>ERZ1740062.1061-NODE-1061-length-11887-cov-4.351504_pt1 | contig 11887 bp, 9 predicted proteins | sample MGYA00581741_ERZ1740062 | MGnify/ENA primary metagenome ERZ1740062 (study PRJEB43018, sample SAMN04849747) | marine metagenome | isolation source: floating plastic debris | place: Pacific Ocean | collected 2008-09-01 | study: EMG produced TPA metagenomics...
GCTTTTTACATTTGCTAAAAGTCCTTGATAAAGTTCTTTAAAAGGAATTATTCTTGCTGGATGCCTCCCCCAAGTAGTTTCAATTTGTTCTTTGGTAATTTCTGCCATAAAAATAGAATAAAACATCATGTATTATTATTGTAATACATGACATATAGTAATAATTAATAAAAACAGCCAGGATGCTCGTAACACAGGGAGCATCCCAAATGTGTAAGTTTGTTTTTTTGCAGTGCAGGCTTCTAACCCGCTGATTGGATATTAGGGAGTAAGATGCTCCCGTACTACAAAATTTCGATGATAACTAAAAACATCTAGTACTCCACCACAGCAACATTGCCGGGTGAGGTTAGTGAATGGTGAATAGTCAAGTATATAATTACCCTGCCTTCGTTACCTTGGCGGAGTACTAGGGGCAAGAAATTTGTCCCCACTTGAGTTTAGATGTTTTCGAGCCAGGTGCAGGTGCGATACATTCAAACTTCTTCACCGAATCATCAATCAAACCATAAGCAACTCTATTATCAGTTTGATTTACTTCAAATTTTACTGAACCAATTTGATTGCAATTACTGATGATATTTTTGCTAATATCGCTCATAAATACCGGCGAATACATGATATTTGTACCGCCGCGCCCGCCAACGGTAAACTGATATTGTGTTGAACGTTGTTTTGGTATACCCTCATAATTATTGCCGATATCATTTTCACTAGCTTGGTTAAAGCCAATATTCACAACATCCGCAACTTTTGTTTTACCTTGATTAATTGCTGCTTGACATTGACTAGATATTTCAGTTTTAGCAGTTTTATCTCCTTTCTGAGAATCTGCATTGGATTTATCTGGATTAATTGGAGAATCAAATGCTAATTTATCTCCAGAAATTTCATTCTGTTTAATCGCCGGTTGAGTAGATGCATTTTCTGGATAGGCTTTACCATCAAATTTTAATGCAACATTTTTGGAATCTGCATCGCTTCCTACGGGTACAACTACATCTCGGAAACCATTGCTTATTGTTTCGCTAATGGTTATTGGTGATTTCACCGAGGTTGTTTCTGAAACAAGTTTGAATTTATTATCAGCAATGCCTTGATGTACCAACATAGTACAACCGCTATCGTTACAGGAATTAGCTCCGGTGAATACTGTTAAAGCATCTTTGATGTTATCACCATTGAGGTCGATGTATTCGACTTTGTGAGGAGAATCTTCTAACTTAAGGTTTTTGTTACCAAGATATTCCCGGAGGGAAGCTTCTATCAATCCTTTACTATCTTCTGTTGTTGCAGAGACGTTAGAAGCAGTATTAGAATCTTCAGACACTGAATCAGTAGAAGCAGAATTATCTACCTGACGACAGCTAAATAAGCCAATCGATACTAAAAACCCTAACAACAAAACATTCTTTTTCATTAAATTTATACCTTTTGAAAATCTGATTGGATAATCTAGTACATACTCTATCCAGACAATTCCTCGTTTGATGAAAACCCCATAACTAGAAGCATTTAAGAAAAAAAGCTCATAAATTATAAGTCTCACAACAAACAGACTATACAATCGCGATCGCAAACTTGTTTAAATTTGTCGCGATTGTATCAGTTTTGGAATTTAATCAATCCCAATTAATGATTCTTCATGCAACAGATATTTGCAATTAGGAAGTATCATTCCTGCCCGTGAATTCAAATAATTTACCTTTTATAAAGTCAAAACCACTTGAATTTCAACTTGGAAGTTGAATGTTAACAGTTCAATGATTTTAGAGAGATGTAAAAAATAATACAGTTTTCTTAATAAAAACTTTATCTTTGAGATTGATTTGATCGCAATTCTGTATGAGCGCTCAACGCCCTTACTGTAGAAGAGTAGGGCTATTGCAACAAAGCCCAGATGGTGTGTGGGCTAAATTCGGCGCATCTTTATCAAGAAATGGTATTAGTTATTTTTGTAAAAATACCTGTAGAAACAGAAACCCGATTTTTTTGAAAAACCGGGTGTTAAGTGGGTATGCAAAATTATTTGTGTCATTGCTCACGAGAGGCGAAGCGTGCCTGAAGGGCTTATGCTTCGTTTCACTTCGTTCCACTCGCTTCGGACAAATGTACAATTAATTTTGCCTAAGTACTTAAATCTATTCTCAGAGATTCACTTTGGGGAGATGATTTCCTTCCGTAGGAATTTCTGCTCTTTTAATAGATTGATTATCCATCAAACCCTGGATGATTTCCGGTACATCTAAACCAGTGGTTTGACGTAGTTGATCGATAAAAGCAGCCATTTTTGTCGCATTGCTACCGTTATTGGCATCAACTATAGTTACCTTCTCAATCTCCAACTCGGGGATACTCGAAGCCATTGCTTTGAGTAACACATCAAACTTTTGTAACAAGAAGATTTCTTTGGCATTACTACCAGCATTTTGCCAAGATTCGGCTAACTTCTTAGTACCATCAGCTTGGGCTTTACCATCTTCAATTATACTAGCTGCATCACCCTTTGCTTTGGCGATCGCTCTTTCGCATTCGGCTTCTGCTGGTGCGACAACATCGGCGATAAGTTGCTGTTCGACTTGTTTGATACGTTCGTTTTGTACCGCAACTTCTGCTTGGGTTTTAACAACATTTGCACCAACTTCAGCTTCTACTTCAGCAACCATTGCCACTCGTTTAGTGACAGCATCTCTAATTCTGCTTTCAGCTTCAGCTTTAGCAATTTGCAAATCTTTTTCAATCCGTTTTAAAGCCACAAGTTTCTCATTTTCAGAAGCGCAAATTTCCGACTTAGCCTTAGCTTGAGCTTCAGCAATCCGCGAATCACGCAACAATTCGGTGCGTTGTTTTCTTCCCATAGCTTCAAGATAGCCAGCAGTACTAGAAATTTGTTGAATTTGTAAACTATCTAAAATCAAACCTAATTTTTCTAAATCATCTTCCGCTTCTTCTAATAAATTTTTAGCAAAAGCAATTTTATCTTCATTAACTTGTTCCGGGGTTAAACTAGCCAACACGCCCCGGAGATTTCCTTCCAAAGTTTCCTTTGCTAACTGTTCTATATGCGTGCGAGTTTTACCCAGCAATCTTTCAATTGCATTATGAATAGTAGGTTCTTCACCAGCAATTTTTATATTAGCCACACCTTCCACATTCAAAGGAATACCACCTTTAGAGTAAGCATTTTTAACTTCAAGGTCAATAATTATATTACCCAAATCCATGCGAAAAGTACGTTCTAGCAGAGGAGTTTGAATACTACTACCACCCTTTACCAAACGATATCCAACTTCCCTTCCATCAGAAGTTTGATGTTTTCCACCAGCAAAAATAAGTACCTCACTCGGCTGACAAATATGATAAAAATAACGAATTATCCAATAACCAGCAGCCGAACCAAAACCAAAAATTCCTAATAATAAACTTACTAACTGTAACATTATTTTCTCCAAAAAAATATAAAATAGGTCTGCATGTTAAAGGTTTTATGATTTAAATTCATAACTCTTAACTCCTAACTCCTAACTTTTCTAGCTCTTCTTCCCAGAAAGAGTTCCAATTACATCAATACCTAAAGTTTGATTGATGCTTTCGAGATATTGGTTGAGAATTTCTGGATAAACTTTGACTAAACTCGCTAAAGATTTACCATCACCGCTATCAACTACATTGATTTTGTCTAAATAAAGTCGCTTGGGAATTTCTACAGCTTCATTTAGAATAGTTTCTAACTGCTGAATCAAAAATAATTCAGAGACATTTGTATCAGTTTCTTGCCAAACTTGAGCGAGCATTTCGTTAACTAAAGCTGCTGCTTTGGCATTTTCAGCAATTGTGGATGCTTTTCCTTTCGCAAGCAATTCTTCAGCTTGTTGCTGCGCTTTCGCGGGCAATACTTTATCGGCTTCCAAACGCAGACGTTCTAATTCTGCACGCAATTGTTGCAGCTTTTGCTCGAAGAAAGCCTGTTTTTCTTTAACTGTGGCTGTAGTAATTTCTTCTTCGGAGCGCGCTTTTTGTTCTAATTTAGCTTTAATTTCTCGTAATTCGTTTTCTTTCTCTAAAGTAGTAATATGATTTTTAGTTTTAGCAACTTGCGCTTCTTGCTGACATTGTGCTTCTACACTTTCAGCTTCGCGAATAGCATTAGATTCAGCAATTTCTGCATCTCGAACAATCATCGCTATCCGCTTGCGCCCAATTGAACTCAAATAATCAACATTATCCGAAACACTTTGGATTTTTAAAGTATCGATTTGCAATCCCAATTTCATTAAATCGCGGCTGACATCAGAAGTAATACTTTCGGCAAATTGCAGTCTATCTTCATTTACTTGCTCCGGGGTTAAAGTCGCCACAACTCCCCGTAAATTACCTTCAAGAGTTTCCCTCGCTACTCGTAAAATCTCCTTCCTATCGCTTTTCAAAAACCTTTCAATTGCATTACCAATAATTGCCGGATTGCTGGAAAGTTTTACATTAGCAATAGCTTGAATATTTAACGGCGTACCTCCTTTAGAATAAGCGTTTTTAACCTCCACTGGTACCGGCATAGTAGTAACATCCATACGTCGGATTTTCTCCACAATAGGGATACGAATTGCCCTGCCGCCAGACAATACCCGATATCCAACTTCTTGCCCGTCTTGTGTCTTCCATTTACGCCCAGAAATAACTAGTACTTCATTAGGTTTACAAACACAAAGACAAGACTTAAGAAACCAGACAGTTAAAACACTACCGAATATGCCCAAAGCAATTGGCAAGCCAGTTGCAAGCAACTCACCTAATTGATTTTGCTCAATTTCAATCGGACGATTTGCCTCTATTTGGGCTATTTGTAAGCTTTTAACTTCTTGTTTTAAAATAGATTTGAACATGATTAAAAGTTAGTTATAGTTGTTATTTGATGATTGTTCATTGATAATTATTTATTGTTCATTGTTAAGATAATTTTCACTAATTACCCATAATTGATTCTTCTTTACTTGCACGATAAAAACTCTATCTCCTGGTTGAAAACTTTTAGAATCATCAGTACAAGCAACAAAATCAACTATCGAGCCTTGAGCAGGCATATTCACTCGAATTTTACCCTTACAATTTTTATCAAAAGGAACTTCTACAGTGCCATAAAGCCCAACTAAATTATTCGCAGAAACCATACTATCTACTTTTTGGCGGCGACGCTGGATGATTATCAGCAAAACTATAACAGCACCGCAAAATATACCAATAGCAACCGCCATTAAAGCAACTATTATTAAGCTCATTGTTTGTTTTTATCCAACCTTGAAGTCAAAGTCAATAGTTGCAGTTTAACCGTTATATTTAAACTGCTGATTGTTGAATATCATCCATTATCTTAGGTAATCTCACGGTTGAATCTATCTGAAACTATGCGTAACCGCTAATAATTAAACACTTCAATTTTATATCTGAATTTTTCCCAAAAATAACGCTATTTTTTTACAAAACTTAATAAAACGGTTTGCGATCGCGCTAAGCTGTCGCTAACACAGCCTAAGTATCAACTTTCAAGTAGGATTAATATAAATAACTAATACTTGAAGGCAATCCCCACGAAAAAAAATCACCACCAATAATCTAAGTAGTAATAATCTTTTTCCAATGCCCCATGCTCCATGCCCAATGCCCAGTGCCTAGCTTAAGCTAATTAACCGAACTATTAATTTTTTCTGAATCGAGAATATCAGCGGCTTCTTGTAAAAGTTCTTGTTGTTCCTTTTGAATTTCTTCCAATCTGAATGAAATATGTTTTAATCTTTGTTGCTTGTGACAAGAAACTATTTGATAAGTATTAGTATTTTGCAATTGATAAATATCTGACGTATGATCTAAAGTATTATTTGCTGTTTTTGTTTCTGTTATTTTTTTAGTAGCGAAATGACTAAACTTACTCAAAGATAACCAACTATATTTAATTAAACTCTGAATTAATTTTAGAGGGATTTGCAGTATTGAAACACTGATAGATTCAATTAAACGACCAATTGCTTTGATTAAACTCCAAAGAATCGCTAAAGTAAATAAAGCAATAATCAAACTAATTATAGGATGACTTATCGCCCAATTGAATGAATTGATGATTCTTAAAAATGCGGGATGTTGTTCAAACCAGTCTGTTACCGAAGAATTGATAATGCTATGTACGGCTAAAGGCTGTAAATTTTCTCCCAGAGAATCTTTAGTTTCTTCTACCGTATTCGTAAATATATCGATTGTATTTTGCGTATTTTGAGTTGCTGTTTGTTTCCAATCATCGCCTAATTGCTGCGCCTTATCTGTAACAAAAGTAAGGCTTTCTTCTATATTCTCTTTAGTCTTTTGTAAGCGATTAAGTAAAGTTTCCGACACAGTAATATCAAAACTATTTTTTATATTCATAACAATTTCTTGTGAGAAAAAGTTTGAAAGGAGCCACAGCCTTTTTTCCAATGCCCCATCCCCCATTCCTCATGCCCATTACCCAACTTAATAAATCAGAATTTTGTCACGAGATATTAACCTTTAACTTATTCTATCTTCAGAAACTTGTGTTGTATCTGTTGGAGAACTACTTCTCCACAATTTAGGTAATAATAACCCAGAATTTGCTTTGTAATTGTCAAATTCTGGATAACGAGACAAGGATTTATCCTTTTTAAGCATATTGGGAACGAAAATTATTGCTACAAAAATCCCTAAAATTACAAATGGTAGCCAATGTTGAGCTAATAAAGCAAAACCAAGGTAAATACAAATTTCTCCCAAATAATTAGTATTGCGGCAGCGGGCAAAAAAACCTTCTTCTATCAAGCCAGATTTGTATTTGAGAGTGTAGTATTTCTGAGCATCGCTGCTGTAGTGGAGAAATACACCCAAAATATTTATAGAAATAGCCGCAGCAATCAACGGTGAAGAAGGTATAGAGCCGCTACTAATCAAAATGAATGGTGCTACCCAATATAAATTGATGATGAAAAAGCTTAATATTCCAACTATGAGAGGAATTTCTTGCTCCCACTGCTTATCGGGATAAATTCTATCTTTCAACAGCCACAATATTCCATAAGTACCGTGAAGTGCCAAATAAACCCAAGCACCAATGGTGAAGTTTTGATAGATTATCATTAATGCGATAACGAATATAAATGTTAAGCCTTTGTGTAAATTGATTGGATATTTTACTTTCATGGTTTGCTCCCTGGAAATTTAAAATAAATGATTCTTCACTACTTATAACAATTCTTTGTGAAAATACAGCGAATTTAGCCCACATACACACTCAAGTGAAAAGCACTATCTTTGCTTATAGCATGTTAAGGGTTGGGAATTTTATACAACACTATCCAAATTTATACTCTTTCTAAAAGAGTTACAAGGGTTAATATCGGTGCTTATTTTTAGCAGGTGCAGACAAATTGTTAATTTGTATAGCTAAAGAATAAGTAATAAGCCCTAAAATTATTCACAAATATGCAAATTATCTTGCAATAAATTTTTTGAAACTATTTTTTGGCGTTTCTGAACTAAGCTATGAATCATATTGATCTACACTTTGTAGTAAACATGAAACTCGTGTAGAGACGTAGCAGTGCTACGTCTCAAACAATGTGAAATCACAACTTCATATTCTGCTGCCAGCAACGCCTAATTTTTTTAGTAACATCTGTAAAAATATTTTTATAATTGAGTGAGAGGTTATGTTATATACACACATTATCGCAATACTTAAGTCATAATCAATTTAGTTGCTGATAGACGCGTTATGTGAAGAACGAATATCAACTAAAAATTATTAGGTGCTAGCAAATGACTTTTAACTTCAATTTCCACAGTCATAATGTGTATTTATTTGCTTATTATCTTAGTGAAAGAACTGACAGTTTAGGTGAATATCAAACAGACTGGTTATGGAAAAAATGTGATGGGATAGTTGCTAAAACTCTAAATCCTCAATTTCAGTTCAACATTAAAGAAAATCTTGACTTAGAAAATCAACCAGAAGAACCTTGGGCTAATATAAATAAACATTTTCTAAAAACGGATGATTATCATCCTCTATATATACAACCTCATAAACTGTTTCTTGATGAAAGTAAAATCGATCCAGAAGGCAAATCTGTAACTATTTATCCCGTACAACTTTATGATAGCTATGGATTTGGTCTAAAATTAATTACTCCACACAATGATAATGATAAGGCATTTGGCTGCGCGGATATTGCATTAGTTAATCCAAATAATTGCCTAATGCTAGATGTAAATAAAGAAAACAAATATTTTCTTGGTCAAACTTTACTAATTCCCATTCATTTAGAAGGAAGTGAACAATTAAAGTTAAAGTGTAAAGTTGATAGAGACAAACTGAAAAGAAGTGATAGGGAAAAACTAACAAGAATTGCCGAGAATTATATTGATTCTTTATTACCTGACGAGGTGAGAAAACCTCAATTCAATGGTTCGGGGCATTTATTTGGCTCTCCTATATTCGAGTATGGAATTATTCGAGCATCCAGAAGTTATAATCATATTCTGATTTGGTTTATTGTCGATGAAGAATCTGAAGCAAAATTCGATAAATATTATCAGCAAATATTGGATTTATTTTACTTCAGAGCTAAAATTATTCATGCTTACGAACAAATCAGGAAAATTGAAAAAAAAGCTAAAAATAAATCTAAAAGTTTACAACTAAAAATTAAAAAGAGCCAAGAAGATTGTCATGAGAATAAAGATTCAGAAGGGGAAGAAAAAACTCATGAATTAGATTTGGATATCTTACAAACATTATTGATGGAACTACCGGAATTTTCGGTAGAGCATACAGATAACTTGCGTGTTATCAAAGAATTGCAAAACATAATTATTGATAATACCAAAAATTATGCTGATAAAATTTATGAGATAGAGAGTAATTTTGTAGATGAAAACTTTTCATTTTTAGAGCTTTTTATTGAAAGAGTTTGCCAACCCTTTCAAGATAGAGTTAATGCAGCCGTTAATTTTTTTCAACTTGATACTCATCTGATAAATAACGCGATAGACTCAATCAGAGGTCAAGTTGCAATCGAACAGGCACGAAGAGAACGTCAACTACAAGCTAATATTACAAGCTTAGGTATTGGTATTGCCGTTGCTGGAAATTGGGCATCTAGTTATGAAGCAGGTTCTATAACAGAAAAAGATGCTCCTTATAGTATACAGATTGGTGTACCTTATGATGATAATTCACCAATTAACTCAGCTCTTCACGTTCCTCATTTCATAATTTCCTTTACCACAAGTATGTTCGTCGGCTTTATTGTATGGCGAGCGGCATTAATGTTTTTTAATTGGCGATATAAGCAAGAACAGCTAATAAGAGATAAACAAGAACAGCGAATCAAAGAAAATAAATTTCAATGAAATTTGTTTTAATATTTGAATAATAAGCTACGCCAAATAAGCAAAAAAATTAATCATAAATCCTACCATCTTTATGGGTAAAAACAAAAGATTTCCCATCATCAGCAGACTTAGCGATTAAATCATTATCGGGATAATTTGCAGTATCATTAGGAGTGCGATCGCCAATTTCTAAATAAACAGCGTCTTGATTGGAACGATTGACTAAATGATGCCCGTTAGCTTCATTAGCGGGAAATCCAGCCGCCATACCCGGTGTTAAAACTTCTTCTCCTGCATCAGTAATTAAGGTAAGTTCCCCTTCTAAAACATAAATAAATTCATCTTGATGCGAATGCCAATGTCTTAATGCAGAAGCGCTTCCCGGTGATAATTTTACTTGATTGACACCAAAGTGTTTCAATCCAGCGAAATTTCCCAAACGTTGACGAAATCTTCCCGCCACAATCGATTTAAATTCGTCAGGGTAATTCGTACTATTTTGTATTGGTACTTCTTCAGGATTAATTATCATTTTTTTGTAGTAGATAATTGATAATTGATGCTTGTTAGTTATTCCACTAACTCCTAACTCCTAATTCCTAATTCTTAACTCTTAATTCCTACCTCCTAACTCCTAACTCCCAACTTCTAACAATTCAAATAATAGTGCCATAAAATTCTAGCAGCGATCGCCCTCCAAGGTCGCCATTTTTCGGAGATGATTTCGAGTTCGTCTGATGTGGGGCGCGTTGCTAGTTTTTTCAGCTTGTCTGTGGTTTTTCCCTGCAACATACCATATTCAAAGAATTATCAAGTAAATACTGAAACCATTGCTAATTTTTATATTCAGCGAATACCATGAAAAACTAAGGCACTTTAAAGATAAACTTCATATATTAATGAACAAAGTAATTAAAATCATTGCAGCTACTTTAACCATTTCTTTAAGCATTAGCACTACAGCACAAGCCAGAATAATTAATAGTATCAGCCCTCCGGGGGGTCTAGGTCAAGGGGATGTATTATGCCCCCAGGTGCAAACCCCCGTGAATAGTCCTTTCCCCAATAATAATCAGAATCAAATTAACAACTTTCCCGGTTTATCCTGTACTCCCAAAACCTTCCGCGAAATAGCCCCAATTGACACCAAATTATTCGTCGAACCTTCCGGCGGCACTACAAAGTATTCACTGAGTGAAACAGTCATAAATAGTACTAACTCAACTTGGGATGGCTTTAATATTCAAATTGGTTTTCAATCCAATAATCCTTTTGGTGAAGATAACTTCGCATCCCCTGCGGTAATTCTATTACCCCGTGGTACTGCAATTCCCACTTTTGATTTCGACGCTCAAACTACTTCGTCGAAATTCTCCCAAGTAAACCCCGATGGTTCCTATAATCTTAATTGGTCAGAAGGTACCGTTGCACCTGGTGAAAGCGTTGATTTTAGCTTTTCTATTGCTGTTCCCGATGATTTAGAAGAAAATAATTTCGATTCGTTTACAATTCGTCAACTTCCAATTGCTTTAAAGGTAGATAAAAGTCAATCAATCTCCGAACCAAGTTTGATATTTGGTATTTTAGGTTTAGTTGGTTTTAGTTTAGCTCGCCTCTATTAATTAAAACGTTTCTTTTCATAGGTGTAAAAATTGCTTATTTTCCTAATGAATATGTTCTAGAATGCAAAAACTATAACTTTGGGAATGCTTTTTTACTCAACATCATATGAAACGCCGAGAAATTATCAAGAAAACTGCTATTACAACCGCAACTGCTGCAACTATTATTTCCTGTAGCCGTGGTGGTGGTAATACAACTGCCGCAGGTAGTTTACCTAATGTACGCTGGCGCATGGCAACTAGTTGGCCCCAGTCTCTCATAATTTACAGCGGTCCGGAGACCATTGCCAAGCGTGTCAACGAAATGACTGACGGGCGTTTTACCATTACTCCTTCCCCTGCTGGAGAATTAGCGGGTGCTGGAGAAGTACTTGATGCAGTACAAACAGGCTCGGTACAGTGCGGGCATACAGCAAGCTACTTTTATATTGGTAAAAATCCTGCTTTGGCGTTTGCTACTTCCATACCTTTTGGTTTAACTCCACAACAGCAAAATGCTTGGCTATATCACGGCGAGGGACAAAAAGCAATACAGGAAATTTACAACAATTTTAATATCATTTATTTCCCCGCCGGTAACAGTGGAACCCAGATGGGGGGATGGTTTAAGCGCGAGATTAAATCAGTTGCCGACTTGAAAGGCTTAAAAATGCGAATTCCCGGCTTGGGTGGGAAGGTGATGTCGCGTTGGGGGGTTAACACCCAAGTATTACCGGGAGGAGAAATCTTTTTGGCGTTGGAGAGGGGGGCAATTGATGCAGCGGAATGGATTGGACCTTATGATGATGAGAAACTGGGTTTAAATAAAGCCGCACCATTCTATTATTATCCCGGTTGGTGGGAACCCGGTTCGACTTTGGATGCATTAGTTA
>ERZ1740062.1062-NODE-1062-length-11879-cov-10.879821_pt1 | contig 11879 bp, 11 predicted proteins | sample MGYA00581741_ERZ1740062 | MGnify/ENA primary metagenome ERZ1740062 (study PRJEB43018, sample SAMN04849747) | marine metagenome | isolation source: floating plastic debris | place: Pacific Ocean | collected 2008-09-01 | study: EMG produced TPA metagenomics...
TCAGCCAGGAGCGTTTCAGCCACGCCGCGCCGCCAAATCCGCGGGCCAGGTCATAGAGGCAGATCAGGACGACATTGCCGAGCGCGATATAAGCCGCGACGGTCGATTGCTCGGGTTGACTGCGCATGAACCCGGCCAAAACGACAGCTAGAACGATGCCCGCCAGTGCGGCTGCGTGGTCGAAAGGACGTGGCCCGCAATCACGGATTTTGAGCGCGCGCAGGCCCGAAATCAGCCAATAACCCGCTGAAAGGGTCAGCGCCGCCAGGAAAGCGCGAAACCCGAACGCGACGGAGCCGAGGATTGCGGTCAGAATGACCATACTGAACAGTCCGAGATAGGCGCGGCCAACCCAGGCATGCGCCGCTTCCCCCTTGCGCGTGAAGAATTGCAATATGCCCAGCAGAATGGCCACAGTGCCAAACCCGACATGGATGCAAATATTGATCAGGTGGAGCGGCGCATAGCCTGAATTGAAAATGTCCGACATGACGATACCCTGTCTGTTGAATGGACCCTGATGGCCCGGGTGTCCTGCAGGCTATGAGCAAAAGGTCCGACGCGTGAACGCCCCAAACCCTTATGAGAACGGTGTTTTTCTCCAACGGTCGCTGAAGACCGCTCAGGCAGCACCAACGGTCATGCCCGGATCGAGCGTGTTCGGGGCGCTGGCACTGAAAGGGCTGTTTGTCTTGATCCTCGGCATTGCTTTGGGGACGGCGGGTCCGTACGGAACCTATGGCACGGTGCCTGTGGCACAGCGGCTCGCCTTCTGGATTATCATCCTTCTGGTGCCCTGGGCCATTTGGGAGACCCTGTTCGGACTGGCCCGGCGGATCCTGCCCAAATCCCTTGGGGCAAGAACCTTGATGGCTCTGCTAATGCCGGCCTTTGCTGTGATTGGCAGCGTCTTTGCCACCAGTTTTAGCGCCGGCATGTTTGGTTTGAACGAGCTGAGTTTCGCAGAGGCCTGGGCGCAATCCCTCGCCAGTTGGTTGCTCTTTTCGTTTCTGATCGTGCTGCCACTTGCCATGATTGCGGATGAGATATCGCGCCGCGAGCAACGCAAGGGCGGTGAGAATCTGCTCGGCTTTTTCGCCTTGAAACTGCCGGATAAATTACGCGGTGCGACGCTTATCGCCCTGCAATCCGAGGGACATTATCTGCGGGTCCATACCGATGCTGGCGACGATCTGGTGCTGATGAGTATGGAAGATGCGATGGCCGCTTTGAGTGCCTATCCAGGTATTCGGACGCATCGTTCCTGGTGGGTGGCGATCGATCAGATCATCTCTGATTTTCAGCTGGATGCCGGCTCAACTCAAATTCCGACCCGGTCGGGTCTCGCCGTGCCGGTCAGCCGACGGCGGCGCGGTCTTGTGCGCGAACGCTTGACACAATTGCAAACGAAATAGGTCCGGCAGGTTCTGTCTTATTCAGCACCCACGAAGCGTCCCGCGTCGCGATCCTTCCGTACCTGATCGGCCGGGAATACCTGACCATTCATCGCCAGATAGACACCCGGCGGCTGGAGCCGCGCCGCGGCGATGGCGAACCCGACATTGAAAATGGCGTCCGTCGAGCGCAGCCGTGCGGGTTGCATGGCGCCGGTGAGGATGATGGTCTTGTCGGGACACGGCATCAGATGCTGACCGGTTTGCGCCATTGTATCCGTGCCATGCGTGATCAGGATCCGATCACAGGTGCAGGCGGTAACCGCGTCTTTGATCGCATCGCGGTCTGTATCTGTGAGCTCCAGACTGTCTTTCCGCATCAGCGAGGTCAGCGCATAGTCGAACCCGACATTGGCCTCCCGCAGGATCGCGGCCAATGGCGACTCCCCGACCTGGAATTCTGACAAGGCGTCAAAGTAGACTTTGTCGATCGTGCCGCCCGTGGTGAAGATTTGCAGATTGGTCATGCCGCAGTCTCAATCGTTAAAATCATCTGAAGTGTGTGAAATTTTCTTGGCCATATATAATTCGCGTTAACCTGGCTATGGTTTCATATGCGAATGAAGAAATTAGTGTTGGGGACACTAATTTGCCTGGCTGCGTGTGGTGAATTCGAACCCAAGTTTGGCGCGCCGGAAGATCACGCCGTGCCTGAAGTCCTGCCTCACGAAATGGGATTAAATCCTGCGCGCGAATTGATCAGCCCAGGACGCCATATTCGATATCGTCAACCTGCGGATTGGGAATTGTATGAGTATTCATCGCTCCCTGCGCTTTCCTATTACAGCCTGTTCGGCCGACCAGATCCGGAGCATTCTCTCGCAGGTGTCTTGTTCCACCCAGAAGACCGAGTGGTTTGCTATCTCGTATCAGAGGTTGAGTTGGCGCCTGATGAAAATCAGGCCTCGGATCCAAAGACACCGGAAGACGAAGTGATACAACTGGAATTCTACGGATCGATTCCCAACATGCTTGAAGGGTTCGTAGACGACTCCTGGCTGCATCCGGACGACGCGTCGACACCGGCCCCGGTCTATGAGGCGCAATGGCACCTCGTGATCTGGGAAGAAGATTATCCAGCAATGGGCTTTGCGGTCGCGGAAAACACGCGTCAAACGTCCAAGAACGCTGCATGCTATTGGGTCGATGGCGCGCGTGGAGACAATGAAGTCGAACTGCTCTCGCAAGTGCGTAGCGCCGTTGCGTTCGTTGGCGTCAACTAGTTCGAATTCGCCTCTATTGGTTTTTGCGAATCTGGGTCGACGAAATAGAATTGAGCGGAGCGGGTAAGTAGACCCAAGCCGGGGTGTCCTGCGCGAGCAAAACCCGACCGGCCTCGTCACGCACGCGACGGCGCTTTAGTGCGTTTGCGAACGGGCTGGATTGCGCCGCAATTTCGAACCCGGGGCGCGCGACGACTGCAATCGGAACAAGCTCTGTCAGGGCTCGCCAATCCTTCCAGTAATGGAACGTCATCAGACTATCGCCGCCCATGATCCAGACCAGTTGTGCCTCGCGGCAGCGCTGTTTGAGCAGTTTCACAAGATCAATCGTGTAGCGCAGGTTCAGCTGTTTCTCGACGTTGCTGACGCGGAACTTGCGATGATGACGGGTCAGGTCCCTGACGGCCTCAAACCGGGCGGCGTAATCGCTCGGGGCTTCTTTCAGGGGATTGCCGGGTGTCGGAAACCACCAGATCTGATCCAGGCCCAGACGTTTCATCGCCGTCTCTGCGACATGCAAATGTCCGCTATGCGGCGGATCGAAACTGCCGCCGAACAGACCAATGCGCGCCCGCGTGCGGCTCGGCGGCAAGGAGGCGGCGGGGCGTAGAAACGTCATACAGTTTTATAGGTCGCGCGATGTTAAGGCCGGGTTTGTCCCGTGCCACGCACAACATATTTGAAGATCGTCAGCTGCTCAGCCCCGACGGGGCCGCGCGCATGAATACGTCCGGTGGCAATGCCAATCTCGGCGCCCATGCCAAACTCACCGCCATCTGCATATTGCGTTGAGGCATTGTGGATGATGATGCCGGCATCAATGTCAGAGAAGAACTTCTCGGCCTTGGCGGTGTCTTCGGTTATGATGCACTCGGTGTGGCTGGTGCCATACGTTGTGATGTGATCGATGGCGCCATCAATCCCGTCGACGACCCGAACAGAGATGGTCGGGGCAAGATATTCCGTGCGCCAATCGTCTTCTGTCGCCACGTCCATCTCGGCAAAGATGGCCCGTGCCGCATCATCGCCAACCATGGTGCAACCCGCATCTTTCAGGGCGCTGGCAATCGCCGGCAACAAAGTGTCAGCGACTGCGGCATCAATCAGCAAGGTTTCAGCCGAGCCGCAAATGCCGGTCCGGCGCATCTTGGCATTGACCGTAATGTCGATCGCCATTTGAGGGTCCGCCGCCGCGTCGACATAGACGTGGCAAAGGCCTTCCAGATGTCCGATCACGGGAATGCGGGCTTCGGCCTGGACGCGTTCGACCAGACCCTTGCCGCCGCGCGGCACGATGACATCGAGATTGCCTTGCAAGCCAGTCAGCATATGTCCGACAGCGGCTCGATCCTTGGTCTGGACCAGCTGCACTGCATCTTCGGGCAATCCAACCGCGCGCAAGCCTGCGCGCAGAGCGTCGGCAATCGCGATGGCAGATTGCAGGCTCTCGCTGCCCGCCCGCAGCAGAGCGGCATTGCCGGATCTGACGCAAAGCGCCGCGGCATCTGCGGTCACATTCGGACGGGCTTCATAGATGATGCCGATCACGCCGAGCGGGGTGCGGACGCGGGCAATGTCGAGACCTGAGGGCACGGTCCAGCGGGCGATTTCGCTGCCCACGGGATCCGGCAGCTCCGCCACGGCCCGCAGTGCCGCAGCGATGCCTTCGACCCGCTCGGGTGTCAGGGCCAGACGGTCCATCATCGCATCGGTCAGGCCTTTGGCGCGGCCGCCTTCGAGGTCATCCTGATTGGCGGCCAGGATTGCCGGTTGCGCCGCGATCAGCGCGTCTGCCATGGCAAGAATGGCTTGCGTGCGCCCGTCCTGGCCGGCTTTTGCAAGCGCGGCAGAGGCAGCTCGAGCGCGCCGACCCATATCGAGCAGGGTGGCGTGCAGATCTTCGGTCGGTGTGTGCAGTGTATCGGCCATGGCGTGCTATTGCCGGATTTATCGCGTCTGAGCAATGAGGGAATCTAATTCCAGCATGATTATCCGCGCCAGAAGCGGCGCGTCATCAGAACGAAAACAGCGGTGAATTCCAGCCGGCCGAGCAGCATGGCAATGGCGCAAATCCATTTGCCGCGATCGGTCAGACCTTCAAATGTTCCGGCTGGACCGATTTCCGGGCCAAGCCCTGGACCCACATTGGACACGCTGGTGGCTGCGCCGGAAATGGCGGTGAGCGGGTCTTCGCCAGTCAGGCTGAGCAGGATCGCCGCGACGACGAACGTCGCCAGATACAGAAAGACAAAGACCATGACCGATTGCAGCGTGTCATTGTCGATCACCCTGCCACCATAGCGAATGCGGACGACCCGGTTGGGGCTGACCATTTGCTGGGCATGGGCAAGCACGGCCCGGAAACTGATTTCCAGGCGGAACATCTTGATCCCGCAAGCTGCGGAGCCGGCGCAACCTCCGAGAAAGATGGTGATCAGGAAGATCATCACAATCGGTTCGCCCCAGCTATCATAGGGTGTGGTCGCATAGCCGGTGCCGGTCATCACCGAAACGACATTGAACATGGTCTCGATAAAGCCGCCAATCGGACTGATAATCACATAATCCTGGTCAGCGATCACGCGCAGAACGAAGACCAGGGTTGTGATGCCGACAATCAGGGCCATGAACAGGCGCGGCTGCGGGTCCGTGAGCAAGGGTTTCACGCGGCCATGGATCATGGCGAGGGCCAAAAGACTGAAGGGCAGGCCCGCCACGATCATGAACAGGATCGCGGTCGGGATCGCCGCTGGCGCGGTTTCCGTGAAAGCGCCGAACGAAGCGTCAGAAGTGGAGTATCCGCCGGCCGCGACGGTCGTCATCGCATGCGCCACCGCATCGAACGCATTCATGCCGGACAGCATATAGGCCGAGGCGCACATGGCCGAGATGAACAGATAGATCATCCCGATCTGGGCCGAGACTTCGCCAATGCGCGGGACAAATTTTCCGGACACGTCCGAGCTTTCCAGCTGGAAGAGCTGCATCCCGCCCACGCGAAGCATGGGAAGAATGGCGATCGCGGTCACGATAATGCCAATCCCGCCAAACCATTGCAGAATGGCGCGCCAGAGCAGCAGGCCCCGCGGCTGAAACTCGAGTTGGCTCATCACGGTCGACCCAGTCGTGGTCAGACCGGATATGCTTTCAAACATGGCATCGGTGAAGCTCATGCCGATCCCCATGAACGGGATTGCCGCGAGCGCCGGCAACACGACCCAGACCAAGACGGTGAGCAGGAAGGCTTCGCGTGCGCCGGTTCGCTCCGGGCGCCCCCCAGAAAGAATGATCAGGCCGCCGCCAAAGAGTAGCAGCATGGTCGCGCTGGCGGCAAAGACCGGCCATTCCTCGCGCGCGTCCGCAACATCAAGGAGCAGGCACGGGATCATCGCGGCGCCAAGCAGCGCGGTCATGATGCCGAGGGCCAAGATTACGACTCGTAATTGCATGTGGGATGGGAGCTAAAGTGAAAATGCTGCAAAGGCGTGTACTTTTGACAACGCGAACAGCGATTCAGCATACAATATAGGGGCCAGTGTGGAAAAAAATCAGGAAAAAAGTGCAATTTTCTACCTCTGCTTGAGCTTGGTTAACCAGCTGTAAACAAAAGGTTTTGTATAAGTTAACAGACCCGTCATATAGTGCGTTCCGCTATATTTCCGGTTTGTTCCGTATTGGTTTCGTCAATGCGACCTTGTGGACAGGAGGGAATCACCACCTTGCCCATTTGAATCCAAGCTGTCCCATGTTATCCCATATAAGAGCATGCTGGATCCACAGAGATCCGGCTGGGGCATAGGATGGGAGTTTGGGCGTGTTTGTCTCGACTTATGAGACATCGTTGGACAGCAAAGGCCGGGTTTCGGTGCCGGCACCATTTCGTCATGCCTTGACGGGTGGTGCGCGCGTTTTTCTATATCCGGCGCTGGACGGTGCACCCTGCCTGGAAGGCGGCGGTGACGCCCTGATGCAGCAGAACCAGGTCACGCTTTTGCGCATGAGCCCGAATACCACGGCGCGCAAAGTCTTCCTGAACCGCACGGTCTCGAAAGCCGTCGAGCTGAAGCTGGATGATACCGGGCGGATCAAGATTCCGGCCAAACACCTTGAAATGGCCGGTATTCGCAAGGATCTGGTCTTTGTCGGCGCGATGGATCGATTCTACCTTTGGGAACCGGCGCAGTACGCTGCGTACGATGCTGAAATGGAAGCCCAATTGGGCGATGTGCAGGCAGATTTTGAAGGCTCGTTCAATGCCGCCTTTGTGCATACCGGTATTCGCGGTGTGGTCGGGGAGGGCGAGTGAATGGGGCATGCGCCTGTCCTTCTGCCCGAAGTGATTGCCGCGCTCGCGCCGCGCGCTGGCGAGACGTATGTCGATGGCACGTTTGGCGGGGGCGGTTATGCGCTGCGCGTGCTGGACGCTGCAGACTGCCGCCTGTTTGGCATCGACCGCGATCTTGATGCGGTCACCCGCGCGGAAGCGATGGCGGAAACCGAGCCGCGACTGCTGCCGCTTTTGGGCCGGTTCGGCGATATGGATAATTTGTTGCAGGCGCAGGATGTCGACTCCGTCGACGGGGTTATGCTGGACATTGGCGTGTCTTCATTCCAGCTCGATCAGGGCGCGCGCGGCTTCTCCTTTATGCGCGAAGGGCCGCTGGACATGCGTATGGGCCAGACCGGGCCGAGCGCCAAGGATGTCGTCAATCATCTCGTCGCGCAGGATCTGACAGCGATCATCCGCCAATTGGGTGAAGAACGTCAGGCCAAGCGGATTGCCAATTTCATCGTTGCCCAGCGCCAGGAAAAGGCGTTCGAAACCACAACCGACCTCGCCGAGTGTGTCGAGCGCGCGGTCGGCGGTCGACGCGGCAAGAAAACCCATCCGGCAACGCTGACCTTTCAGGCCATTCGCATGTATGTGAATGACGAACTGGGCGAGTTGGCCCGTGGGCTCGCCGCTGCGGAGCGCCTGTTACGGGCCGGTGGGCGGCTTGTCGTGGTGACTTTCCATTCGCTCGAGGACCGCCTGGTCAAACAATTCATGCGCACGCGTTCCGGCGCGGTCAGCGGGGGCTCACGCTATTTACCGGAAGTCGAAAAGGGACCGCCACCCAGTTTCGACCTGACAAAGCGCAAGGCGATTGAGCCAGGCGAACAAGAAGTCGCGACTAATCCCCGGGCACGCTCCGCGCGCTTGCGCGTCGTCACGCGAACCGACGCGCCGGCCTGGATGGAGCCGGTTGAGACTGGCTTGAGCCTGCCGCCGCTGAAAACGCTGGAGGCAGCGCTATGAGCAAACGCGCTTTCTTCTTCGGGCTGGCCGTCGTCGCCTTGCTGATCTTCAGCCTGTATCGCGCCAAATATGGCGCGCAGGAAACGGTGGCTGAAATCGAAACAGTCGAACAGCAAATTGAACTCGCACAGGCTGAGCAAGCTGACCTGATGGCAGAATTTGCGCACCGGTCACGACAGGAATGGATTGAGGAATTCGCCCGCCGCGAACTCGGCATGGTGCCCGCGCGCGCCGAGCAATTTGTGCGCACGGTCGACCTGGATGGTCGTGTCGGCCCGCCGATGGAATTGCCGGACGCCAATGCCCGCACGGATCGGGAGGCCGCCAATGCAGATTGAGTCCGGATCAGAAATTGGCCTGGGTGGCAGTGGCATGCGGACGCGGATCGTTTCGATCTGTCTGTTGCTGGTCTTTGGCGCGATCGGTGCCAAGGGTCTGAGCGTGGCGCTCGGTGGCTCAGACCCGGTTGCGACCCGCGCGACCAGCCTTGAGCCCGCTCCGCGCCGGGCCGACATTGTTGACCGCAATGGCGACTTGTTGGCGACCAGCGTGACCGCTTATTCCGTGTTTGCGGATCCGCGCGCGATTGGCGACCCGGCCCTGATCGCCGAAGAACTCGCAAACGTCTTGCCGGATCTGGATGTCGCGACGATTACCGCTCGCCTGTCCAATAATGAGCGCGCCTTTGCCTGGATCGAACGGGGCATCACCCCGCGCCAGCGCCAGGCTGTGTTCGAGCTGGGCCTCGAAGGCATTGGCTTTCGCGAAGAATCCCGACGCGCCTATCCGCGTGGCACTTTGGCGGGCCATGTCCTTGGCTATGCCGGCGCCGATGGCCAGGGCCTGGGCGGGATCGAATATGCGATGGATGATCGCCTGACCACCGATGATGCGCCGCTCTATCTCAGCATTGATGCCAATGTGCAATTCAGTCTGGAAGCCGAGCTCTCCGCAGCTGTCGGCGAGTATGAGGCGGAGGCGGGTGCCGGCATTGTCCTGGCGGCGCAGTCTGGTGAAGTGCTCGGCATGGCCAGCTGGCCACCGCTTGATCCGCACAAGGCGACGTCGCTCAGCCGACAGGACCCCGCTTTACTCGATCGTGCCAGCGGCGCCATCTATGAGCTTGGCTCCGTGTTCAAGCCGCTGACCGTGGCGGGCGCGCTGGATGCCGGCGCGATCTCACCGGGTGACCGATTTGATGTCCGCGAGCCACTGCGCATTCGCGGCCGCCAGATCCATGATGACCACCCGATCATTGGTCGTCCAACCCCGCGTGAGATTATTGCTGACAGTTCCAATATCGGCACGGTCAAGATTGCTTGGCAGATGGGCTCGCGCCGGCAACAGGAATTCTTCGGGTCGCTGGGGCTGTTCTCGCGCTCACCGGTTGAACTGGCGGGCAGTGCACGGCCGCTCGTGCCGGAGCGGTTTGATGAATTGTACAGTGCCACAGCCAGCTATGGTCACGGCATTGCGGTGTCGCCGATTGCCTTTGCCAGCGCCTATGCCTCCCTCGCCAATGCCGGTGAGACGATCGCGCCGACCTTGTTGCTGGCGCCGGAACGCAAGCGCAATCCGAAGCGTGTCATGGCGGCGCCGACCGCCAATCTGGTGACCCGTATGCTGCGGGACGCTGTGGTCGATGGCACCGGCGAACGGGCCGAAGTTGGCGGCTATCGTGTCGCTGGCAAGACCGGGACGGCGGAAAAGCCAATTCCTGGCGGCTATTCGGAAACCGAGAATATTTGCAGCTTCGCCGCCATATTCCCCGCAGATAGCCCAGAATATGTCGTATTGATCGTGCTGGACTCTCCAAAGGCTGGAGCGGATCGCGGTCGGACCGCTGCCTGGAATGCAGCGCCAACAGCCGGACGGGTGATTGAACGGATCGCGCCCATTCTGGGTGTCGAACCGCGCTTTGATGATCCGGTCCCGTCCTCCCCGCGTGTCCGCTCCGTCGCAGACAGGAGAGGCACGACATTATGAATTTGAAAGATCTGTTTCCGGGATATTCAGGCCAGGGGGCTGATGAGGCTGTGTCCGGGATCACGGCGGACAGCCGCAAGGTGCAGCCCGGCTTCGTCTTTGCCGCGATGCAAGGCGTCGTCACCGACGGTCGAAAGTTTATCAGCCAGGCGGTCGAGGCGGGCGCCCTTGCCGTGCTGGGCGAGGACTTGCCGGACATCGCAGGCGCTGCGCGGATCAATGTCGACAATGCCCGCCTGGCCCTGGCCGAGGCATCTGCGAACTTCTATCCCAGACAGCCTGAAACAATTGTCGCCATTACGGGGACCAATGGCAAAAGCTCGACCGTTGATTTCCTGCGCCAGATCTGGTCGAGCGCCGGCTTGAGCGCGGCCAGCATGGGCACGCTCGGCGCCATCGGTCCGAAGGGCAGCATTGATCTTGGCCATACGACGCCGGATCCGGTTGCCATTCATGCGACGCTGCAAACCCTGGCTGAGGATGGCGTCACCCATACGGCGATGGAAGCCTCTTCACATGGTCTGGCGCAATATCGGCTGGATGCCGTCCGGCTGTCCGCGGTGGCCTTCACCAATCTGACTCAGGACCATCTCGATTATCACAATACGATGGACGAGTACCGCGCGGCCAAGTTGCGTCTGTTCAGCGATCTGGCATCGCGAGGTGGCCCGGCTGTTGTCAATGCGGATAGCGACCAGCGCCTGTTCTTTGAAGCCGCAGCGCAAGACGCCGGACTGGAGACCGTCTCGGTCGGTTGGCGCGGCGCTGATCTCAAGATTGAAGAGCTGATGCCGAAGGCGACGGGACAGCGACTCTTCTTGAACTGGCGCGGCGAGAAGGCGGCCATCGACTTGCCGCTGATTGGCGAGTTTCAGGCGTTGAATGCGTTGACTGCGGCAGGGTTGGCCCTGGCTGGCGGGCTTGAGCTGCAGGACGTCGCCACCGGCATGTCGCAATTGAGGCCGGTCAAGGGGCGGCTGGAATATGTCGGCGAGACCGGCGACGGCGCGGGCGTGTTTGTCGACTATGCCCACACCCCGGCAGGTCTGGACGTCTTGATCCGCGCGGCGCGTCCGCACACAGCCGGTCAGCTGGTCGTGGTGTTCGGCTGTGGCGGCGACCGCGATCGCGGCAAGCGTCCGCTCATGGGCGAAGTCGCCGCCAAGCATGCTGACAAGGTAATTGTCACGGACGACAATCCGCGCAGCGAAGACCCGGCCGCGATCCGGCAGGATGTTCTCGCTGGCGTACCAGCGGGCATAGAAATCGGCGATCGCGGCACCGCGATCGCGCAGGCCATTGCAGACCTGCAAAAAGGCGACACGTTGCTGATCGCTGGCAAGGGCCATGAAACGGGTCAGATCATTGGCGACTCAGTGATCCCGTTCAGCGATCAAGAGGCGGCGCGCACTGCCCTAGGGGGAGGCGCTGATGTTTAGTCTGCCAGGTCCCAAAACTGTGACATTTTTGCCTGCGAAAGCGCGCGCCATTTCATCCACAGAATCTGCAGGTTCGGCCCGTTTGAAGCGCCTCACGTCGCGCGCGAGACCGCGGCGAAAAACTCGCTTTTCAGGAGAAGTTTGTTTGCTGCCAAAGGCTTGGCGCAGCCCTGGTTCACGCAGCCGTTTCTTGCGGCCTGTGGAAGCTTTTGGAGAACGAAAAGAGTCCGTTCCTGGCGCTGCGTCTCTGCGTGAGATTCCTAACCGAAAAGAAAGATTTAATTCCGGCGTTCCGCCCTTGTTAATCCCTGCGAATACCTCCGAAATAGGAACATTCGCAGACCAGCAGCAACATCAGAATGCTGCGGCAGACGAAGTGGTGATGGACCGCGGTGCAGAATGTACCGCAGGGGGTTGTGATGCTATTTGAATGGCTGGCCGCTGAAGAAGGGCCGCTGAGACTTTTCAACTATCTGAC
>ERZ1740062.1063-NODE-1063-length-11870-cov-6.023529_pt1 | contig 11870 bp, 14 predicted proteins | sample MGYA00581741_ERZ1740062 | MGnify/ENA primary metagenome ERZ1740062 (study PRJEB43018, sample SAMN04849747) | marine metagenome | isolation source: floating plastic debris | place: Pacific Ocean | collected 2008-09-01 | study: EMG produced TPA metagenomics...
TCCTTCCTGACACGACCACCGGCAGATCGGTTCATTGGGGTGGCGCTGGTCCTGTTCAGCGCATCGATCCTGGTGCCGCTGCCGGGTACGAACACCGTACCGGGTTTCGCCGTGGTACTCGTTTCCATGGGAATGCTTCAGCGTGACGGCATATTTGTTGTCGCTGGCACGCTGCTCGGCGTCGCTTGGATCGCGACGCTTCTGGTTGCCGGAGCAACGCTGGCGACTGTCATCAAGGGTTGGCTCGGGATATAGCCGACTAAGTGAAATTTCTTGAACATGGCGACAATCTGATGAAAGTGCTGCAACGATGAGCGTGTACGGTCGCATACTGCTGGCAAGCCTCGGCTCCTTTCTCATACTGGTGGGTGCGTTTGGCTTTCAATATCTTGCCGGGCTCGCGCCGTGCCCGATGTGCATCTGGCAACGCTGGCCACATGCCGCAGCAATCGTGATCGGGCTCGTGGCAATGACGGTATTGTGGCGGTTCCGTCGGCCCCTTTCATTAGCGGGCTTCGCAGCAATGTCCGTTAGTGCCGGGTTGGGCGTTTTTCATGCGGGCGTCGAGCAGCGATGGTGGGATGGACCGTCAACCTGTGTCGGCGCGGATCCGACCGCGCTGAACGCGGATGATCTGTTGGAGCACCTCATGCAAGCGCCGCTGGTTCGTTGCGACGAGATCGTATGGGATCTGTGGGGCGCGACGATGGCCGGGTGGTATCCGATACTCTCTGCCGTGCTAGCGCTGCTTTGGTTGTTCGCAGCCCTCCCAAAGACACCGACCCGCCATGTGGTGCCTGGTTAGACGCACACTTCGCGTTGGGTATCTCCGGATCCGCAATTCTGTTGCAATTCCGTAATGGGCGAACTACTTCCTCCAAGACCGTTGGGGTGCCCGGAAGGGCTGAGATGCGCAAGCGAACCCATCGAACCTGATCCGGGCAGTGCCGGCGTAGGGAACGGGCTTCATTTGTAAGACCAGACCGCGCGGCTGCCTTTTGTGGAGGGCGGCGTGACTGCGATCGCATTGACCATTGCGGGCTCTGACAGCGGAGGTGGGGCTGGAATCCAGGCAGACCTCAAGGCGTTCTCGGCGCTCGGTGTCTATGGCGCGTCGGTCATCACGGCGATCACCGCTCAGAACACGCAAGGCGTCACGGCAGTGCACGAGGTTCCGGCCGAGATCGTGCGCGCACAGATCGATGCCGTGCTGAGCGATATCGAGGTTGGTGCCATCAAGATCGGCATGCTGTTCTCGCCGGCGATCATCGTCCAGGTGGCACAGGCACTGACCAAGTGCGATATCCCGGTTGTTCTGGACCCTGTGATGATCGCGAAGTCGGGCGACGCGCTCTTGCAGGACGAGGCTGTCAGTGCGCTGATCTCGGATCTAGGGCCACAGGCTGATTTGCTGACACCCAACCTGCCAGAAGCCGCGCGAATGTTAGGCGAAGATGCAGCCGCGACGACGGTTGAAGCCGAACGGCAGGGCAGGGCGCTGATCGGACGGGGCGCGCGGGCCGTTTTGATGAAAGGCGGGCACGGGACCGGCGAGACCTGTGTCGATCTGCTCGTCACGCAGCACGGATGCGTGGAGCTGACCGCACCGCGGCGTCAGACCAGGAACACCCACGGCACGGGCTGCACGCTATCTTCGGCCATCGCGGCTGGCCTCGCCAAGGGTGAAGATCTGGAAAAGGCGGTTCGCTCGGCACACGCCTATTTGCAACGGGCCATCAGCGCTGCGGATGGCCTGAAGATCGGCCATGGTCACGGTCCTGTGCATCACTTCACCGGGGTCTGGGTCTGATGGACAGTGTCTCGGTCATAGGGGCGGGCGTCGTCGGGCTGTGCGTAGCGGCGGAACTGACCCGGCGCGGGGTGCCGGTGCGCCTTCATGACCGTTACGCGGCGCCCGGCGTACACGCCTGTTCGTGGTGGGCTGGTGGAATGCTTGCGCCGTTCTGCGAAGGCGAGAGCGCCGAGGAACCAGTCGTGCGACTGGGGCAGAGCGCGGCGGATTGGTGGGTGAGCCACGGAGTTCAAGTCACGCGCGCAGGTTCGCTGGTTGTGGCTCTGGGACGGGACATGCGTGAACTCGACCGATTTGCGCGCCGGACGTCGGATCACGAGATGATCGGACCTGACGAACTCGCTGAATTGGAGCCGGACCTTGCCGGACAGACCAGAAGAGCACTGTTTTTCGCCGATGAGGCGCATCTGAATCCGCGGACCGCGTTGATCACCTTGCGGGATGATTTGGCGGATCGGCATGTGCGTATCGAGATGCAAACGCCTTCTGCATCCGGTGTGGCTGTGGACTGCCGCGGTCTGGCGGCACGAGACGCGCTCGCGGATTTGCGCGGCGTCAAGGGTGAGATGCTCGTCATCCGCTGCCCGGATGTCGAACTGTCCCGTCCGGTCCGGTTGCTGCATCCGCGCATTCCGCTCTACATCGTGCCGCGCGGCGAGGGGGTCTACATGCTGGGCGCCACCGTTATCGAGGCGACCGAGCGTACGAGGATCACGGCGCGTTCGATGCTCGAGATGCTGTCTGCAGCTTATGCTCTGCACCCGGCATTTGGCGAAGCCGAGATCTTGGAAATCGGCGTCGATGCCCGACCGGCCTTTCCAGACAATCTGCCCCGAATACGGCGTCACGGTCAGACGATATACGCCAACGGTCTTTACCGGCACGGGTTTCTCATGGGCCCAGCCGTCGCAACCCAGGTTGCCGATCTGATCACAGGTGGCATCCGACCGGAGTTTATGGATGAGGATCACCCTGAACGGGGAGCCGCGTGACGTGACCGCCGCGCGCCTGACCGACTTGTTAGACGAACTTGGTTTTGGCGATGCCCGCGTGGCGACGGCAGTGAACGAGCAGTTCGTCGCTGTCGCTGACCGGGCGGGTGTGATCGTTGCCGAGGACGACCGGTTGGAAATCGTTGCACCGATGCAGGGGGGCTGACCGGTGCGGGCTTTCTACGAAACCGAACTGACAAGCTCTTTGATGCTGGGCACAGCAGGCTATCCGTCGCCCGCAATCCTGGCCAAGGCATTCAAGGCCTCTGGCGCTGGGGTGTGCACCGTGTCGCTGCGTCGTGAATCCGCCGGTGGTGCCGGTCAGGATTTCTGGGCGTTGATCCGTGAACTGGGCATCCCGATTCTGCCAAACACTGCTGGCTGTCATACGGTCAAAGAAGCCGTCACCACGGCGCATATGGCGCGCGAGGTGTTTGATACGCCGTGGATCAAACTCGAGGTCATCGGGCATACCGATACGTTGCAACCGGATGTCTTCGCATTGGTCGAGGCTGCGCGCGTGCTCTTAGAGGACGGCTTCCAGGTTTTCCCATACACCACGGACGATCTGGTCGTTGGCGAGAAACTGCTCGCGGCCGGATGCGAGGTTCTGATGCCGTGGGGTGCGCCGATCGGCTCGGGGCTCGGGCTGAACAACGAATACGCGCTGCGAGCGATGCGTTCCGAGTTTCCCGAGGTGCCTTTAGTGGTCGACGCGGGCATCGGTGTGCCAAGCCATGCGGCACGCGCCATGGAATTGGGCTTTGATGCCGTGCTGCTCAACACGGCCGTCTCGCAGGCGGGCGATCCGGCTCAGATGGCGCGCGCCATGGCGCTGGCGGTCGAGGCAGGGCGCGCTGCGTTCCAAGCCGACCCGATGGAGCCGCGCGACATGGCCGAGCCTTCAACACCCGTGATTGGAAAGGCCTTTTTGTCATGACCCAGCCGCTGGACCGGTTTTATCCGATCTTTGATTCTACGGAGTGGTTGGAGCTTTCCCTGCCGCTGGGCGTGCAACTCGTGCAGCTCCGCATCAAGTCTCAGGACGAGGATCTGCTGTCCGAGGAGATCGCGACGGCCAAGGCCATGTGCTCTGAACACGGGGCACAACTGATCGTCAATGATCATTGGGAAATCGCGATCGAGGAAGGCTGCGACTACATCCACCTGGGCCAGGAGGATCTGGACGATGCCGATCTCGAGGCGATCCGCGCTGCGGGCTTGCGCCTTGGCGTCTCGACCCACGATCACGCGGAACTGGAGCGCGCGCTGTCGATCGACCCCGATTACATCGCACTGGGTCCGGTCTGGCCAACGATCCTGAAGAAGATGGCATGGACCGAGCAGGGACTCGAGCGTGTCACCGAATGGAAGGAGATGATCGGCAACGTCCCGCTTTGCGCAATCGGTGGCTTGACGCCGCAGCGCGCGTTGATGGCGTTCGATGCGGGTGCTGATTTTGCCGCCGTTGTGACCGACATCACGCTGAGTACCGATCCCGAAGCGCGCGTGCGCGAGTGGGTTGAGACCACCCGATAGCCCGAGACACGAAGAACCAAGACAGACGGAGACACCATGCGCCTTCTCGCCTTCTGCGCGGCCCTGCTGCTGGCCGCCCCTGCTCATGCTGCGGACAAGATGACCTTGCTGCTGGACTGGTTCGTCAATCCTGACCATGGACCGATCCTGATCGCCGAGGAGAAGGGCTATTTCGCCGAGCAGGATCTGGAGGTCGAGGTGATCGCGCCCGCCGATCCCGCGGAACCCCCGAAACAGGTCGCCGCCGGGAACGCCGATCTCGCGATCTCATACCAGCCGCAACTTCATCTGCAGGTGCATGAGGGTCTGCCACTGATCCGTGTCGGCACGCTTGTCGCGACGCCACTCAACTGTCTTCTGGTACTTGCGGACGGTCCGGTCCAGACGATCGCAGATCTGAAGGGCCGCAAGGTCGGCTTCTCCGTAGCTGGTGTCGAGGAAGCCTTGCTGGTCGCGATTCTCGGCCGTGCAGGTCTGACGGTCGACGACATCGAGCTTATTAACGTGAACTGGTCGCTCTCGCCCTCGTTGATGTCGGGTCAAGTCGATGCGGTGATCGGCGCATTCCGGAACTTCGAGCTGAACCAGATGGAGATCGAGGACGTCCCCGGCCGTTGCTTCTATCTGGAGGAGGAAGGGCTGCCGTCCTACGATGAGCTGATCTATGTTGCCAACAAGGACAGTATGAACGCCGATATGATCCGGCGTTTTCTAGCCGCCACCGAGAAGGCCACCCAGTACATCATCAACCATCCGCAGGAGAGCTGGGAGATCTTCGCCGGGACATCTGCCGATCTGCGTGATGAGTTGAACGAGAAAGCCTGGGTCGACACGCTGCCGCGTTTCGCACTCCGTCCGGCGGCGGTCGATGCCGGTCGCTACGCCCGGTTCGAGGCGTTCCTGAAGGACGCCGGCTTGATCCCATCGATAAACCCGGTTTCTGAGCTTGTCATCGACGTGACCGCTCAATGAGTGCCCAGGACTACGGTGCGGCCTTCAAAGCGTGGCGGACAGCATCGCCCGATTGGGATGCCTATACACACCATGCGTTTGTGCAGGGGTTGGGTGACGGCACGCTGCCACGCTCGGCCTTCCTGCGCTACCTTGTTCAAGACTATGTCTTTCTGGTCCACTTCTCTCGGGCATGGGCGCTGGGCGTCGTCAAGGCCGAGACCCTGGACGAGATGAAGACCTGCGCCGCGACGGTTGACGGTCTGGTCAATCACGAAATGCAATTGCACGTGCGCACCTGTGCCGAGGCCGGGATCGACGAGGCGGCTTTGTTCAATGCGACTGAAGAGCAGGCTAACCTCGCCTATACGCGCTATGTGCTCGACGCCGGGTTTTCCGGCGATTTCCTCGACCTGCTGGCGGCTTTGGCACCCTGCGTTATGGGCTATGGCGAGATCGGAGCTCGCCTGAAGATCGAGGCGACATCTGATGCCTATCGTCCGTGGATCGAAACCTATGCGGGTGATGATTACCAGCAGGTGTGCCGGAACGTCGGTCAGATGATTGATGATGCCCTGCGCCGGCGCGTTGCCGACGACTTCCAGGCGTCGCCACGATGGCATGCGCTGACGGAGCGGTTCGCTACTGCGACACGGCTCGAGGTCGGTTTCTGGAGCATGGGACTCGCTGGGACGTGACGCCGCCGGCGCTCAGCGTCGACGGTGCAGCGTCGTTCCAAGGGCGCCAAGTGTTCGCGCCGCTGCATCTGGAAATTGAAGCAGCACGTTGGACCTGTCTCCTCGGACCGTCCGGTGTCGGCAAGACGACCATACTGCGCTTGATCGCTGGGCTCGAGGACGGATGTGACTTCGATGGCGCGATCACAGCGACGGACGGTGAGCTGGTGTTCAACCGGGTTGCTTACATGGCGCAAACCGATCTGTTGTTTCCGTGGTTGGATGTGCTGGGCAACACTCTGTTGGGGGCGCGGCTGCGCGGCGAACGATCGGATACGGCCCGGGCGGAAGCCTTGATTGATCGTGTCGGATTGTCGGACGACATTTCAAAACGTCCGCACCAGCTATCGGGCGGGATGCGCCAGCGGGCAGCACTTGCCCGGACGTTGATGGAGGACCGCCCGATCATTCTGCTGGATGAGCCGTTTTCGGCTCTCGACGCGCGCACGCGGGTCGAGATGCAGGATCTGGCTGCCGAACTGCTGTCAGAGCGCACAGTGCTGCTTGTAACCCACGATCCGGCAGAGGCGGCGCGCCTGGGGCACCGGATTCATCTGATGCAGAGCTACGGTCTTGTCGAGGTTCCCCCGCCTTCAACAGTGCCTATCCGCGCGTATGACGATCCGGATGTCTTCGCTTGTCAGTCCGAGTTGATGAGGATGTTGCGGTCACGCGATCCCCTCTTGGCTCGTGAGGGAAAGGACTAGGATGATGTGGCGTCCCGTCCTCTCGGTCGGCCTCTCGATCTCGATCTTTTTGTGCGCCTGGCAGGTGCTCGTCTGGGCGACCGGCCTCAAACCCTTCTTGTTGCCCGGGCCACTGCGCGTGGCGAATGCCTTGTGGTCGAATCTCGATAGCATTGGCTGGCACGCGTTGATCACGTCGACCGAGATTCTCGCCGGGCTCGTCTTTGGTCTTGGCCTAGGCGTCGTGACGGCTATCCAGCTTGCGATGTCTCCTGCGGCGCGGATTCACGTCCGACCGGTTCTCGTGTTTTTGCAGGCTGTTCCGTTCTTTGCGCTCGCGCCGATCCTGACGTTCTGGATGGGTTACGGGATGGCTCCGAAAATCGTCATGGCCATGCTGATCATCTATTTTCCGGTGACGTCATCTTTCTTCGATGGTCTGATGCGCACGCCACCTGGATACCTGGATCTCGCCCGCACGATGGGCGCGCCAGCGTGGTCGGTTCTGTGGCGGGTGCGTATTCCGTCAGCGGTCCCTGCGCTTGCCTCTGGTTTGAAGCTGGGGGCCGTGTTTACCCCAATCGGTGCGGTAATCGGCGAATGGGTCGGCGGCAGCGGTGCGGGACTGGGTTACCTGATGTTGCTGGCCAATGGCCGGGCAAAGATCGATCTGATGTTTGCCTGTGTGGTGATCCTCGCGGTGATAACCGTACTGCTTTACTGGATCGCCGACCGGTTGGGAGAGTGGATGACCCGTCGCTTCAGTTGAACCTGACATGCGAAGAGGTGTTTTCGATCTGGCGACGGCGTGCGGAAATAATGGCGATGCAGGCGAACGCCGAGATCAGGTAGAAGGCCAGCGGCGGGATCGGCAAAGCGGCTTCGAACTGCTGCAGGTAATCCGGTTCATCTATCTCCGCGCCATCATCCAACTTCGTCAGATCCAGATTGTCATCCGGTGCAGCTCTTACGACTACGACGTTCGTATTTTCAGTGCTGGCAGTGGTTTCGAACGAGGTCGTATGCGGAATGCTGCGAACGAAGGGAGCGCCAGCGGTCGGATGCTGGGATCTCATGGCATTCCTGACTTCATCATTGGGTGCCGAGGTGGCACTCGCAGGCATGGCAATCGCAAGGCAAACTGCACTTATGACGTAGCAGGCTCGTACAAACGGACGCATCACTGGCTCCCAACAACTGGTTCGAAAGCCGGTATTCCAGTCCATGGTTACCAGAGGATTTATGGCCGGGGCCGCGCGGCCCCGACGTCATCAGAGGCAAGATGAAAATCAATTGTCGAAGCCAGTTTCTTCGACAAGCTTAACCGATGCGGCTCGATTGGCGGCGATCTCTGTGAGGCCAATCTCATCGCGATCGAACGCACCCCAGCTTTCAACCAGATCGGATGATTTGACTGTGGCCAGCACCGGGTATTCGGCGTTGATCTCCGCGTAGATCTTCTGGCCCTCAGCCGAGGCGAGGAATTCCATCAACTTGATGGCGTTTTCCTTGTTTGGCGCCGACTTCGTCATCGCCATTCCAGAGATGTTCATGTGCGTGCCGCCGTTCTCGAACTTCGGGAAAACGATACGCACGCTCTCGGCCCAGGGCTTTTGCTCGTCCTTACCCAGCATGGCAGCCATGTAATACGTGTTGCCGATCGAGATGTCGCATTCCCCGGCCCAGATCGCCTTGACCTGTGCGCGGTCGTTGCCCTGCGGCTTGCGGGCGAGGTTGTCTTTTATGCCGGTCAACCAGGCCTTGGCCGTCTCCTCGCCGTGATGGGCAATAACGGCAGAGGTCAGTGCAAGATTGTAGGCGTTGAGGCCTGAGCGTATGCAGATCCGCCCTTTCCACTTGGGATCTGCAAGGTCCTCGTAGGTCGTGATTTCGCCGTCCTGAACGCGCTCCTTCGAGGCGTAGACGATACGGGCACGGGCCGTCAGGCCGAACCAGTGATTGTCAGCGTCGCGCATCTCGGCGGGTATGTTTGCATCGAGTATTTCGGAGTCGACCGGTTGGGTAACCTCGGCGTTTACGACACCCGCAAGACGAGAGATGTCGACCGTGAAGATCAGGTCCGCAGGTGAGCGCGCGCCTTCGGCCTTGAGGCGTTCGATCATACCCTTCTTTAGGAAAACTGAGTTGACCGTGATCCCAGTCTTCTCCGTGAAAGCATCCGTCAGCGGTTTGATTAGTTCCGGCTGACGATACGAATAGACGTTAACCTCGTCTGCCAAGGCGGGTAGGGCGACCAGAGTTGCCATCGCCGCGAGCGTGAGTCTGAAAGGCATCCTATCCTCCGAGTAAGTTAGTCAGGTATATGCGCTGCATACCTGACAGTTTTACTATGTCAAGCGCTGTTCCATCAGCGATCCGCTTCGTGGACCCGCGACAGAAAGCTGAGGATAGGCGAAGTGAAGGCAGCCGGATCCTCGATCAAACCCAGATGTTGCAGGTCTGGAATGATCAGTAATTCCGCTCCGGAGATCTCGGTGCAGATGGCCCGTGACATTGACGGCGTCGATCCAGAGTCGTTTGCACAGGTCATCACCAGGGCGAGTGCATCTATGTGAGGGTCGGGCGCTATAAGCTCCCGGACGCCGTTCGCAAGAACCCAGGCGGCTTGGGCGTAGCTCTCTGGATCGGCCTTCAGTCGCCAGTCGCGGACGAGTTGAAGCGCTTGGGGGTGAGAGTCACGAAACGCAGGCGTGAACCAGCGCGCAAGCGCGGCGTCCATGGTGGACAACGCGCCTTGCTCGCGGACGGTCCGGGCGCGGTCTTCGACTTGTTCTTGTGCGTCCTCTCCACGATCGTGTGGGGAGTTCAGGATCAACAATGCCGCCAAGCGGTCCTTATGGTCCAACGCAAACCGTCGGTTGATCATACCACCGATCGAGAAGCCTACGACGGACGCGCGGGCAATTCCGGCGTGGTCCAGCAATCCCGCCAACTGGTCGGAGAAGACGGTAAGCGATGCTTCTCTTGGCGGCGGAGCACTGTCGCCATGTCCGTACAAGTCATACCAGAGCACACGGTGGCTCTTCGCAAGAGCCGCGATGTGTGGCAGCCAAAGGTGCCGGCAGAGGCCAAGCCCATGGATCAGGACGACGACCGGCGCGTCTTCCGGCCCGCGCAACTCGAAGGCCGTTCCGTCGGGTGCGCGCATCGTGGCTCCGTACCGCACAATCGTCAGGCGAACTCAGGCATCACGCGGTCAATGAACAGCTTTAGCGAACGCCGCTGCCGCTCGAGGTCCAATCCCATCGATGCGTAATAGATGAAAGCATCGACGCCGAGAGCCTCGTACGCTTTCAGCTTCTCGATCACCGTATCGGGGGATCCGAACATCAGGTTTTCCTCGAGCATTTGCGGTTCGACGCGGACGTTGCCGTCCAATTCCTCCAGCGGCACCTGATCGGGGAAACCGTTCCGAACCTCACCCCGCTTCATCATCAGGTTACCGAATTGCCCCAGGACGTGCCGGATGGACGATATGGCTGCAGTCCGGTCTTCCTCGGTGTCGTAGACGGCTGCATGGCGCATCATCACAAAGCGACCAGACCAGTCTGCTTCTGCTTTGGCAATCGCATCGTCGAGTTGCCCACGGTATTTTTCGGCTTCGGTGAACGGTAGTGTCAGCGGCCATGACTTCACGTTGCAGTCGTTTGCGACCGCATAGTCAAAGGTAATGGGCGAGCGTGCCGCAACCCACATTGGAACGGGGCTTTGGACCGGTTTTGGACAGGAGGTCGAGGCGGGGAACTGCCAGAACGTGCCGTCATGTTCCACATCGCCCTGCCAAAGGCTGCGGACGAGCGGCAACATCTCTTGCATGTATTGCCAGCTATCCTTTTGGTCCAAACCCGGTTTCATGCGGTCGAATTCTCGCTGGTAAGCGCCCGAGCCAAGGCCAAGCTCCAGCCGCCCGCCGGAGATCACGTCCAGCAACGCCGCCTCGCCCGCGAGGTTGATCGGGTGCCAATAGGCAGCATTTGCGACGCCTACGCCCAGGCGGATGTTTGTCGTCTCTCCTGCCCACCAGGTCAGGATCTGGAACGGATTGGGCGCGATCGTCATCTCGAGCGCGTGGTGCTCGGCGGCCCAGGCGATCTCGAACCCCGCACGATCAGCCATCTGCACCATCTCGATCGTGTGGTCGCGTATGGCCAGAATGTCTTCAGCCGGCGACATCCGCTCGAGATTTATGGCGAGGTGGAATTTCATGGCTTGGTCCTCAGGCTGTCGGCATTAAGCGTTCATGTGAACGGTCAATGGAAGCTCTGAAACCTGATGCCCGCTGTCCCGTTCGATGGCGACGGTATGCGTCGCTTTCACAATCGACAATCGATTTATCTGACACGGTCGTTGCCCGTTCAGACTGGATCTTTGGATACGTAGTCCAAGAAGAAGTTCGCTGTCAGGCGTCCCTTTCCAGGATCGTTGGAAAGAAGGCCAGGATTGTCGATGATGCCGCTGTGCAGCGTGAAGCTGCGATAAGCGATGACACGATTGAAGCGAGCTTCTACAAATCCCGTCCTTGAATATCCGGGCGTGTCCTGACCGGGATAGCGATGCGCTGCTCCAAGCGTTTTCAGACCGCGTGCCCGTTCTGCGAGATAGTCTTCCCGTTCTTCTGGGCCGATTTGTTCGAAGCCCGTGACGTCCTGGCGAAAGAATGCCGTGCCGCCAAAGGTCGGGCCGCACAGATAATGCAACACAGCGATCCTCTTGTCGCTGGCGATGTCGATGTGCGGTACGCGTTGTAGGGCTGTGAGATCGCCCGGCGGGCGCGTGACCATCGAAAACGAGCAGTCGAACCGATCCAGCTTCATCGCATTCGACAAAAGCTGCCGCCGGATCGGGCCATTCAGACGGCGCAGCAGTGCCTGAACGTAAGCGCGGGGCAGAGCTGCACGGCGTCCAGGATATCCGCCCGGCGGCAGCTCTTTCCAATCGGGAGCTTTCGTTGCAGCGGCTACAATCCCAGCCGGATCGGCTAGAAAGTTGTCGATAACGAGTACGGGCTCGCCGGAGCGCCCAACGCTTTGCACCTCGATCGTAAGTTCCGGATTCGCGGCTACCTGTCCCATGCGGGCATTCTGAACTACTTGCGCGAGGGATGAGAGCGCGGAACGTTTGCGCGGACACT
>ERZ1740062.1064-NODE-1064-length-11861-cov-4.197527_pt1 | contig 11861 bp, 10 predicted proteins | sample MGYA00581741_ERZ1740062 | MGnify/ENA primary metagenome ERZ1740062 (study PRJEB43018, sample SAMN04849747) | marine metagenome | isolation source: floating plastic debris | place: Pacific Ocean | collected 2008-09-01 | study: EMG produced TPA metagenomics...
TTTTGGTGCTGTAGAAAGGCAATAACGCACTGACCAGCGCCTCCTCGTTCATGCCGCGCCCGCGATCCTTGACACACAGTTGCCAACCACCAGCGTGCGGCTCGAGCGTCACTTGAATGTGCTCCAGGGCAGAACCGGATTCCTGCGCGTTCTTGCAGAGATTGATCAGTACCTGTTCCAGTTGCCGGGGATCAAATGTGCCATGCCACGCCTCCGGTACGTCCGTGTGTTCAAACGTCTGCAGCTGCCGAATTCGCGCGATAAACCCGCGCCACGGAACGCGCGCTTTTTGCGGTGCCGGCAGCTTGGCGAACCGGGAATAGCCCTCGATAAAAGACTTCAGATGACCACTTCGAACCTCGATCGTCTTGAGTAGCTCACCGAGCCGAGCGCTATCATTGCGTTCCACCAGCAGTTGACCTGAATGCGCCAGGGACGAGATCGGCGCCAGGGAGTTATTGAGCTCGTGACCAATCAGACGGATCACTTTTTTCCAAGTGGCAACCTCCTGACGATTGAGCTCATTGGTCAGACGCTTCAGCAAGAACAAACGATGTGCACGCGCATTCAGCGTGAATTCGTTACATGACAAGTGATAGCGCTCTGTCTCACGTCCCTCATCGATGGTAATCAGTGCATCGCTGCCGTTGGCCAACGCCTGCTGCAGTGTGTCTGGCTGATCTTTAGCGACATCCGCCATGAAACGACGACCCGCGAACGGCTTGCCGGCAGAAAACACGTTGCGCGCCGTCGCATTGGCATAGATGACCCGATCCTCGTTGCTGCACAATACGAGGGCCAACGGAGAAGCCTGCAAGACCGTATCGAGCATCAGCTCGCGTTGGTGCAGATTTTGCCGCTCCTGGCGTAGCGTGCCGACCATCAAGTTATAGGCGTGCACCAGATCGCCCAATTCATCGTTGCTACGGTCTGCAATCGTGAAACTGAAGTCAGCATCCCGCAAGCTGTCCGCACTGTCGATCAGGGCAGCGATACGTGCACTGGTCGGACCGACCAAACGGCGCACGACCAGAGCGAACAGCAGCGTTGCCGCCGCGACAGCCACCGATGCCGCCAACAACCAAACATTGGTCGCGCGGACGATGGCCAACGCCACTGCCACACCAACCAACAGCGCGACAAAACCACCCGCCAGTAACTTGCCCTGCAGGGAGATCCGTCGCTTACTCGGGTTTGCCGTCTCGTCCGTCATGCAGTCCGTACTTTACCATCCGACGATAGAAAGCCTGACGACTAATTCCGAGCTCCCGAGCCGCACGGGCAACAATATTGTGGTGCTGCGCCAACGCGCGTCGGATATCGGCTTCGGTCGGTTCTGGCAACGCGCTCGTCTCCAGTGATCGTAAACCGAGCGCCTCAACATCGATCACGCGGTCGGTTGCCAACACACGGGCGCGCGGCACCAGATTCTGCAGCTCACGCACATTGCCAGGCCAGGACTGCTGCTCTAGCATGCGCATGGCCTGCGCGCTGAACGTGTGATCCTCTCCTACCAGCGCTTCCGCTAACAACGGCACATCACCAGGCCGATCAGATAGCGCTGGCAACTGCAACTCTATGACGTTCAAGCGATAGTACAGGTCTTCCCGAAAGCGACCCTCTGCGATCATCCCTGGTAGATCGGCGTTCGTCGCGCTGATTACCCGCACCTGCGTCTGTCGTGTTACGGAACTGCCGAGTCTCTCGTACTCGCCGCTTTGCAAAACACGTAGCAGGCGACTCTGTCCGTCAGCTGATAAGTTGCCGATCTCATCGAGAAACAAAGTGCCCCCATTCGCCATCTCGAAGCGACCGATGCGTCGCTTATTCAGACCAGTGTAAGCACCCGCTTCTGCACCAAACAATTCCGCCTCGAGTAATTCGGACGGCAACCCGCCCACGTTGACACGTACAAACGGACCATCCGCTACCGCTGAGTTACTTTGTACAATCTCGGCCAGTTTTTCCTTGCCCGCACCGTTGGGGCCGGTGATCAGGACAGGCACATCCGATCGCGCCACACGACAGGCCAGGCTGACAACCTCATGCATCGGATCGCTCTGGTAGACAGTACCGCAGAGCTCGTATCGATCAGCTAACGCCGCACGCGAGGCCGCACGTTCCTCCTGAATTTGCTGTCGAGCCCGGCGCTCCGCCTGCAGTGCCAGCAAATTGTTCGTTGTTGTAATGAGCCGATGATCATCCCAGGGCTTACCGAGATAATCGGCAGCACCCGCCTTGACGAGTTCGACCGCCGTCTCGAGGCTGGTCCAAGCCGTGAGCAGAATTATCGGCACGTCCGGCCAATCCTTGCGGATCGCCTTAAACAGTTGGATCCCCTCGGCACCGGAAGTCTTCTCTTCGGCGAAGTTCATATCCTGTATGACGATATCGATCTCTGTTTCACGCAACGCCGCTATGCCCTCTTCGGGTCCCGATGCATCGATAGCGTCAATATCGTGAAGCGATAACAGCATCGACAGTGCTTCTCGTACGCCATCATTATCATCGATGATCAGAGCAACCGGTTTTTTCATCGATTAAATATTCCTCGTCGCAATCGCCGGATCGACACCCATCGCGTTGCGAGCCGGTCCCAACGCTGCCAACAAGCCCAGCGCCCATAACCCGAGTACAACAGACGGAAGATACACCGGATCAAGTTTAGGCATTTCGTATTCCGTGACCAACAGGTGATTAATGCCAAACGACAACGCCAGTCCGAGCACAATACCACCCGTGGTGATCAGCCAATTCTCAACAAGGAAGTATCGCAGAATATGAAATCGGCGTGCGCCGACCGCGCGCCGCGTGCCCACTTGTCGACGACGTTGCATGACGCTGAAACTAGCAAGACCCACGATACCGAGCGCCGTGATCGCAACAACCAGCGTCATCACGACCGTCAACATGCGATTCATCGCGACATCGCGCTGGTAGGTTCGAGCGATGATTTCGTCGTAGGTCCGCGGGGTTCCAACCAGACGGTCGAGACTCGCCTTGCGTAGCGACTCCGCGATAGGCTCCAACAATGACTCTCGCTGCTCAGGGGCAACCCGAACAACCCACTGGTTATTGCGTTGCACCACCGGTACGAGCATCGTCACATAGAAATCTCCCCAGTTGTACCACGGACGCGACATCATCTCGATCGTGCCGATGACTTCGATAGCGTCATCGGTGCTGGTATAGAAATAGCGACCAATGGGGTCCTCATCACCAAACAACGCGATGGCTGTCGCATCGGCAATCACAGCAACCTTTGGCGATTCTCCATCCGGTGGATCGTAGCGGATTTCGTCATCGGTAAACCAGCGCCCGCGAGTGACGTTGAGCCCAAGCACGTCCAGCGCATCATACCCGGCCTGATAGTAGGCAATGGATATGTAGGTCGCATCATTCTTGTCCGGTCCGTTGCGATAACCTGAATTGCTGCCGCTGTTGCTGAGCGGCATCGTGCTCATTTTTGTCGCGCCGATCACGCCGTCGAGCTCTGCCAGACGTAACTTGTCCTGACTCACTACCGACGCGAGATCCGCATCGTCGGCCACGTCGGCGACGCTGACCGTGACGAGATGTTCGGGAGCAATGCCAATCGGTTTACGCATCGTCTCGGCGCGATCCAGAATGATGAACACGGAGTTGATGATGACTGCCATCGTCAATGCGATTTGCAAGGCGATTAGCGTAGCCCCTACGCGGTTGCGCAATAGCGTACTGAGTATTGGTCGAATTTCCACGATAGGCTCCTTATTGCGCTTTTAAATGTACAGCCGGTTGTATGCGGCTGATACGCCAGGTGGGGTAGAGTCCAGCGACCAGTGCCGAGCCGCTCGCGATTGCAATCGCCGTCAACACCATGACCGGATCGAGTTGGGCCAGGTATTCGTAGTTCCGATACCAGCTCCTGACGGCTAACAAACCAAGGTAAGCGAGACCTAGTCCAGCGAGCCCACCGATCGCACCGATCAGCATGACTTCAACGCCGTGCTGCTGAATGACATCCCAGCGGCTCGCACCCAATGCGCGACGAACGCCGACCAACGGAGCTCGATTGATAAACTTGGCGAGCATTAGCCCAACGGTATTGAGCAGACAAATCAGCAGGAACATCAGACTCAGCACCAGCAGCAATCGATTGTCGTCACTGACCACTTCACGGTATTCCATCCAGCCCATGACATCGTTGAGCCGATTGTCCAACGGTCTCTGAAATCTTCCGAGCTCACGCTGCTCCAGCGCATAGCCATCCATGAAAGACTGAAATGTCGCTTTCTGTTCCGCGTTATCCAGCTGCACCCAGTGCTGCACCCAGACACATTCGCTCTGCAGGAAATCCTGGTAAGAATCGATGACCTCCGGTTTCCAGCAATTGGTATTACCATGAGCCCCGTACTCCAGCGAGATTGGCACCATGAAAGGAATGAACACGTCCTCGGTATCGCCGAACGCACCGACGTTCAGATCGTAGAACAAGGGTGACGGACGCCAGTGATCGAGCACGCCGACGATGTCATAGGTCTCGCCATCGAGAATGATTGTTTCTCCAACAGAGTTTTCGCCGCCGAACAATCGATTGTTCGTCTCGGCCGACAAAACAACGACCCGCGCGGCATCGGCATCCGCCGTGCGGTCCCAACCACTACCAAATTGAAAAGGCACATCGAACATCGGAAAAAAGTCGCCATAAGTAGCTCGCGCCGAAGCATGTTCGGTCTGCGCCTCAATATTTTTCTTCATGACGAAGCCACGATGCAGCATCGTTGCCTGATGCGTCGGGATATCGGAGGTCATCAGCGCCGCTGCATCTCTGTAAGTCAGCTGCGGTGGTGGCGATCCGCCTTCACGATTATCGTACGGATCATCCTCGTCCCACGTGTCGAACTGTACGGCGAAGACCTGCTCGCCCTTGAATGGCAATGGGTTTGAAGACATCACGTAGTAGAGCGTCAGCGTCGTCATCGAAACCCCGATGCCGAGCGCGATGGCCCCTACCATCAATCCGGTCAGCAACGGATTGCGGCGAATACTCTTCAATGCCAAACGGAAGTAATAGGCAGTCATCTCAAACCATCCTTACGCGACGTCTTGCACAGCCGATTCTGGCTGTGGGTCGAGCGGTTGAAAATCGGATACCTGCCCATCGAGCAGATGCACATTGCGCCCTGCTCTGCGAGCCAGTTCGGGATCGTGCGTTACCATGATAATGGTGGTGCCTTGACGATTGATCTCCTCCAGCATTTCCATCACTTGTCTCGCCATCAGTGAATCGAGGTTGCCCGTCGGCTCATCGGCGAGCAGCAGCTTTGGCTCACCCGCGAGCGCACGCGCTATAGCGACGCGCTGCTGCTGTCCGCCTGACAGCTGCGATGGTAAATGCGCCTTACGCGCACTGAGCCCTACCAACTCCAATGATTGGTCAATGCGACGCCGACGCTCGGCCGCCGGCATTTTGCGATAGCGCAATGGCACATCGACGTTGTCTGCAATATTCAAGTCAGGAATCAAATTGAACGCCTGGAAGATAAAGCCGATCTTTTCATTTCTGATCTTCGAACGTGCGTTGTCACCGAGACTGGAGACATCCACTCCGTCGAGCAGATAGCTACCACTGGAAGGCGCTTCCAATAATCCCGCCATATTGAGAAACGTGGTCTTTCCTGAGCCTGAAGGACCGGTAACCGCGACAAATTCGCCCTCGTCGACCTGTAACGCAAGTTCACGTAGCGCATGTGTTTCAATTAAACCGGCTGAATAGATCTTGCTGACTGCGTTCATATGCAACATTGTTGTTTCCTCTGCTATGTAGCTAATCGACGATCAGCACTTCCGGCGCTGCCTCGAATCCCGCTGTTGATGACACGACGACGGTTTCACCGACTTCGAGTCCTTCCAATATCTGAATGTGTGACGCGCTGGTCGCACCGGCGACAATACGTTTACGAACTAGAAAGTCACCATCACGCACATACACCGCGCGACCACCCTCGTTGTCAAAATACGGGCCGCGTGGTAGCTGAAGCGCGTTGCTGACCGAATCCAGTTCGATCCTTCCGGTCAGTCGCTGGTTCTGCCGTAAGCCGACCGGCTGGCTTGCCGCAAAGCGCAGTCGGGTCGCCACGGTGTTTTGAGACACTTCCGGCGAGATCGCGGACACACGTGCCGAGTAATCCTGGCCGGAATAACCGATCGTCGCCGGCATGCCAACCTGCACTGCATCGGCGTAGCTCTGAGCGAGCGGTACTTCGAGCTCGAGCTGGGACAAATCAACCACACTCATTAATGCCGTGTCAGCTGCGACAGCCGCGCGATCGTCGACGGAAAGGTTGCCGATAATGCCGTCTACCGGCGACCGCACTGCGAGCGCCTCAACCTGCCGCTCCAATTCCGTCACGCGCAGCGCCTGTTGCTCGACGTCCAGCTGTCGTGTTCTTGCCTCGAACGCCATGCGTTCACGAAACAATTGTGCGTCTGCCTCACGGTGATTGAATTCCAGCCGTGCGCGCTCGAGATTGTCGACCGCCTCCTCGTAATCCTGCCGCGATATCACACGGTACTCCCACGATTGTTCGGCACGGCGCAACTCCCGTTCCGCCGCAGTAATCTCGACTTTTGCCAAATCGACGGCCTGCCGGTTCTGCAAATCTGTCTGTCTACTGGCTATCGACTCGCGTTCTGCGGTCGTCTGCTGTGCGTCCAGCAAGGCGCGTGCCTGCTCGAGTTCACTGCTAAGCTGCGGGCTGGTCACTACGGCTACGATATCGCCTTCCGCTACCGGCTGACCGGCGCTGACTCGCAGCGCGACCCGACCAGGCGACGGGGCAAACAGTGTTGGCTTGATCGCCGCTACCACGGTGCCCTGAATAGGAATATCGCGAACAAGGTCCGCCCGCGACACGGTTGCGAACCGGAGGCGCTCGATGTTGACGGTGCTATCGGCACGCATCCATGTCCCGGCAGCACGGACAATGAAGAACACGGCGACACCGGCGAGAATCATCCCAACAGCCAACAACCATCGTCGGGTGCGCCGGGGTTGAATCACCAAATCCTGTGCGTCTGTGTTGCGGATACCGATGCCCTCACTGGCTCCCTTTATAGGTTGGACCGCCATCTCAAATGCTCCACAGGGTTTGTTCACAACCCGTAGGCGCGTTCAGCAAGTCGAGCAATCCAGCAGTGCCCGTCAACGCGGGCTGAATGATCATGCCACTGTCGCCTGTTGAAACCGCCGGTACCCAGGCCGTATTGGTCAGTAGGGTTACCATCGCGACTTCGAAAGTGCTCAGCGCAACGCCGAATGCGAAAGCCAGTATGCGAATGTTCATTTGCAGTTTCATAGCACTACACCAACAGTCTCATAGGCAATATAGCAAGCGGCGTGCCAACTTCTAAAATTTTTTATCTCATTGTTTTAAATACCTTTTTCGTCCCCGGTCACATCCGCATTGCGGACACAACTGTCCGCGTCATCGCCAACCGGACACTTCTGCGGACACTGTTGGTGGATTGAGGGCCAATCAGTACGCATCCGACCATCGGCTCACGTAAAATAATGGCGATGGAAACGAAACAAACGACCAAAACGATCTCTCTGGCGCTCGGTAGCGGCGGCGCGAGGGGACTCGCGCATATTGGCGTCATTCGGCGGCTGCTGGAGTCGGGCTATGATCCCGGCTATATCGCCGGCACATCGATTGGTGCTTTGATCGGCGGCATTTTCGCCGCTGGCAAGCTCGACCTTTATGAAGAATGGGCGCGAGACTTGACGCGCGGCGATATGCTGAAACTACTAGATTTTTCGTTTCGCCGTGGCGCCATCATCAAGGGTGACCGCGTCATCGACGCGATTTGCGAACTGATCGGTGATCAGGATATTGAAAAGTTGCCCATTGGTTTCTGTGCGGTCGCCACCGACATGGTCGAACAGTCGGAAGTTTGGCTATGTCGAGGTTCACTGTTCACCGCTATCCGAGCGTCCACCGCAATTCCGACGCTGATGTCGCCCGTCAGATTGCAACAACGTCTGCTCGCCGACGGTGGTCTTGTCAACCCGATTCCGATCGCACCGACATTGAATCATGGCGCGAATCTGACCATTGCGGTAGACCTGAATGCCAAGCGCGAGCGTCAGCCGTTGGCAACCCAGGCGCCGAGCGCTGCACCCGCGCCTCGCAAAGAATCGGACAATGACAGCGAACCGGCAAAAGCGACCGGCAAGTACCGAAAAGCCATCGGCGATTTCGTTGAGCGCCTCAAGCCTGGCAAAGACAATGGCGAAGACATCGACGAGGCGCCAGCCAATCAACCGGGCTTTTTGCATATGAGTACGCAAACGATCGAAATCATGCAGAACGGGATCGCGCGGCTGAAGCTAGCCGCGTACAAACCCGACATGGTGATTTCGCTGCCTCGCGATCTGTGCCAATTCTGGGAGTTTGACCGCGCGGATGAGGTCATCGAGGTCGGTTATGAACGAGCAGCCATAGCCATTGAGGAATACGAGGCCTTGCGTCCAGATGTGACTACCGACCGAACTCCGTCAGGTGACTAAGCCCGTCCCAGACACCTCTTTCCCAACACAGGACTCATCATGCGCGTCATTTTAGGCATCCTTCTGTTTTACGCACGCTTTGGAGTCAGTTTCAGCGCGATCGGATTTTTTGCGCGACGACTCTTCTGGCGCAATGGCAGTTTCGATCTGTCTGGCAAGACCATTCTGATTACTGGCGCAAGCGGCGGCATCGGCGCCGCCGTGGCGCGAGACACGGCCGTGGCCGGTGCCAATGTCATTGCTGTGGCTCGCAACCCTGAGAAGCTCGCGCAGTTGCAAGACAGCATAGCGACACCCATCCAGACGCGCGTTTGCGACTTATCTGACACCAGTGCGGTGCGCGCGCTGGCGCAATCGTTGATGGACGATGGCGAGTCTATCGATGTGCTCGTTAACAACGTGGGCGTGATGTTGCACGAATTCAGCACCAACGCGGATGGCGTCGATACACAATTCGCCACCAATTTGCTGAATCAATATGTCTTGACCGAAGCACTGCAACAAAATGGTCTTAGCAGCGACGCTGCGGTGATCACGGTCGCCTCCGGCGGCATGTATATGGCGCCATTGGTTACCGCCGCGCTCGCAAGTGATGACGCGACAGCACATGACGGTACGCAAGCCTACGCTATTCAGAAGCGAGCACAGGTCGTGTTGACAGAGCATTGGCAGTCGCAAACGGATACCACCGCCACGTTCTATGTGATGCATCCCGGTTGGGTCGATACCGCAGGCGTTAAACAATCCCTGCCGACTTTCCGTAAATTGCTGGCGCCCATCCTGCGCAACGCGACGCAGGGCGCGGATACCATCGTTTGGTTAGCAGCCTCCCGACCAGCGTCAACTGGCGACTCAATATGGCTGGATCGAAAAGCGCGCTCAGTGCATGCTTACGGTTTCACGCGTACGCGCTCCGAGAGCGCAGAAACCTTGTTGGGCTTCCTGAAGAAATTCCTCTGATGCAGCGATTCCGTCACCTCTCATTCACACTGTCGCTCGGCGTGACATTAATAAGTCTTGCCGCCGCTGGGGACGCACAGGAAATCCTGCCCGTGACCGCGAAAACGGCCGCCGACATGCTGATCGCCGTCAATTACGAAACCGCTGCAGTGGCGACGAGTGCCAATGAGAGTGATCTGGCGGCCCAGGTCGCCGCTCGTGTCATTGAAATACATGCCGACGTCGGTGATAGCGTCAATGAGGGCGACTTACTTATCTCGCTGGACCCAAGAGACTTTCGGCTACAACTCGCCGCCGCCAAAGCGGAACTGGCGAGAACCGATGCAGAAATTGAGCTCGCGACATCACGGCTGGCGCGCAGCGAATCCCTTGCTGAGGACGCCTACGTCTCGGCCGACTCACTCGCTGAACTGCGTGCGCAACTCGCCATGTTGAAAGCGCAACGCGCCAACAACCGCGTGAATGTCGACATTGCGCAGGCCTCACTTGAAGACACGCGCATCGTCGCCCCATTTAATGGCTCCGTGACGGCTCGGCCCGCCCAGCTTGGCGCGTTACTGACCATCGGCGCGCCTGCCGTTCGTGTGGTTCAAACCAACGCCATAGAAGTATCGGCGCGCAGCAGCGGTGCGGCCTTGCAGGCTCTGCGCGATACCGAAAATGCGACATTTCACTATCCGGGGCGGACGCTACCGGTCGAAGTCGCTAGAGTGGCCGCTGCAATGGACAATCAAACGCGTCAACAGGAAGTGCGACTTTTATTCACTGCAGACAGCGCTATCGCCGGGCAGCCGGGGCGGCTGCGCTGGCAAAGCCCGGCAGAGTTCGTGCCGGTGCCCTATGTGCAGCGGCGCAACGGGCAGTTGGGTGTTTTTGTCGCGTCGGGTGAAATCGCACGCTTCATCGTCCTGCCCGATGCAGAGGAAGGTCGTCCTGCGCGGTGGACCGACGACAAAGACCAACTGATCATCGACCGCGGTCGGGAACGGCTACAAGACGGTGATCTGATTCGGCGAACAACGCCGTGAGTCTATTCCAACGCATGCTGACCAACCATCCGTTGGTCAACATTCTGTTTCTCGTTATCGTTTTGATGGGTTCGCTGTCATTCCTGTCAATGCCTCGCGAACAAGACCCGGAGATCAGCTTCAACTGGGTGCAGGTCACCACCACGATGCCGGGCGCTTCGGCGGAAGACATGGAAGAGCTCGTTACCGGCCCTTTGGAAGACGGCATTCGTAGCGTTCAGAACTTGAAATTCGTTAGCAGCCAATCCAGCGAAGGGCTATCGAATATTCTGGTTCGTCTGGCCGACCTTGATGAACGCACCGCCGACAAACGCATCACAGATTTGCGTCGCGAGATACAAGCCAAATTCAATGATGAATTACCCGACGACGCTAACGACCCCGAAGTCATCGAGCTGAATACATCGTCGGGCTTTCCAACCGCTCTGGTCGTAGTGGCAGGACAAGCGGACGACGAGTCCTTGCGCCGCAATGCCAGACGGATACAACTCGATCTCGAGCGCTTGCCGGGCGTCGATCGCGTGACCGCATTCGGATTGCATAAACCAGAATTGCATGTCTTGTTTGATCCCGATGCGGCAGCTAATCGCGGCGTTCGCGCCAGTGATATCGCAGATACGCTACGCGACAGTTTCCGCAATACGTCGGCGGGCTCTGTCGATGTCGGCGATGGCGCCTGGCTCGTACGCGTTGAAGAGCTGACAGAGTCGCCGGACAGACTCGCGCAACTCGAGATTGGCGCGGCACAAAGCAACGAGAGCGTGCTGCTCGGTGATGTCGCCCGCGTTGAACAAGCTCGAGAGGATCCGGCGCAGTTAGTGCGGTTTGACCAAAGGCCGGCTGTGGCCCTAGCCGTGACCAAGGTGGCCTATACGAATACGCTGGATTTGATCGGTGTGGTCAGCAACTACGCTGCCGAGAGCAATGCACTGCTTGAGCCACTCGGCCTAAACGTGCTTGTGGCGGATGATCAAACCGTGCAAACCCGTAGCGCGTTGCGGGTCATGGAACGGAACTCGCTGATTGGGCTCTTTCTGGTTCTGGTGGTCTGTTGGGTGTTTCTTGGCATTCGTATTGCCGCCATGGTGACGCTTGGCATCATCTTTTCTATCACAGGCACAATCTGGGCACTCGATATCACGGGCAACACAATGAATGTCTCGGTCTTGCTGGGCATCGTGATCGTGCTCGGCATGCTGGTCGACGACGCCGTAGTGGTGGTTGAGGCGATCTACTATCGTTTGCAGCACAATGAACCACCTCTCGATGCCGCGCTCGGTGCGTTGCGCGAGGTTGGAACACCGGTAACCGCAGCTGTA
>ERZ1740062.1065-NODE-1065-length-11856-cov-8.731548_pt1 | contig 11856 bp, 6 predicted proteins | sample MGYA00581741_ERZ1740062 | MGnify/ENA primary metagenome ERZ1740062 (study PRJEB43018, sample SAMN04849747) | marine metagenome | isolation source: floating plastic debris | place: Pacific Ocean | collected 2008-09-01 | study: EMG produced TPA metagenomics...
ATCTTTTGTCTAGTCTTTGCAACTGGTTTAGACTGGTTACAGACTGGTTTAAACGGGTTTTACATAATGCTTTTTGTTTCATTATAGCCAGGAGAAAATAAATTTCTTTGAATGGAGGGCTATACAGGATGAATGGTGAGGGATTTCCTTCTCGTTTCCCAGATCCTGACCATGATACAGATCAAAATTTTATTAATTTGGATTAGCGTTAGTTGACAAGCAATTGGGTAATATAGATGTAGATTATTACAAAATTATTAGTGTTTTTCTTTTGAATTCTTTGAACTTTTATGACACTGATGATACCTATGATAGGCAATGACACGGAGTGGGGGGAGGGACGGGAGGGAAACCAGTATTCACTGTTTATTACCAGAATATTATTTCTTAGAAAAGGAGGTACGACCATCAAACAATAAGAATCATCCATATGACAGGAGACTGGAGGCAAAAGCGAGCCCATAGATGCCAACACAGCAGTACATTGTGGGAAAGAGAGGCTAATCTCATGATTCAATGCGGTTTCGCACTCCTTGATCTCATCACCACCCTCCCTGATCTCATATTGTTGAGAGATTGGTTTTAAAGCAATTTAAATGCCAAAACAGAATATTTCGCCCCCGAACATGACATTTAAAGCCAAATAAACTCAAAAAGGAGCATTTTAGTCACAAAATGTTCAAACTGCCTGGAGCGAGCTTTCAAAGCCACTAACGCCTTGTAGCCAAAAAGTTTTAGCACTTAAACTGCATCATCTGTCTTTAGTGGGATGATATTTGCGGCATACCCTGGTTTGAGGAAATAATTTCCTCATTGTTTAATATAGGCCTAATCTCTAGATAATTTACAAATGTTGCGGCTGCATGGTAGACTTAGTTTCAATCGGATTAAAAAAACTTCAGAAGGTGGGACTGAGAGGGTGAAACACATTTAATGCACTACATTTCCTGGTGCCAGTAGTTCAAGTTGAAGGCAGGGAGGAGGAGAGAGTGACATTTAATAGTAGCCTATATAGTACTAGATATCAAAACTCTCGATGTGCAGGGCAATGAGCAGGTACGGTTAATAGAGAGAGCATCCATAGCATGATTAGAAAGTGTAGGCTAGCTATCAGATTTGGATAGCAAACATAAAGAGGTTTATGCTAACCATGCATAAGACCATAGGTGTAACAATTCATACCACACTCTTACCTGATTGAGACAAAAGTGTTTTTTTCAAACTCGACAACAAAGCACTTCAACAAAATTTTCAAATCACAGGCCGGGTATGTCTGAGTCATTGGGATTTTTAATGTACATGTGGTATAGATAGTACTGAAATGAAATGGTGTAAGTGTAACACTATGCCAAAATTGAATTATAATATAATTAAAATTTACAATCTCCTTTAAGGTTTTCTCTCCTACTGGTATGTGTCGTATGGATTTGTAAACCTGATAGAGACAAGCGAAGCGTCTTTGCGCAACTAGAACATCCATGTATGAACGGTGTATGCCTTTATGCAGGCCGACCACTGCCATCAGATGTAATCTTAGGTGAAGGAGCCACCTGTGATTTCTCCTCACCGTGCTGTAGCTGTGGTCAGGTAGAAGAATTGTGCACCAGTACAGGAGAAGGCTGCATATCGGGCTGTGCAGACAATCCAGAGCACTGTGTTACAACCTGTCAACCAGCTGTCATCGTATGCTATCCTGTAGATTGTGGTGTACCTGGACAACCAGGCTGCTCTAAAGACTGTACTAGACCACCAGGTGCACCTCCGGATTGGGTACCCACCACATTTACTGCCACGTCGACCACCACATCGACCACCACACCGACTGCTCCTCATCAGTTTATACCAGGACAGCTGTGTAATGTTTTGGAATCTCCATGTTGTCATTGTAAACCTGGTCCTCCTATCTGTGATGGAGTGCTATGTGATGATGACCTCATCGGAAGTCCTGCATGTTCACTACCCGGCTGCCAGCCAGCGCCGGATGCGTGCAGATATGTGGACTGCGTCGCAGGACAGCCTGGATGTGATCCCCAATGTTATAGACAGCAGGTATCAAACTGCATTCAACCCGGGCGCGATAGAGCACCAAGTGAAGGTCCAACATCTGGGCAACATCTACAACTCCTACTGATTCAACCTCAGCAACAGGTAGGCAGACGCATCCATGTATCAATATTTATAATGAGAGTTAATTAAATCGTTGAAAAATTCTCAAAAATAATGCAGAATGTAGTTTGATTACCAGTGTGTCTCAGCCCAAGTAATAAGCTGAGACCACAATCAACAAATTTACTACTGTACAGTCTCGCCTATAGGCGCATGAGCTTATAGGTAGGACCATCGAAAACACGAAAAGAAAATAGGTTTTACATTATAAGCGAAAAGCACTCTAAGCGCACTGTAGAACCAGTGAGCTTATAGGTAGGACTATTTACAGCCCTTTGAGAGTTTTCCAACCAAAATGTTATGTACATCTGTATGACCTAAACATCGTACAGGAACCAGAAACAGTGTATCAACATCCAAAGTATGATTATTGCTTTGTGAGTTCAAAAAATTGGGTATAAATGTGTTATTTTAGCAAAAATGTGGAAAATTTGCCTTTGTTTCTACGTGTTCAACCTATAAGCTCGCCCCAAATCCCAAAGAGATCTAGTCTCACAGTACAAGCTCAGGTACTGATTCCCTCACCTTATAAGCACGGGGAACTATTGACTGATGTGCTTATAGGCGAGGCTTAGGGTAGTAATATGCGCAGGATTTTCCAGCTCTCTTTCTCTCTGGAATTGATGTAATCAATCAAAAAATGTTTCGTTTTTTGCAACAGCTGCTCCGCCTAAGACAGACCCAGGACGCTGTCCATACTACCGACCATACAGATATGTACATCGTCAGCATTTAATCTGTAAAAGTGATGAACATTGTTCAGATACTCAGAAATGTTGTAAAATAGGACAGGATCCACGTCTACAGTGCCTACCAGCCCTGCCTGAGAGAGGGAGATAGGAATGTAACTTATCTAGACTGATGAAATACTAGTATATTATATGAATGGTTCATATTCAACCGGAGATAACATCTAGTCTTTTCCGCATTGCCATTCCTCATTTTAATTTGGCTATTTTTCTTCCTTTTTTCGTATTTAATTATGAGCCACAAGTTTCTCTCATTGAGCAAACCAAATCCTAGTATTGTTCTACTTTGCACAATGTAATGATCAACGGAGACTCATTCAGGTCGAAGAATTCAGTGGTTTAACAATAAGCAGAGAATCGGGAGATGACTTTGTTTCTGCAACACATGCCGGAAAACATTCTGTATTTTTATTGTCTACTCAAACAATAATTTGTGGTGAGATAACTTCAAAATTATTGTGTCGAATCAATGCAATAAAATAAAGTTTATATTTACTATTTACGATCGAAAGTGATTGAAAATTATGAAAACATGGTAATAGGTCATGGTTTCTGATTGGTAATAGAACATTCAGCAGTAACTCATATCAGTTCAATGCTCACAGCACAGTAATTGTACACAATGTACAATGTGGAGTGTTAGCAGCAATCCCACAATGCAATTCTGAACTGGAACTCCAGATAACTCAGTCAACATCTTATACGCTATCATTGACTGAATATGCCTGGGCATCCCAGAATGATACAACGCCTAATTGATAAATAAAATCCGTTATTGGCAATTCAATATGCCTTAGTAGGTCAGTTCCAAAAAGCATTTTATGCTGCTAATGTAACACAAGGTCTTAGGATACTAAATAGTTATGTACAAAACAGCTTGTGTACATGTACTTTCTGTAGGTGCGAAAAGAATAAAAAAGTAGATAAAAACCAGAAAAAAAATCGAAAGCCAGAAGCAAGAAATATGAAAGATTTTGGTAATCTAAAAGGAATCTAAAATTTATATCCAGCAGCATTGAGTACCAAAGAGTATGGATTTAGAGAGGAAGATGAGCAATGAGTTTTAGAAAAATAGCGTATATTTAGGGTTTTTTGCATGATAAAAAGCATCCCCAATATGAAACTGGAAACGGCCAAAAATTCCTCTAAGTTTATCAGATTACAGCCATGGAGTTAATCCCATGATACAACTCAAATCAGTACAACTGTTTGTAGCATATCAGTGCATTTCATGGCATAGTACTCCGCTATCCTGCCGTTAGTTTAGTATGTAGTAGTTGATATGTAAGCTGGTTATAGATAAGCAAACTCCTTCCATTTTGCTAACACCACAGTACATATGGCACAAAGTTATTCAGGAGTAGCAATCTATTGCATATGGATAGCCTGAGGGCCCTGAAGGCTTTGCCAACTGCGAGCCGCCTGCCATCCCACCCTCTCACCACATCATAAAAAATTGATTGTAGGTTGCTGTATTTATACTGATGATTATTTATTTATCATCTCTTCAATGGTAGGCGAGATGAAAGTTCAAAAACACCAGCACAACCAACAAAGTGTAGTCTAAAAGTCTCGATGGAACTAAGTGTCCACCTCCGTTATTAAGTCTGCCAACATCTGAAGGGCTCTGGGTAGTCTTTATGTTATTTTTATTTGGAGTGGATTTTTCATCAAGTAGAAATTCTATAGAGTCTTCATCTGGATCATGAACATTATATTTCCCTCCAGGTATTGTTTCTGTTTCTGTAAACGAGAAAAATGCTGCTGCTACCTTCTGCTTTATTTAGAATTTAAGGAGTTATCTCCTCACATCAAAAGAGAAGACAATAGCATTGTTATTTTGCAAAACCAGTTTGATTGAAGTCAAAGGAATCTCGTCCAAACCCAGTTATGCTATTTTCAATTTGCAAAGCATTGTGTGGATTGCAACCTGGTGGTGGTGCCTTTGGGTAATACATCTCGATCTTCATTGAGGGCATTGTCTAACTACCAGTTTACCACTGGCTGTTGCGTTGTAATAAACAGAGCATGAGAATGATCTAAAATATCTGACATTAATCTCACGACAAATACGACTGATACCTGTTAGTATGTGATCTGGTTGTTGTGTGATTTGACTGCTGTCTGGAGTAGGTAGGATGCGCCGATCCTCCTCCACTGTTTCGATAACATTACCTGGTTCTGAGTCTGGGTCCATTCCTGTCATACAAACAACAACTATGTCAGTGCTTCCCTAGATACATTTGACTTGATAGTTTTTTGTTTAATTATAATTTTTTTTTGACGAGAAGGAGAGGATAAAGACTTTCGTTATAAACTAGGGGTTTTGTCCACTTCTGACAGAGGAGTATTCCGAATCAGGATGTTGTAAATCTGATGAAACACAAGCTAATTCAAATCAAACTTTAAAATGAAAGCAACTAAAACATGGAATAAGCATTCAAAACCACACACACAGTAGCAGTGAAGTGTGACATAATTTTATGTTGATATTTATCAGACCAGCTTTTTATGGATATAACTGAAAAGTGACGATAATTGGTGGACCAAGTGAAGCTTTGTGCAGACACTCCTTTCCTCAATGGCAGGACCATACATAATAGTGTAAATATTCATTGCAATATGCCTTCTTACCCCAACTCTTTGACTGGATATAGTCATGGAGCTCAGATAGTGACTCTACTAGTATAACACAAGCCAAAATATCATCACACAATTTTTTCTATTGTATCATTCAAACATTCATAATAACTTGAACCGTAAATGATTGTATATGTTCAGTAGTAAATCAAAACTGTTTTTTTTTTCATTTCATAATGTTTTTTTTTCTTATTGGCATCAATCATTGTGTAACAATCAGCTACATATATCTCTCAAGCTCAAACTTTTAACTAGTGTCTTTTAAATGTAGTAGATCTCATTTCCCGGTTAAGTCCTCCCCTCTACAGTGAACTGATTTATGATATGACATAAATGTTGTAGATATTTTTGGACGCATTTATAGTAGATTTTACCTGGTTCATCACCAGATCCTGATCCCTCTGTATCATCACCTCGTCCTCCACTCTGTCTATCTTTACTGCCATTACCAGGACGCTTCAGAAATATCTTCAGCACTTCCTATAATTATAATATAAAAAAGTAAAATGTAAAATTTTGAAATTGTGTCCTCATGCTTTGAAGGCAGACAACTCCGACAATGGTTGTCAAGATCATTTCTATTATCTTTAGCTTATTGCAATCTTAGATACTGTATAGGGTGTATGGTTTTTATTGTGTATAACACACATCACATCATAAAAGCGCTTATACTGTTTAGTAGGGTGATACTCACTGATCGTATACGTTTGATGCTCATTATAATATCTTGTACTTCTTGACTGCTTTCTGGATAGGGTGCAAAATAGTCCGAAAATTCCAAAATGTTTTTCTTCTTGTTTACCCTGTAAATTACAGATCATTGATAAAGACATGTGAAATATGGCCAATAGCCAATAGCAATTTCTATATGCATAACTCATATCTGCAGTGAGTCCTTGCCAGGAAGAGCTATTGTGTTGCAATAGAAGTTTGGGTCGCAAGGTATGTGTGAGTGATCGATAACCGATGAAATTGTGGGATAGGTGAACAAAAATTTGAATGTAATTATATATGGTGGTGGTAGCTGTAAAACACAAAAAATATCTAATATGATAACTTTTTGAGTGCTTAGGATGCGTATAAAGAGGGTGCAAATTGGAAACATCGTCTTGCAATTGACTGCCTAGGTAAAATAAACAAGGAATTGATTGGATTATAGATACATTTAATGCTGGTCGCTGAGTTATTTTAGAGGCACACAAGAAACACAGTGAAACATGCAAAACATGCCAATACCACACAAATAAAAAGTGATGCCACTGTCAAAATTTGAGATACACAAGGCAAGCCGATGGCGTAGTCTAGTCATGCAGTCAGTCAGACGTCCAGAACACTCAGATTAGGATTTCAAACTCTCAGAACAATTACTATTGCATGAATCCATTGACGACAACAAAAAACGTGCATTAAACAAAAGATGTCAGCTAAGACATGGCTATGTTATTGTGCAAACTTACTCCTCCACTGAGACGGGTAGCTGGTAACTACATGTTATATCACAAAATTAATTATTAATAGTTTGCTCAAACATGATACAACACCGTTAATTAATCTACTGCGAAAGCACATGTTACTTGAAAAACATCTATCTCTGGTTTGACAACTCTCAATCCAGTGATTATTTTTATTTCAACCATTACAATATTAAGAGTTATGTATACTACAGGTACATTTTATCTATCTCAAACATTAATCATGTTCGCCTTTTGGAGCTAACAACCGATCACGCCTGGTAGTCCAACTTGCCTCACTTCAAACAAAGGAACATAATATAAGGTTTTAATGTTACAATCACTACAACATGATGTGTAAGTATAAACATACCTTTCAGTGAGTCCATCCCAGCAGCCACTCCCACTGTCAGGCTCACTGGCACATATCAGCGAATACAGATCAGAATAGAACCCTGAGATCTTTAACTCTAGATTCACCACCAGCTGTCGAAGATCTCCACTAAAGTCTCCTTCATAGCTGGTAACCGCAGGCTTCTCCCACACTTTAAGACGTGCCATGTTGTTTAGAAACTTTGGTGGCCCACAGAATGCCTCTAACTGCAGAATAATCAAAAATAGATTGTCATAGACGCTCGCTGTCAGTTGCAATTTCACCAAAATAATACAACTATGTTAACACGGAAATGCATCCTATGCATCAAAAAGTGAAGAGTGGTTAGCAGATTTGCAGACGAAGATTATACATTTATCTTAATTTCTTGACAACTTAACGAGGTGATTCTGTGAAATCTCCTGTGCCTACCTGTTTTCTGTAGTTTGAGTATTGTAGTATAGCCAGATCAATATTAGCCTTAAGCTCAGTATGGAAGGTGTTAAGAAGCACTTGTAGATCCACCCTCTTCAGTATGTATTCAGCTAAGATTTTGATGATTTTACGGTGATATTCCCAGTTTGTATCCAGTTTCATTAGTTCTTGAAGACAAACCAAGTACACATCCTCGCAGAAATCTCTGCATGGTTTCAACTGTAATGAAATAAAACATGCTATAATGATGACAGGTTAGTTAGTTTATGATGTAATTGTAACTAGGGAGCAAATTCTCTGGTGTATCTGTACAAGACCCGGAGAAAACCAATTGATATTTGGAGTTGTCTGTACAACATACAAGTATAGATAATTCTGCTGCCTTGACAATTATAAATATTGTATTTATTACCTGAGTATAGCCATAACACTTCTGACAATGGTTGAGTTTAGTCATATCCCTGAGACAATGAGAGGAGACGTTATACTCCTTAGTGAGCTTTAGTGTATGAAACACCACATCCATGGCCTAAAACGAACAAAAAATGAACTAGGACAATGAATTATAGTATAACTCATCCTAAAGCTTTCGGATATTGATTATCTTTACCAGTATTATTTACCTGGTATGCTCAAACATACCATGATTTCTGGAGATTTTAAGCAAGTAGCAGTAGCCTAACAGCTTAGTCACGATGCCGACTGCAAGCCAGCAATGCCATAATGTAAGTTGATAACTTTGTTCCCACTTACTTCAGATAAGTAGCTGGCTGCTACTGCTGAGTAGTGTAATGATATAGCCAGATTCTCTAGTTTTACTGGGAATGGTGAGGGATTCAAGGCTCTCCTGTTCTGTTTCAGACACTCGTGATACTTCGGATCAGGCTCTGCTCGACTGCTAGGGAACTTTGATTCTCTTACAACTGTAAGGATAAAAGTCATCACTGAGATTACATACTCAAAAATTACAATCTTTTACCACAAATGAGGGTAGTCCTTCTGTAACATAAGAATTTCAGCAATAGAAGAGGTTTGTGGCAACAATCATCTAAACCTTGATTCTGCTTGTTATTGTAGTGTTGCAAATTGTGATGAAACATAGCTCAATGAGATAATGTGTAAATGCTATATTTATCTCATCGCACAGTTGGGATTCATCTTTCCTATCTTCATGAGGACATAACACCAAACAAATAACACACCAACCTCCAATGCATGGTTAAGGGTGACATGAGCATATAATCTATAATTGTCGTAGTAAATATAAACTACTTACTGTATACAAACAGTTCATCGAGTAGTTTATCATTAGCTGTGAACACACTGACCGATCTGTCATATCGAGTAAGTATATTACTCAGTGTTTGATAGAACTCAGTGAACACGTCTCTACCGAGTGTATGATGTAAGTAGAGGGTGGATCCTAGTTCATACTCAGACATACGCTTAGATATCGATAACATTCTCTCATAGTGGTCTGTAATCATAACCACATCGCAAAAATTAGAGTTTGAGAGGGACTTGTTTGTTAGCTGCCTATCAGTTGAGTTTATGCTCTGGGACATCGAATCCAAATAATGGTCATTGGCCATCTTATTTGACACCAAGATAAAGAAAGGGGCCACTGTTGTTCTAGTCATGAGATACATTAATAGTTTCATTAGTCTTAGGCTAATAGGACAGATTTTTTACATGATGAAGCAGACAAATTACTTAATTACTGATACAAAAGGCAAATAATTACAGAAATCATGATACTATGTACATCTCAGTCAGTGTAATAGATTCTTATCTATTGTTGTCGGCAGGAGACAAAAAAGATGACAGCATTTGACCAGAATCAAACAGATGAACAGGCGTTAAAAATAACAAAAGGTGTTAATTAGCGCTTGCTACTACTAAAGTCAATTAATCCAATTAGATAGTTAAAAATAATCTGATCAATAACCAAAAACGGTTTTGTAAACAATAGGCCTATCCAAAACTCAGATTAATAAATTAATTGTATTGATCTTCTCACACTAATGAACTTCCAGTGATGACTTGATTCAATAAAATACCCTTCCTTTCATTGCTTGGTTGCCTTATCGTGGGAACACAACTCCCAAGTGGTTACAGTTTACTGATGACAATCAATTTATCTGGGGGTACTTGGTCAATCTTTGGAATGGATGCATGGAGTAGCTTTTGCCATTATCTATGTATAAGTTTGTATATTCAAATTCTTAGCTGTATAAACTGGCCTCATTTGAAAGAAATCAAGTGGCAAGCAGATATTTTTATACCAAAATTTTTGGTCTAATTCTTAATTTACTAATGACCATGCCAAAAAATCTTAAAGTTGTTCTAAGTCATCGCGCTTATTTTTTTAGACAACACAATCCACTTTTGCAAGAATAACTAAAAATACAAGTTTGAGAGGAAACACATCATTGATGAAAAGCTGTCATGGGTGTAGAAATGTAATAATTGTGCACATTAATTTGTTTAGGTAATTGATCATTACTCGCTGAAACATGAAAATAATTAATGTAATTTATATATCAGTTTTCTAGATTGAGGTGTTGTTTGATCTTTGAGAGAAATGTCATGCCATTCACATGTCGATCAGGTTACAATACAGCCCAATGCTGGCCCAAAGCTACGAGACATCCTCAATAGTCTTTATGTGAGGTGATTGGTCTGCAACGCAGGCGAGGGGAGTTAAAGCCATCGATGGTATTTGCAGTGTTTCTTGCTGTGACAGACTCTCTTCCAAACCATCAATGGCCCTAAAAAGGCTTATATTACACCTTCGCTGCTGGACATAGATCGCACCATTCTCTGGTCTGGAAGTTTAAATCAGACAACTAAATCAACCTTCACTGTTGAGTACAGCGAATAAATGACTGTTTGAGGACAGCTAGTGTTATGTTTAGGGTTTTTTATTTGATGTTAAGTGTTTCTATATACACACTAATATGAACAAGTTAATCAGGCATAAGCAAAAAATTTGTACAATCCACGGTATTGCCGACTCAATTTACATCTTTGTTTGAGGATTTTGAAGCACTGTTCTTTGGAAATTGGTTCTTTAGAGCAAACTAGGCAGAATTTGCTTTGATATTGTGATACTGGCGTCATATGGGATAAATATAACAAATTTCTCAGTTTTGCACCTGTGACTTTGAATGCTAGTCACAGTGTATAAGGCAGAAAAAGACACCCGGCAGCTAATCATAGGCTAGTCGAGTAACACTCTGTAATGGCTGTCTGTCTTTGCAATCCTGGCTGTTCAAAAAATATCGCAGTTTTCAAACTAGTTGAGGTGGGAGAAGCTCAATCTGCCACACTTTGATTGAAGCCTGCTTAGTTTTAGTTGTGAAACATGATCAGGTAACGAACCAAGACGTGGAAAGGGAATACACTGTTATCAAACCTGTTCTCAAATGATTGTCAGGAAACACGGAAATCAATGTTTACTGTCTCTATTTGAATCGACTTGGACTTGAGATTTTAATTTGAAACTTGAGGAGAACAAATTTTTTGGATCAAATTCACACACAGGCATACCGGTACAAGTATAGAAAGTGTTACAGTTATTGATTGATTGTTTGTGTACCGCTTGCTTTTCTTCTGTAGATCTTATCAATGATTTTTTTTCCACTGTCTGTCAGTACCTTGGGCGTGATTTTATAATTTACTTATTTTTACGCTAGCTTCTCCAAATGTTTATCAAAATCATCTGAACAATAGCATAGATGGAGAGTCATTAAAAATGTGCAAAAATAACCAAGTGATTTATACAATATTGCAACAAGTTGTTTGGAGTTGTCTCTACAACAACGACTTATAAACAATCGAATGAGGTACCGTTGTTTCACCTTGCCTGCCTTGGAGGTATGCTAGAATTCCGGCAGCAAGCTAGCTCAGCTGTAAACTACCCCTGTGTATTGGCCCTATTTTGGCTAGAATATGGCTTTGACTTCGTTTTTGATTATGTCGCTTAGCAATGGTTTGGAGTTAAAAGCATGGAAGTTAGACGCTTACATAGTGCAGCATA
>ERZ1740062.1066-NODE-1066-length-11850-cov-3.853582_pt1 | contig 11850 bp, 8 predicted proteins | sample MGYA00581741_ERZ1740062 | MGnify/ENA primary metagenome ERZ1740062 (study PRJEB43018, sample SAMN04849747) | marine metagenome | isolation source: floating plastic debris | place: Pacific Ocean | collected 2008-09-01 | study: EMG produced TPA metagenomics...
CTTGGAAGCCATTGTGTAAGGACCTCTGTGTAAGAATGTTTTGGATTATTGGTATCGTTGTAACATTCGGCTCCGTTGCCGGTGGTTATGCCCCGCACGGCAGTTTTGTCGTGTTGTTTCAACCGCTCGAATATTTGATTATTCTCGGCGCGGGTATTGGCGCCTTCTTGCAGGCCAATCCGAAATGGGTGGTCTTTGGGTTTCTGAAATCATTCGGCAAGCTGATGAAAGGCGCGCCCTATGATAAAAAGGCGTACACTGAGCTGCTTACCCTGCTCTACGCCCTGTTCAAACTCTCCAAAACCAAGGGAATGATCGCCTTGGAGCCTCATATTGAGAATCCGCATGAAAGCGATCTCTTTCAGAATTTTCCGAGCTTTACAAAAAATCATCACGCTGTTGATTTTATCTGCGACTACCTTCGTCTGATGACCATGGGGACAGAAAATCCTCATGAACTCGAAGCCCTGATGGATCAGGACCTCGAGACCCATCATAATGAGGGACATGCAATTTCAGGTGCTGTGACGGCACTTGGCGAGGCGCTACCGGCTTTCGGTATTGTCGCAGCTGTGCTGGGTGTGATTGTTACCATGGGATCAATTGCCGAGCCCCCGGAAGTCCTGGGTGGATTGATCGCAGCCGCACTGGTTGGTACTTTCTTCGGTATTTTCGTTGCCTATGGCCTTTTTTCGCCCATGGGTAAGAACCTTGAACAGTTCGCCGATGCTGACGGAAAATACTATGAATGCATGAAACAAGGCCTGCTTGCGCATTTGCAAGGATATGCCCCCGCTGTTTCGGTCGAGTTCGCCCGCAAAACACTTTATAACCATGAACGACCTTCCTTCACTGAGCTTGAAGAAGCCTGCAATGAAGCGCCGACTCCATAATGGTACAACCTGTTCAACTATGGGGCTGATCCATGGCGGATGATATCGCTCCGATTATCGTTAAGAAGGTCAAAAAAGGCGGCCACGGCGCCCATGGCGGTGCCTGGAAAGTTGCCTATGCCGACTTTGTAACGGCAATGATGGCCTTTTTTCTGTTGCTATGGCTTCTGAACGTGACGACGAAAGAACAGAAAGAAGGCCTTTCTGACTATTTCGCGCCGACCGCCGTTTCCATCAGTCAGGATACCGGCTCGGGCGGAGCACTTGGCGGGACAAGCATGCAAACCGAAGGCGCGCAGATTTCCAACCTTGGCGTCCCTTCCGCTGTGTCCAGCATCAGCCCTCCCGACAATGGCCGCAAGAACGAAAGCGAAGACGCCCGCAAAACCCGCGAAATGGAGGAAGCGGAACTTCTTGAAAAGCTGCGCAAGATCGAGGAAATGAGCTTCGAGCAGGCGCGCGACCAGATCCGCCAGGCCATCAACAAGGACCCGGAGCTTTCGGGACTTCAGGCTAACATCATCATTGATATGACGCCGGAAGGCCTGCGTATCCAGATCGTCGATCAGTTCAACGAGAGTATGTTCGAAAGCGGTAGCTCGAACATCACACCGCGCATCCGGGCGCTGGTCGGACAGATCGCCAAATCAATTGAGGAACTTCCCAACAGCCTCTCTATCAGTGGCCATACAGATAGTTCTTCCTTCAACGGAGGCGACTATACGAACTGGGAGCTGTCGTCGGATCGAGCCAACGCCAGCCGCCGCGCGCTTCTGGATGCCGGGCTTGCACCGGATCGTATTGAAAAAGTCGCTGGGCGGGCAGACATGGATCCTCTGATTGCCGACGATCCATCGAACCCCGGGAACCGCCGGATCAGCATTATTCTCCTGCGCGAAACACCGGTCCTGCCCCCGAACCTGAAATAACTACATCCGCCATATCATAAGTTTCGTCTGCCGCCGGTCGTCCACCTTGACGATCTTATGGGGTTTGTGGCCCGGCACTTCGAAACTATTGCTGATAAACAGGCTGCCGGGCTTCATCTCCGCTTTCGCCTTGTCGAACAATTGCGGCATCGGCACCGGTGAGAGGAAGCAATAGACCACATCGAGTTCGCTGAGATCTTCTTTAAAGATATCCCGAAAGCGAAAATCGAGGTTTTTCACACCGCTCAACCGTCCAAGAAGCCAGGAAAGCGCAAAGGGAAGCGGCGCAGTCTCCAGCCCGGAAAATCGCGCATCCGGCCGATTTTTCGCAAGATAGCGAAGCGTCCCGCCAAGGCCGCTCCCCAGATCAGCCATATGCAGCCCCTTCTTCTTCGGAAGCTGCTTGAGGATCGCCTCGGATGTCGTGCGGTTGGTCAGGAACAAAGGTACTCGACCCACCGCGACATTCCAAAACACAAGGATCAAGAGGATCAAAATAACCGGGAAAATCCAGCTCGGTAGATCAAGGGCAAGAGCGACGAGCAACAAGGGCGGCGCGACCACCTGCCCAATCACCCAAGGCACGGAAAATCCGAATCCGCGCGTCGCAATCCCAGCGATAAGGCCCTGCGCCAGCGCCAGCCAAAGCAGCGGGACAGGCGCACCCATGGCACCCTCGACCATCGGTCGCAACAGGTAAAGCCCGCCAAAGACCACAGCCTGAATGGCAAGGGCGGCAAATACCGGGGAGCGTTCTCTTTTCAGCAAAGCGCACCGCCTCCGTTAGCTGGCCGCCGGAGCCGGACGGACCGCCATCCCCTCGCGGATCGGCCAATGGATAACGCCCGAAATAATGCCAAGCGCCACACTCATCCACCAGACAATATCGTAAGAGCCATAGAGATCAAATGCGACTCCGCCAATCCAGGCGCCAAGAAACGCCCCGATCTGATGGCCGAAAAAGACAAAACCAAAGAGCGTCGTCATATATTTCGGCCCGAACATTACCGCCACCAGACCGGAAGTGAGCGGCACCGTTGACAGCCAGAGTAGACCAAGCGCGCCGGCGAAGACGATGATCGTCAGGGGGCTGATCGGGACGAGGATAAAGGCAACGAAGAGGGCCGCGCGCAGGAAATAAAGCGTACTCAGCAAGTATTTCTTCGAATATTTACCACCGAGATAACCCGACGCGAGCGAACCGATCACATTGAAGAGCCCAACGACAGAAAGCGCAATCGCCCCATATTCCGGCGCAATATTCTTGTCCACGATATAGGCGGGCAGATGCACGGCGACGAAAGTCACATGGAAGCCGCAGACGAAGAAACCGAAGAAAAGCAGCCAGTAGCTGCCATTACCCGCCGCCTCCCGTCCAGCGGAGGAGAGGTTGGCGGCACCGGCGGCGGCGCTATCCTCTGCCTTTCCCCTCACAAAGGCTGAGGCCGGGATCATCAACAGCGCGCAACAGCCAATCAGCACCAGCGCCATCGACCAGCCGTAGTTTGCCAGGAACGCCTGACCCAGCGGAACCATCAAAAACTGGCCGAGGCTACCCGACGCGCCGACAATCCCGAGTGCCATGGAACGTTTTTCCTCTGGCACAGCGCGCCCGACGGAGCCGATAACAACGCCAAAACCGGTACCGGAGAGGCCCAGGCCGATCATTAGACCGGCAGAGAGATGCAGCTCCATCGCGTTGCCGGTCTGTGACATCAGGAACAGGCCCGCCGCATAGACGATACCGGAGACCACCAGTGTCCGGCCGGAGCCGTATTTATCGGCAATGGCGGAGGCGAAGGGTTGCGACAATCCCCAGACGATATTCTGGATTGCGAGGGCAAGGCCAAACACCTCCCGCCCCCAGCCGAAATCTGAAGACACCGGTTCCAGAAACAGACCGAAGGCCGCACGCGACCCCATGGCGATCAGACTGATCAATCCGCCCGCCAGAAATAGAATGAGTATGGGCCGTGACTGCATGTTCTATCCTTCTCGTACCATCCTGCCGCGCCCGGAACAGCAATGGAGCATTGTATTTCTGCCGACAAGTACCATTTACAAAAAGAATGCGATACCAATTGTTTTATGAACGGAAGGAATTCTCCTGTCATGAAAAATCAGAACGGCCCGTTGATTGAGCTCTCCTCACTTGAGGGAAATAGCCACAAAAGCAGGCCCGCCAGTGATGCATTCAATCCCGATGATTATGAAGCGATCCGCCTGCGCCGCATCTTCGCCTATGCGATCGACGTTCTTTGCATCGCCGTTATTTCCGTGGCCGCGACTTTCGCCGCGACGCTGATCGGAGTCATTACCTTCGGTGTGCTGACGCCGCTCCTCGTGCTTATACTCGCGGCAATCCCGCTTGGATATCACACCCTGCTTGTTGGCGGGCCGGGAAACGCCACACTTGGCATGCGGTTTATGAACGTCCGTATGGAGCGTATGAACGGCGAGGCGCCGGACTATTTGATCGCGCTCATTCATGCGGCGCTCTTCTATTTCACCGTTGCCGCCACCTCATCGTTGATCCTGTTGATCTCGCTGTTTAACCCGCGCGGTCGCATGCTTCATGACTACTTGGTCGATACGGTGATCCGGCGTGTGCCGATCCGCTCATAGTGCATCGCGCAGCTCGTAATAAAGCCGGGCGATGGAGAGAAGCGGCACGCGAAGCGCCGTACCACCCGGAAAAGCTTTATGCGGAATGCGCGCAAACACGTCAAAGCGACCGGCATCGCCTTGAATAGCCTCCGCGATCAGGCGACCGACGATTCCCGAGAGCGGAACCCCCTGCCCTGAGTAGCCTTGGGCATAATAAATATTGCCGCCCATACGCCCAACATCAGGCAGGAGATTACGCGTCACCGCGACCTTCCCGCCCCAGATATAATCGATTTTTACATCCTCCAACTCAGGGAAGGTGGCGAGCATATTCTCCCGAAGCGCCGCCCCCGCCATCGTTCGCTTGCTGATCAGCTTGTCCTGCCCGCCATAGAGCAATCGGTGGTCCGACGACATACGGAAATAATCAAGATTAAAATTAGTATCGGAAACACATATATCCGCGGGCATCAATGCCTTTGCCCGCACCTCTCCCAGCGGTTCCGTCGCAATGATACAGGCATCGACAGGGATAATCTTCGCCGCAAGCGAATGATCCAGATCGGCAAGATAGGCATTACCCGCCAGAACCACATAGCGGGCCGTGACCGAGCCTTCTGCCGTGGTGACAACGGGCATCTTTCCTTTTGAGACCGCCTCAACGCAGGAGTTCTCGAAAATCGCCACCCCGGCTTCCTCTGCCACCCTGCCAAGACCAAGCGCATAATTCAGCGGATGAAGATGCCCGCCCGACGAATCCAGCAGGCCGCCACAGAACCGCTTGGAGTTGAGATAATCACCAAGCTCATCCTGCTCCAGCCAACGATAGTCACGATAGCCATAGGTCTTCTCGCAATGCTCCTGTTCCTCCAGTAGCCAGTCGCGATGGCGTGGCTTGACGGCGGCATAGAGCTCACCCTCTTTCAGATCACAGGCGATATTATGACGCGCGATCCGCTCCTTCTGAAGCCGGATTGCTTCGGCAGAAAGGTCCCAGAGACGGGCCGCATCCTCCGCTCCGACCAAAGCCTCAGTATCAATCATCCCGGGGGGATAGCCAGTAGCAATCTGGCCGCCATTTCGACCCGAGGCACCAAAGCCGATACGTTCCGATTCCAGCAGGATTACCGAAAATCCAGCCACCGCCAGATCCAGCGCCGCGCACAGGCCCGTATAGCCAGCGCCCACAATACATACATCCGCAGTTTGCGCGCCCTTCAATTGTGGATACTCGGCACGCGCCATCGCCGAGGCATCATAATATGAGATGTTCATCTTGGTTTTTCTTCAAAGGTTTATGGCCATCAGGCGATAACAACAGGCTTGCAAGATCAGAGACAATCCTCATGATGGAGGTGTCGGTATATCTGCCAACGCGAAGCTTTTACTCCGACGCGGTAAAACAGCAAGGAAATTATTTCGGCCGATGGAAATAGTTGGGTCAGTGTATCATATCTGGGCGGTTTTCGCCCTTATTGCCGTTGCGATTTTCGCCTTCGCCAATGAGCAGGTCGAGCTGGAAATCTCCTCCATCGGGGTGATTGCGGCCTTACTGCTGCTATTTCATTTCTATCCGCTTGTCGATACGACAGGCAAAAACCTGCTGACCCCGACCCAGATTCTGGCCGGAATTGCCGATCCTGCGCTCATTACCGTTCTTTCCCTACTGGTTGTCGGGCAAGGCATCGTGCGCACCGGCGCACTGGAACAGCCGATCCGCCGCCTCGTTACACTGCGTCGCCATCACCCGATCCTTGCCATTGCCGTCGTGCTTTTCGCCGTTCTGGTGATCAGCGCCTTTATGAATAATACGCCGGTGGTTGTGATCTTCATCCCGCTGATGACCGCACTGGCCGAACGAATGCACCGCTCCACCTCGACTCTGATGATCCCGCTCAGCTATGCCTCCATCCTCGGCGGCATGACAACGCTCATCGGCTCCTCCACCAACCTGCTGGTGATGGCAGCCGCGACGCAAGCGGGGCAACCAAAAATCGATTTCTTTGATTTCACAATCCCCGGCGCCGTGCTCGCCTTTTTCGGTCTTATTTATGCTCTGGTGGTCATCCCGCGTATTCTGCCCGACCGGGCGTCGATGAAGGGCGAGGTTGTGGACATTTCCGGCAAGCAGTTCATCGTCCAGATGGAAGTTGCTCCGGACAGCCCGCTGGTCGGGGAGGAAGCTGTCGCCGGTCAGTTCCCGAGCCTTCGCAACATCACCATCCGCTTCATTCAGCGGGGCGAACATGTCCTGCTGCCGCCGTTTGATGGCATCACGCTGAAACCCGCCGATGCGGTCGTGTTCGCAGGCACCCGCAAATCCATTACCGAGACCTTTTCGGACAATCCACAGATATTGCAGGGCTTTCTGGAGCCGGACAGCCCGAATGCGGAAGCAGTTGAAGAACTTGGCAATGTGCAGGAGCAAACACTGGCAGAAGCAGTTGTCGCCCCGGCATCGCGCATGATCGGGCGAGCGCTCTATCAGATCAGCTTCCATTATCGCACCCGCTGCGTCGTGGTTGGTATTCAGCGCCGCTCCCGCATGATCCGGACCAGCCGGATGACGGATATCCGCCTTGAGGCCGGCGATGTACTGCTCATCCTCGGGAATCGATCGGATATCATGCGGCTGCGCAACAACCCCGACGTGCTGCTAATGGAATGGTCGACGCGCGAACTACCAGCCACAGCACTTGCCTGGCGGGCTAGGCTTATCTTTGGCGCAGTCGTCGTATGCGCCGCGACAGGTTTGCTCCCCATCGTGGTAGCCGCTGTCTGCGGCGCGGTGGCAATGGTGGTGAGCGGCTGCCTCAATGTCTATCAGGCGAGCCGTTCAATAGATCGCCGCATCCTGCTGCTGATTGGCGCGGCACTGGGTCTGGGCGCGGCCATGCAGGCGACCGGTGGCGCCGGCTATCTCGCCCATGGCGTCCTGACCCTAATGATGGGGGCCGGGCCGACGGTGATCCTCTCTGCCTTTTTCCTGCTGGTGGCGATCTTCACGCTTAATCTCAGAAACAACGCCGGCGACGTCCAGTTCACCCCTATCGGGATCAGCATCGCGCAGGAACTGGGCGTTGATCCGATGGTGTTTGTCTTCGCCGTGATATTTGCCGCGAATTGTTCCTTCGCCACGCCGATGGGGTATCAAACGAATCTTCTCGTGATGGGTCCCGGGCACTATAAATTTGCTGATTTTTTCAAGGCCGGTGCGCCGCTTGTGTTGCTGCTTTGGATCATATTCTCGCTTTTCGCGCCATTTTATTATGGATTAATGTAGAATCGCGACATTTATTTAGGCGCGCTATTTGCGAAGCTGAAAATTCGCGTTATCTTTATTATATGGGAAAAAAAGCGAGACATATGGCAAGATGAAACGTGTGGAAATTCCATCGCGGTTTTTCTTCTCGACCCCCCCTGCGCCCTGCCCTTATCTTGAGGATCGGCTGGAGCGCAAGGTGGTGACTCTGCTTGCCGGGGATGATCCTGACGGCTTGCATAACACGCTCAGCCATGCCGGCTTCCGTCGCAGTCAGGACCTCGCTTACCGGCCGGCCTGTGACGGTTGCGATGCCTGTATCCCCATCCGCGTTCGGGCCAAGGATTTCCAGCTCAAGAAGTCTTTCAGGCGCATCTGGAAGGCGAATGAGGATATTTCCGCAAGACTTCTTCCCTCCGAAGCCTCGCGCGAACATTTCGAATTATTCCACCGCTATCTGTCATCCCGCCATTCCGAAGGCGGCATGGTGGATATGGATTTCTCCGACTATCAGGCGATGGTGGAGGAGAGCCCTGTCCGCTCCAAGCTCACAGAGTTCCGAAATCCCGATGGGAGCCTGTTCGCGGTCTGCCTGATCGATGAGATGGAAGATGGGTTATCGCTTGTCTATAGCTTTTTCGATCCGGATGAGGATCAGCGCAGCCCCGGCAGCTATTTGATTCTCTGGCATATTTTTGAGGCAGAGCTCCAACAACTGCCTTATGTCTATCTCGGCTACTGGATCGACCAGAGCCCGAAGATGGCCTATAAAAAGCGCTTCTATCCCTCTGAGATATTAGCCCGCGACGGCTGGCAACTATTGCCAAAATAGCGCCCAAGCGACCGAAAACTTCCTTTCCAGATACAAAAAAAGCGACGGATCTTTTGACCCGCCGCTTCTTCGCTTTTTTTTCAATCACCTCAACAGCGCTAGAAGTAATGGGATACATCCCGATGGCCGGATTGGCAGGCCGCCACATAGACCGCCTGCTCCTTATCCAGCTTGCGCTGCTCCCGCAGACCCATGGTGCTACGGATCGCCAGTTCATATTTCTCCAGCGTCGGCAGCAGATTAGTTCCGGCTTGATTGCGCCAGTCAATCTGCTCCTCATAATCAGCCAGAACCTTGTCCATACCCTCTGTTGCCTTCTCGAAGTCCGGCGTCTTGGCTTTCAGGGCGCGCCGGACCTTCGACAGGCCTGAGGAAATGTCAGAGGCCCCCTCCACATCGGAGATACGACTGCTCAAATCCTCAATCGACGCAATCAGGGATGCCGGCTCCGCCCCGGCCAGATCATTCTTGATCTTCACCAGATCCGCCTTGAGATCGAAATAGGCCGTGTTGCTTTGCAGGATGGCGATCAGTTCCGCAATGGGCTTATAAGCCTCTCCGGCAGCGCGATTGTATTTACTCCGGAGCAGGGATTCATCCTTCAGCAACTTTTTAAAGGTCCCATAGGTTTCCTTCCAGTCGGATGGAATTTCCGCGACCAGTTCCGCGCGCTCCGCTTCAAGTGCGGCGACCCGATCCTGCAGTTTCTTCTTGGCATCGGCCAGATCTTCGGAATACATCCGGCCAATATCAACTTTGAGGTCCTTGATCTCCAGATCCACATCCGCGATCTCGGCCTCAATGCTTCGGACTCTCTGCTGAATCGGCTTGAAGGTGCCGACATTTTCGTCGATGACGCCATCGGCCTGCCAGGCCTCCGCCATCAGCGCCGGTGCAGAAGCCGCAGCATCAAAGCTCTTTTCAAGATTGGACTTCAACCGCTTTGGCAGGTAATCGAGATTAAGCTGCCGCGCCTCCGCAACTGAGGCATTGATCGCAGCGCCTTCGGTCAGGAATTGATCGGCGATATAGCGATCCACACAATAGTTCAGGCGTGGGTTCCGCGGCGGCGGCGCCGTCTCCGACGTCAGCGAGGAGCGGTTCGGCAGATAGTTCACCAGCTGCGGATAGAGCCCAACAATAGCCAGCGCGATCAGCTGCAGCGTGATAAAGGCGATCACACCCTTATACATGTCGATGGTTTTAACAATCGACGGCGCCACACCGCGCAGGTAAAAGAGCGCAAAACCAAACGGAGGCGTCAGGAAGGACGTCTGGATATTCAGCCCAATCATTACCCCAAGCCAGACCGCCGTGATATTCGCCGACGGATCAGCGAGCAGGATCGGCGCCACGATCGGCACGACCACCACGGCAATCTCGATAAAGTCAAGGAAGAAGCCGAGAACGAAAATCACCGCCATCACGATGATGAATTTCGACCAGAATCCGCCTGGCATGCTGTTGAGGAAGTCACGGACGAGCTCTTCACCACCGAAGGCGCGGAACGCCGCCGTCAGCATCGCCGCACCCAGCAGAATAATAAAAACGAGAGAGGTCGTCTTCGCCGTCTCGATCATCACTTCCTGCAGGGTATTCTCTATCTTGAACGCGCGCATACTGCTCCAGCCGATGGCGACAATCAACCCCACAGTCCCGATAACACCAAGAGCAATGCCGATGGCGTCCTTCGTCGTGTTAATGGCCTTGACGTTCGGCTCGAATACCAGCAACACGCCAAGAATAAGAACGAGCGATGCCAAGCCGAGCAACACCGGCGCATAGGCCAACTTCTCCCCACTTTTCAGGCGGTATCCGGCCATCATGATGGCGCCCACAGCACCAATGGCACCAGCCTGGTTCACGGTTGCTATCCCTGCCAGGATCGGCCCCAAAACAAGGAAGATCAGCCCAAGCGGCGGGAATAGAGCCAAGGCCAGTTTGCCGAAGAACGCCCTATCAAAGGTTCCGCCATGGACTGCCGGGGCCACCTTCGGATTGATCAGGGCGTAGATCAGGATGAATAGCATATAGATGGCGACAAGCAACATGCCGGGTACAAAGGCACCAAGGAACATTTCCCCGGCACTGGTCGAAACCACATCGAAGGAGGAGGGCATCGACAGCTCCCCCGTCGCGGATTTGTACAGCGCTTTGCGCGCCGTTCCTGCCTGATCGACCGCGCTGGCCAGCTGGTCGGCGAGGATGATGAGAACAATCGATGGCGGGATAATTTGCCCCAATGTGCCCGAGGCAGCAATCGTGCCCGTCGCCAGCGACTTCGAATAATTGTTGCGCAGCATCGCTGGCAGAGAAATCAACCCCATCGCCACCACCGTCGCGCCGACAATACCGGTCGTCGCCGCCAGAAGTGCGCCCACGAAGACAACGGAAATCCCGAGACCTCCCGGCACCGGGCCGAACAGCTGCGCCATGGTAACCAGCAGATCCTCAGCAATTTTGGAGCGCTGCAGCATGATGCCCATGAAGATAAACAGCGGGATAGCGATCAGCGTATCACGCTCAACCTCCCAATAGACGCCGCGCAGGTTGGTCACACCAGCGCTCAACCACTGCCAGGGGCCGCCATGCGAGAAATAGGCGTCCGGATTACCGGTCGCAGCATAACCGACGATGGCCGCTAGGCTGACAGTCACAATTGCAGACCCAGGCAGCGCGAAGGCAACCGGATAGCCGGAGCCGAGAGCCAGAGCCATCAGAAAGATAAGGAGAGCGAGAAAGACAAGTTCCATGATTTATACTCTATCCCGTCAATGACGCTTCATGGTCGTGGTGACCCGGTTGCTCCAGATAGTCGGCAACGGCCTCCATCAGGTAACTGACGAACTGGATCAGCATGGTCACTGCAAATACGGCAAGAAATCCGGCCATGAGATATTTCACATGCAAGCCGAAGCCAGACTGGCTCACTTCAAAGTTAGAGAGCGGGCTGTAAATAATGGACGCCTTGCTGCCCATGCCGACGAACAGAATCGTCCAGCAGAGCGTAATTCCCATGAACAATGTACCAACCGCGTTAACAAAGCCCTTTGTCTTGTTGGTAAAGCCGGCATAGAAAACGTCAACGCGGACATGCCCTTCCTCCACCAGCGTGTAGGCACTCGCGAACAGGAACAGCGCGGCATACCAGAAGCGGACCAGATCTCCCATAAACGCCTGTTCATAAGAGAAAATAAAGCGAGAAAGAACAATCGCCAGCTCAGCAAAGACGACCAGCAGCGCCAGCCACTGAAAGCCCAGCGTGCGGGAACGAAGTGCGATCAAAAGCGACAGGAATATCAAGGGTATATGGACATAAGGTCCGCG
>ERZ1740062.1067-NODE-1067-length-11825-cov-3.893543_pt1 | contig 11825 bp, 9 predicted proteins | sample MGYA00581741_ERZ1740062 | MGnify/ENA primary metagenome ERZ1740062 (study PRJEB43018, sample SAMN04849747) | marine metagenome | isolation source: floating plastic debris | place: Pacific Ocean | collected 2008-09-01 | study: EMG produced TPA metagenomics...
AGGCCGAGCACGTCGAGGGGTTCGCCAAGGAGTGTGCGGTGGTCACGCACCACCGGCTGGAGCCGGACGGCGAGGGCGGCCTCCGGCCGGCACCTAGCGCGAAGCTTGAGGAGCCGCTAATCGTCCGCCCCACGAGTGAGACCATCATCGGCGCGACGTTCGCCAAGTGGGTGCAGAGCTACCGCGACCTGCCGATCCTGATCAACCAGTGGAATGAAGCACAAAGCGATCTTGAAAAAATTGCAGCGGACGTCTCGGGAATGAACAACCTTGCCAATACGGTTGCGGGAGACACGGGTGAGGTCGGTTTTCTGCTCGAATCGGTGCAGTCTGCCTTTGAACTCAGCGGCGCGATTGAGGAAGATCACCGCCAGTTGACAGTGCTCGAGGATGAAACCAGCCGCACATCTGTCCTGACAAACCGCCTTCTGAACCAACTCACCAATGATATTAACCGCCAGACCGCCTATGTCGGGACGGAGCGGATGAATCTCACTAACACCTCCATCGCGATCAAGAACGGCGGGTTCCTGGGATCAAGCGCCGGCACACGCAATTATCTTGAAACCGCAAAAGCGGATACCGCATCAGGTGAACGTCAAGCGCTGGTTATCATCCGCTTCGATCGCGATGATGTCGCCTATGAACAGGCTCTCTATGACGCGATCAGCCGCACCATGCAGGAACGACCGCAATCATCCTTCGATGTTGTCTCCATCGCCCCACTGAACGGCAACCTGGCCAGCAATCAGGCGAAGTCCGTCCAAAATGCGGAACGGGTGTTGCGCTCTCTCGTTGATATGGGTCTCCCTGCATCGCGGGTAAACCTTTCCTTTACTGTTAATGCTAATGTCGCCCCCAATTAAGGCCATTTATACTGCCTCTACCGACTAACAATTAAGTCAATAAATCAGCGACGGTGGTTTTCCCGTCGCTTTTCTTTTGAAGAGCCGCCTGCACAGCCCATTTTTCTTTAACCGAAAATCATGCCTTCAACATTCTCGACGAAGAAGGCGAAGCCAACGCCAGCGGCAACTGCGCCCGCAATTCTTGGTTTTGTCGCTGCAGCCTCTGTTGCGTGCCAGAATTTCTCAGCAATAAACCCGGCGCCGATGGCGACTGAATATTGAATAACGGCAAAGCCAATGAGATAGGCGACAAGCGGCGTATTTTCCGCCCCGACAATTGCCTCACCATAGGCACCACCATGAAACAGGCCGGCAACGGCAAAAATTGCCACATAAAGGCTCGCCGGGATTTTCCGGCCCGACACCACTAATGCGCCCATAAGAATGACAGATCCTGTGATCACCAGTTCAGCGTAGGGAAGGGTTATCCCGTTTGTAATCATCAGACACCCGGCGACGGTTCCAAGAATAAAGACGAATGGCGCCACATATTTTCTTGTCAAAAAGGCCGCTGCCAGTCCCACTAGAACCACAAAGGCCAGATGGTCGATCCCGATTACCGGATGGGCCAAGCCAGATATTAACCCTTCCATGAAGCTGCTCGGCATTGCGCCGCCCATCGCATGATGGGCAAATGCCAAGTTAGGAACCGCCAGTGCCACAAGCACTGTTGTCGCCGCTATCTTATATCGCATGTCATTCTCCTGTTTTCGTCTCACCCGACGAATTGACTTAGTTTCCAATCAGCGGCAGGTCTCCTGGCTCGCGCTATCACGGTGCTTTCTGCCTTCCCAGAATTCTCCAGTGGCATCTTCGAAAGCCCCTTCGCGCTCACAGTTGCGGGGGCAGCCATAGAATTGGACGATAAATCGTCCTCACTATATTCCCTTTTAACCGACCGATAAAATCGATAGAACCGCCTTCGGCGAACTCTATCAACTGCCATCGATGATGACCAGCGGCAATTACAGTCATCTGAAATCTTTTGCCGTCAGACCGCTGACCAAGATAGACGCTTAGCCAAGATGCCATCAGGTATTTTTAATCCCGCTATTCAGTATTTTAAAATAATTCTAAAAACTACTTGCATTAATTTCTGAGCTGAATATATATGGCTCATCAACAGAATTTGCATATTGATGGAGTTGAAAAGATGAAAAATATGGAAGGCCAGAAAGTCCCGAACGTCACCTTTAAAACACGCGACGGCGACAGCTGGTGCGATGTGACGACGGATGAGCTTTTCAAAGGCCAGAAAGTTGTTTTATTTGCTCTTCCCGGAGCCTTTACGCCAACATGCTCTTCGTCGCATCTCCCCCGGTATAACGAGCTTGTGCCGGTTTTTGAGAAAGCCGGTATCGATCGTATTATCTGTCTTTCGGTCAACGATACATTCGTCATGAACGAATGGAAGAAAGATCAGAAGGCCGACAATATTACCTTTCTCCCGGATGGGACAGGCGCGTTCACCGAAGGCATGGGCATGCTTGTAAACAAGGATGATCTTGGCTTTGGTAAGCGGAGCTGGCGCTATTCAATGCTGGTCAACGACGGTGTCGTGGAAAAAATGTTCATCGAACCCGATGTCGAAGGCGACCCGTTCGAGGTTTCAGATGCGGACACAATGCTCAACTATCTGAATCCCAGTGCGGAAAAACCGAAAGCGATCACAGTTTTCTCAAAACCAGGCTGTGGCCACTGCACGAGAGCAAAAAGCGCACTGGAAAAAGCCGGACTTGGATATGAGGAAATCGTCCTTGGCACCGACGCAACGATGCGTTCCCTGAGGGCCGTATCGGGCACACTGACCACCCCGCAGATCTTTATCGATGGTCAGAAAATTGGTGGTGCCGATGAGCTTGAAAGCTATCTTGGGGCCGGAAAAGCTGCCGCCGCATAAACTACTGGTCCCCGCGAAGAAGGGTCGTCAATTTCCTTCTTCAAAAAAAACCCGCTGGTGAAAGCCAGCGGGTTTTTTTACATCAGTTAGTAGATGTGAGAGGCGTTAATCGCTCCAAGACATCCGGGACGCATCGGTGACGAAAAACGGCAAGTCGCTCCACACACCGTTCAGCCCTTTGCGGCCCACGACGACACGCGGCAACTGGAACATAAAGCCATTCACAGCATCGTCAGCCAGTATCTTCTGCGCGGTCTGCAAAAGCTCTGTGCGTTCGGCTGGTGACGCCGCAGATTCAGCTGCAGCAACTACTTCGTTAAACTTCGGGTTATTGTAGTTGAAGTAGTAATTCTCGCGGGCATAAATACCGATATCCATTGGCTCTACATGCGAGACAATAGACAGATCGTAGTTTTTGTTCTTATAGACCTCGTCCAGCCATTTCGGCCAGTCAACATTCTCGATGTTGATCTTAAAGCCAGCCTTTTCAAGCTGTGCCGCTACGATCTGTCCGCCTTTACGGGCATAATCATCCACTGGCGGCAGCTTCAAAGAAAGCTCCAGCCCGTCCGGATAGCCAGCCTCGGCAAGAAGCTGCTTGGATTTTTCCGGATCATACGGATAAGTTCCGGTCAGATCGAGATAATCCGGATGATGTGGTGCGAAATGCGTTCCGATTGGCGTTCCAAAACCAAACATTGCACCATCGATCAACTCCTGTCGATTGATCGCATGAGCAATCGCCTGTCGAACTTTCAACTTCGAAAGAGCTTCATTCGCATTGTTCGTGCTGAGAATGGTTTCACCATTCGTATTCCCGACAACAACATTGAAATCGTCCTTCAGGGCATCGCTGCCAATCAGTTCCTTAGGGATATCCGCAACATCCACATCACCGGCGAGTAGCGCAGCAAGACGTGCCGGACCATCACCGATAAAACGGATTGTCACATTCTTGATCGCGACATCATCCTTGTCACGATAGGTATCCGCAGCCGTCAACTTCAGGCTATCGCCTTTCGTCCAGCTTGCAACTTTGTAAGGACCTGTGCCAATCGGTTTGGTTGCGTTGGTCGCATCCGATGCTGGATCGACAATCACGGCTGTTGATTCGCTTAGTTGCTCAAGTAGGGCCGGGCGGCGCGCTTTCAACTTGATAACCACGGTATTGGCATCTGGCGTCTCAATGCTTTCCATGTTCGTAAAGCGATCTTTACGCTTGTTCTGGCTATCCTCTGCTGCGTTGGCCTCAAAGGTATATTTTACGTCAGAACTGTCAAAGTCCGCACCGTCATGGAACTTGACGCCTTCGCGAAGCTTGAAGGTATAGGTCAGGCCGTCATCGCTGATGGTCCAGCTTTCCGCAAGGGCCGGATGGACCATGCTTTTTTCATCCATTCGGGTCAGGCCCTCATAGACGTTATAAAGTGTAGTCAGCGAAATTGCGGCAGCTGCTCCGGTTCTCGGATCAAGCCCCGGTGGCTCCAGTCGCTGGGCGAAGGTAACGGTATCATTCGCTGCCTGTGCCGATATCGGTGCCAGTACGGCACCGGCAAGAGCGGCGGCAATAAGCAATCTTTTCATAGACTTATCTCCCTTATGTGAAACCTTAAAATCTAAGACATGTACCCCGGTAAACCGCCTAAACTTTTGGCGTTATAGACAGCCCGGGCGATGGATCGTGCGACACAATCGGCAGCCATTGCGCCAATCCTCGCCACACCGAATGGTCTTGGGCCGGATAACTCTTCTCTTTCCGTCGACATTGCGAAAATACTATCGCCGTCGAAGGGAGTATGTACAGGCCTAATTGCGCGCGCAAGACCGTCATGAGCCATGATAGCGATGCGCTTGGCCTCTGATTTTGTAAGCGCAATATTCGTTGCGACTACACCGATAGTTGTATTTTCCGCAAGCCGAGACTCCACCGGTATATCCAGCGACATATCTGTGGCAAGCTCGGGTGGTTCGAAGCCACCGAATTCCGCATTCTGCTCAAAAGGCCAGGCCCAGAAACTCCGCGTTCCGGGGATAACCACGCTACCGACCGGATTAACGGCGAACACTGCCCCAACCTGCACGCCATCCTCACCGATCAGGGAGGCACTGCCGAGCCCGCCTTTCATTTTGCCGGCCGCGGCGCCGTAACCTGCGCCGATATTGCCAAGAGGAAAATCGTCCGTCGCATTCTCCACAGCCTCAATGCCGAGCCGGCGATAGGGCGGCATATCCCCCCAATCTTTGCTGCCCGCATTGGCTAGATCAAACAGAATGGCCGACGGGACGATCGGCACGCGAATGCCTCTCACATCAAAGCCCCGTTCCTGTTTGGCAAGCGCCATAACAGCGCCTGCCGCTGCCTCCAACCCGTAGACGGAACCACCACTTAAAACGATACCTTCCACGCGCTCCACCAGGCAATCGGGGTTAAGCACCTCTGTTTCACGGGTGCCCGGACCGCCGCCACGGACATCGACCCCGGTGACCGCTGACGCATCGGGAATGAGCGCCGTGACCCCCGTCATAGCCCGCTCATCTTCGGCATTGCCGATTTTAATCCCGTCAACATCTGTGATAAGATTTTTGGTGCCAGGTTCGTTCATATTATTATCTTTTGCTTTTGTTTCCGTAACGTTAGCCTTGGCCATACATTCGGTCAACTTTTCTTCGCGGCCGCAGCAAATTCAAGCAAGGAGCTCTTTATTTATGACCGTCCTCTCCCTGTTCCAAATTCCGGCACGGCACCGAATGCTGACACTCTCTTTGTTTTGCCTGCTGCTCGCCTCACCGCTCCGGGCGGATGACCAAAAGTTCATGATTGCCGCGGCCAACCCGCTCGCAGCCGAGGCGGGTCGGGATATGCTCGCGCGCGGAGGCAGCGCGGTCGATGCCGCAATTGCAACGCAGATGGTGCTGACGCTGGTGGAGCCGCAATCCTCCGGCATCGGCGGCGGGGCATTCTTGCTCTATTTTGATAGCAAAACAAAGGAGCTGGAGACATATGACGGTCGGGAAACAGCGCCAGCAGCAGTAACGGAGACGCATTTCCTGAAAGCGGACGGCCGCCGGAAGAAATTCTATGAGGCAGTTGTCGGAGGCGGATCGGTCGGGGTCCCCGGTGTTGTCGCCATGCTGGCAAAAGCGCATCAGGATCACGGGAAGCTACCCTGGGCGGATCTGTTCGACCCGGCAATCAAGCTTGCGGAGCAGGGCTTTCTTATTTCTCCCCGCCTTCATTACTTGCTCGACAGAGATAAATACCTGAAAATCAAAGCAGCCACAGCTTCCTACTTCTATAGTGCTGGCGGTACTGCAAAGACTGCAGGTACACGCCTTAAAAACCCAGCGCTTGCAGCAACATTGAGAAAGATCGCGGAAGAGGGGGCCGATGCTTTCTATCACGGCGAGATCGCGAAGGCGATTGTCGAGACGGTCCGCAGCGATAACCAGAACCCGGGCCTGCTAACGCTCGATGATATGGCTAATTATGAAGCGATAAAAAGGGAGCCAGTTTGTGCACCATATCGCGCGCATCATGTTTGTGGCATGGGACCGCCGACTTCCGGCGGGATCACCCTGTTGCAGGCCTTACGCATCCTTGAAGCATGGGATATGCCCACAATCAAGCCGGGTAGTACGGAAGCGATCGATCTTATCGCACAAGCAAGTGCCCTTGCCTTTGCCGACCGCGGCAAGTATCTCGCCGACGGTGACTTTATCGATATACCCATCAAGGGGCTACTGGGCGCAGACTATGTTGGAGACCGGTCCAAACTGATCATACCCGGCGAATCGCCGCTGCCCTTTCAGGCGGGCAATCCGCTTGAGAAACAGGGTTCTCTCGGCCTAGATAGTGCAATCGAGCTTCCCTCCACCAGCCATTTCAGCATTATGGATAGTGCTGGCAACGCCATCTCCATGACCACATCGGTCGAGAATGTGTTCGGGTCCCGATTGATGACCAATGGCTTCATCCTCAATAACCAACTGACTGATTTTTCCTTCTCCCCTGCAACCGAAGACGGCCCTGTCGCCAATCGGATTGAGCCTAACAAGCGCCCACGCAGTTCCATGTCCCCGACCATGGTATTCGACGGGGACGGAAATCTGCAGATGGTCATCGGCTCTCCCGGCGGCAGCCGGATTATCGGCTATGTCTTGAAAACTATTGTTGCCTCGCTCGACTGGAATATGGATATGCAGACAGCCATTGCTATGCCCCATTTCATTAACCGGAATGGTTCTCTCGATCTGGAAGCGGACACACCTCTTGCAGATATTCAACCCGAATTGGAAGCCATGGGTCACGAAGTCAAGGTCCGCGCCCTCAATAGCGGGCTTCATGGGATCCGGATAACAGATGGCGGCCTTGAGGGCGGCGCGGATCCTAGGCGTGAAGGGGTTGTCCTTACCGGTGAAACGGAGTGACTATTCCTCTGGCAATTGCACGACGATAAAGAGCCTGGAAAACGGATAGAGGGTCGCGTCGTCTTGCCTCAGTGGGTAGGATTCCAGCAATGACTCGGCATACTGGCTTTCAAACACCTCCGCCTCCGCTGCGTCCAGCTCCGCAAGGAAGGGCCGAAGTGCTGTACCCCGCGTCCATTCCAGAACGGCATCCTTACCTTTGAGAACCTGAAAATAGGTGGTCTCCCAGATATTCACTTTCTCCGCCAACGGCGACAGGAGATCGAAATACCATTTGATATTATGGACGGTCGCCGGCCGGACCAGAGGCCCCAGCCTGTCGACCCATTCCGGAGACTGGGCCAGATCATACAGATTCTGATGAGATGGGGCGGAGAAATTATTCGGCATCTGCACAGCCAGCACACCGCCCGGGCGTAGTTGTTTCAAAAGATTGGGAAACAGATTTTCATGATCGTCCAGCCAGTGAAGCGCCGCATTGCTGAAGATCAGGTTGCCCTTGCTGGTCGGGGAGAAGCGACTGATATCCGCCAGCTTCCATTCGATGGAAGGGTGATCGCGCCGCGCCTTGGCAAGCATTTCCTCGGAACTGTCGATACCGGTAATAATCGCCTCATTCCAATGTTGCGAAAGAAGCGCCGTGACATTCCCTGTACCGCAACCAAGGTCATAGATAACGGAAGGTGAAATAAGCGGCACCTGTGACAACAGATCCAGTGCCGGCCGCAGCCGATGATCGGAGAAAAGAATATACTGTTCCGGGTTCCATGCCATCGCCGCGTTGCCTCCTTGTTGTTGATTATCTACAAGGTAGCAATTTTACGCGGCAAATACATCGCCATTTCGGATAAAATCGATAATCTAGTCGGCAGTGACTGCTTCCGCATCCGAGGCTTGCAAGCGTTCGAATTCCTCAACAGAGATATATTCCACCCCGGCGGACATCAGAGCCGGCACTTTGCGCACCCTAACCGACTTTTCCGTTATGTAGGGGTTTTCCTCGCTGTAGCAATTAACGCTGCCGAGCGTTTTATAACAGTAAAGCGGCGGCTGGACGAAAATCTCTTTTTTTGTCGGGCAAAAGTCGTCCCCTGAGGAAAGATTGGTGAAAGAACAGGAGTCGCCAAAGATTCCGGCGACCTTTTTGTCGACGGCCTTAAAGACATCGCTGGAGCAACCGCTCGTTGCGACGGCCGCACCAAGTAACGCCACTATTGTCAAACCCCGCATAATTGTCATGCAGAACACCCTAAATCCGAACAAACCGGCCAAAATTGACCCGACAAACGTATCGGAGGAGCGTTTACATTGCGTTAATCCGGTATTTCAATGCAAAAAATTGTGCCCGAGCTTCCCGTTCGTTCCAACGTTATCTCTCCGCCGTGGGCGACGATTAACTCACGTGCGATGGATAGGCCAAGGCCCGTCCCGCCCGCGCGCGCAGATCCGGAGAATGGCTCGAACAGATGCTCTCTTGCCTTCTCGTGCAACCCGGGGCCGGAATCGCATATGCGGATAAGGGTGCGCGAACCTGCGCGCAAAGCGTGAATATCAACCGTGCCTTCCCCTTCCATCGCCTGAACGGCATTCCGGCAGAGGTTGAGTAATATCCGGTAGAACTGATCACGATCGGCATTCAGCATTAACCCGGCCGGAATTTTATTCCGCCATGTAATGCCGTTATTCTCCCTCAGGCCCACCGATGTTTTCACCTCATTCACAAGTGGCTCCAGAAGGAAGCGTTCTCTTTTGGGCTCCTGCTCATCGGCGCGACCGTATTTTAATGTCTGCGTACACAGATCAATCGCCCGATCAATACTTGTCATCAGGCGGGGAACCACCTTCTGCACTTTCGGGTCCTTCACCTCGGACAAGCTGTCACTCACAATCTGGGAAGTGGAGAGGATATTCCGAAGATCATGGCTGATCTTTGTAACCGCCGTGACAAGTGCGACAAGATGCTGTTTTTGCTTCAGTGCCGCCCGCAGGCGCGTCTGCATGATTTCCAACTCGCGTTCGGCAACGCCGATTTCATCACGCCGCCCAGACAGCACAAGCGCCGTACTGACATCTTCCGGCGCGCGGCGAAAGGCAATCATGCTTTCGCTCAACCGGCGCATCGGGCGCACCATAAGCCAATGAAGCGTCAGATAGACAAGGATTGCTGTCAGGGTCGAGATGATCAGAGACAGCCAAAAAATATTCCACGCATAATCATACATGGCGTCGATCAGGGGCGCCTCATCAATGACAACCTCAAGCAAGGAATTGGGTTCATTCTTGCTCGGGCTGATAATCCGAATTATCCGCCCCGGACCGACCATCAGACTCATGAATGCATGCTCGATCAGAGTAAATGGACTCTGGTGAGCAAGATCAAATTCCGCATCGATGGCGGGCGCCATATTCTCACTCAGGATCAGAAGCCGCGAATTCGCACCATGCAGGACGACACTTCGGGCGCCAACACGGAATAGCAATTCCTCACGCAGTTCCTCTGACACCATATTGTCTGGCGATGCCAGCAGCGAAAGGGTCGCGAGATGAGCAAAATCCGTTTTTTTGACGAGATAATTCAGACGGAAAAAAGCGATGGACGGCACAAAAATCAAGACTTCCGCCAGCATGACAAAAACAAGCGTCAAGATCAGTAGCCGCGCCGAAAGGCTGCGGAAAGGCGCCACTATTTTTCGTAAAAAAGCCATTCTTCAGAATAGAACAAAAAAACGGGCCGGCATCAACTTAATGATACCGGCCGGTCCGATACAAATAACTATAACAGCGAAATGTTACGTTCCTGCGCGTTAGCTCTTTTTAGCGGCGCAAGGATTAGCCTTGCAGGGGTTACAAGGGTTGCAGGTCTTTTTCGCGGCGCAAGGGTTGCACGGATTACAGGCTTTCTTTGCAGCGCAAGGGTTACAGGGGTTACAGGCTTTCTTTGCGGCGCAGGCGTTACAAGCTTTTTTGGGTGCACAAGCTGCAACAGCAGTTGGCACAGCAGCCGTTGCGGCCATAGAGGCGATCGCGGCGGCGGTTAATACTTCCTTAAACATAAGTCTCTCCTGTGTAGATCTGAAAATCTTTCAAGCAATGATTGCTTGATTGAACAATGCCTCTTTTGAAGTTCAATTCCGAATCAACTGCGATAACGAACGCGTTATCAAAAAGGTTATCCAAAGAGGGAGAGAAATTTCACGACCATGCGGGTGCGGGAACTGAACAAGCTTGGCGTATAAAAACTGCCTGCGGCCCGCTTGCTGATCTCACCAAGGGTCGGATAGGGCGCAATATAGCTTGCCATCGTCCCGATTTTGAGTTTTCCGGTAATCGCAACGCCCCACGGATGAATTAATTCGCCCGCATGAGGGCCCGCAATACCGGCGCCCAGTATTTTCCCCTTGTTTGTCGTGATCACCTTGATCATCCCATCTGTCTCCCGCTCCGTTCGGGCGCGGTCGATATCGGAAAAGGGAAAGGTGAGGACTTTTATCCTGTCGCCATATTGTTCGCGTGCGGCGGCTTCACTTAGGCCGACATTGGCAAGCTCCGGATCGGTATAGGTGACCCAGGGAACAGCGCTGTAATCGACCTTCGCCGGAAGACGAAAAAGCGCATTGCGAATAAAGATACCGGCATGATATCCGGCAATATGGGTGAACTGATAGCTGCCCGCGACATCACCGATGGCATATATTTTCTTGTTTGTACTACGAAGCCGGGAATCAACAGTGATACCCTTGGGAGAGTATTCCACGCCTGCGGCCTCAAGATTGAGCCCTTCCACATTCGCCTTGCGCCCAGCCGCGACCAGCAAATGCGATCCAGTTAGCATTTCCATCGATGAATCTTCGCCCAACGAGATATGATAGGCGCCGCCCGCATCCTTCTTAACATCAGAGATTTTTACACCTTCACGAATATCAATCCCTTCTTCCCGAAGGGTTTTAAGAACGATAGCACTCAAATCCGGATCATCACGGCCAAATGCCTTGAATGCCTCCAGCACGGTGACTTTCGATCCGAGGTGGGCATGAGCCTGCGCCATATCGCGGCCGATCGGCCCGCCGCCAATAATAATCAGGTGATCCGGCTGGATGCGATTCTCAAAAATAGTTTCATTAGTCAGGTATCCGGCTTCCTCCAGTCCTGAGATGGGCGGAGCAGTCGCGCTCGATCCTGTTGCGACAACAAAACGTCGGGCAGTCACACGGGTATCACCAACCTCTAACTCATTTTCTGAAATAAAGCGGCCATAACCCTGGATCACCTCAACACCCAGCCCCTCGAACCGCTCAACTGAATCATGAGGCGCAATGGAGGCTATGACCTCCTGCACATGATCCATGACTTTCGGGAAATCAACAACGGGTGTCGGCCCCGAAACGCCGAACTCATCTGCATCCTTCAGGCTCGCCGCTTTTTTCGCTGCCGCTATCAACGCCTTCGATGGGACACAGCCATAGTTCAGGCAGTCTCCGCCCATCTTACCGCCTTCGACGAGAACGGTTTTCGCCCCCATCTGGCTCGCACCTGCGGCTACCGAAAGACCGCCGGAACCGCCGCCGATCACACAAATATCCGCCTTAATC
>ERZ1740062.1068-NODE-1068-length-11812-cov-4.915540_pt1 | contig 11812 bp, 15 predicted proteins | sample MGYA00581741_ERZ1740062 | MGnify/ENA primary metagenome ERZ1740062 (study PRJEB43018, sample SAMN04849747) | marine metagenome | isolation source: floating plastic debris | place: Pacific Ocean | collected 2008-09-01 | study: EMG produced TPA metagenomics...
GGAAAGTGCAGAGTTTTTGAAGATTTTCAATGGATATATAAGCGCTTTTAGTAGAAATTGTTATGATGCCTTGACTAAAGATAAAGTAGAATTGATGGAATTGGTATGCGATGAATATACAGTTACTTAGGAAGTGCTCTCCGGGCTAGAACTATATAGAAACTGTACAAGTTGGGTGTATCGGGGCTCAGGTATTTTTGCGAAACCCGAAATGTTCAAGGCCAAACAGATACTCGAACAACCTTTTGAAAAAAGCATGCTGGCCCTTCTGGAGGACATCTATCGCGACCCAAATGCAAACGGAAACGCAGTAGATATGATGCACAGGTTAAAGCGTCTCAAAATCGACATGGGCTTACTTTTTAAAAATCACGATTGTACAGGTAAGGCCATAGCCCAATTTGAAACTAATTTACTCAACTATGCCACTGGTAAACCGCTTCAACGTCTAAAAGGGATTAGTGTCTATGAAAAAATGCGCATCGCGGGGGCTCCATCTGGAAAACAAGATGTTATAAAACTCATAAATGACATAGTACGGCGACAGTCCAAGACCTGGGTGTTAAACAAATATATTCCCAATACCATCTCCAACTTGAAGTCCTTTGTAGGTCAAGACGGCAAGACAATTGTGGCGTATCGGGCAGACTATAAATTTTCCAATACTTTCTTGGGTAACGATACTGGTAAGGTTACCGTTAAGCTCAAGGAAGGCTTACCGGATTGCATCATTTTTTCTGACTTTCCCAATAATTGCAAAAAGCCCAGTGCTTCGTTGCTGGTCGCCTACAGTAAAGGAGACTATGGGCTTTAATCCAAGGTACTGCCGTTCCCCAGTAGTCGTTGGGCCATTTCACAGGTGACCATAGAATTTCCATTCTTTAATGATGGGAATTCTCAGAATTTGGATTTAACACATCGAAAAAATCAATACACTATAAAAGAACCTATGCAACCCTATATTTTTTGAGGTTCCCAGCAAGGTTGTAGTTTTTGACTTCATGCAATCACTACCCTAGAAGTTAGATTTATCAGTTGTTATAGCTACTAGTATTCTTTGATATCCTCTTTTTGAACTTCTGCAGTTTTTCCTAGGTACGAAATATCCAATGTTTTGTAAAAGAATAATTGGTATTGCTTAAACTTTTCTTTTTCTGAGTTTGTTTACCTAATACTATTATGTATATTTACCTAACACTATTAGGTAAATGAAAAATAAATTTGGCACGCTGAAATCAATATCCTTGGGCGACGCTTTCTCAGATGTATTAAATCCATCGAACAAGTTTTCAACCTTCACTTCATGAATCAGTAAAACTTGTGAAACACGAATGAAGAAATCATTTTCTGGCAAGGATAAGATTACAGATGTGCTGTACAGCTTAGCAATTGGAACACAAATCAATGTTTCAACCTATGCTATATTTTGAGGATTTGATAAAATTAAACCGTCATAAATATGGATCAGGATATTTTGATTAAAATGGATTCCGTCTACAAATACCATTACACGAACAGTTTGGAAACAGCTGCGCTCAGTGGTATTGACCTTACAATCAATCGAGGAGAATTTGTTTCTATAATGGGTCCCTCCGGTAGTGGGAAATCAACTTTGCTGAATGTTATTGGAATGATTGATAAAATGGACAAGGGGTCTTTTCTATTCGAAAACAATGAAATAAGTGGACTTTCCCAGAAAGAGCGGACAGCTATCCGTAAGGGGACTATGGGATTTATTTTCCAAAGCTTTAACCTTATCGATGGACTGACCACATTTGAGAATGTAGAATTACCCTTGTTATACTTGAAAATATCCAAAAAAGAACGGAAAAAACGTATCGAGAAGGCACTTGAATCTCTGGAAATGATGCACAGAAAAGATCATTATCCGCAACAGTTATCTGGCGGTCAGCAGCAGCGCGTTGCCATTGCCCGTGCAACTGTGGTTCGACCAAAGCTGATTTTGGCGGATGAGCCCACTGGGAATCTCGATTCAAAAAATTCTTTAGCGGTTATGAATATTTTGAAAGAATTGCATAATACAGGGTCTAGTATAGTTATGGTCACACATTCTCTTGAAGACGCCTCTTATGCGGAAAGAACGATACAACTCTATGATGGGAATGTATTAATGGACCAAAACCAACATAAAAAGGCAGTATAAAATGGCAACAAAAGCTCTAGTGGCCGCATCTACCAAACCTATGGTACTCAGTATTCTTTCTCATGGAGAGAATTATGGCTATAACATTATACAACAAGTGGAACGCATGTCAGGGGGAGAATTACAGTGGACGGATGCTATGCTATATCCCGTTTTAAAACGAATGGAAAAGGAAGGTCTTATTTCATCGAGATGGGTTCGAATGGATTCGGGTCATAAACGAAAGTATTACAAAATAACGGAGCTCGGTAAAGCTAAATTAGAAGAGGAAAAAACGCAGTGGATAAAGGTCAATTCTACCTTTCAACTGCTTTGGGACAATAGTGGTTCAAATTCGCTAATAGAAATTCAAATGGGTTAAAAATGAAATCAGATTCTTTCAATATTGATTTGGCCATCGAACAATGGCAAAACTCACTGCTCAAATATCAGGCAATAGACCCAGAGTTTGCCGAGGAATTAGCTTCTGGTCTGCGGGATAGATATGAAGTGCTGTTAATGGAGGGTTATCCGCCGGAAGAAGCATTTAATAAAGCAAAGAAAAGAACCCTAAAAGACCCTAGCCTACTCGCAGATGAGATTTCCCGGGTAAAGGGCACTGGCAATGGCCTGGTAAGCGATTTGCGGTTCATGCTGCCCAATTATTTGAAAACAGGTTGGCGTAACCTAAGTCGAAAGGGATTTTATAACAGTATCAATTTGGTCAGCCTTACCATTGGCGTTGTATGTGCCATGTTGGCGATTCTCTACATTGACTATGAGACAAGTTTCGATGGATTTGTACCAGAATCCAATCGTATTTACAGGATAGGACAAAGTCTAAGATCTCAAGAATATAGCATGATTGCTTTTGAAGATTATAATGGCGCTTCTGACAAAAAGCAATTGATACATATCAACTCGATTAAAAATACCCAAGGTGTGACGGATGCTTGTCACTTTTTCATTTTTGACCAACCTAGGGTGGTATTCCGGAAGGAAGAGAAGTTACCCACTTCCAATATCCTTCAAACCAATACCCCGAGGGCTTTTTTGGATATTTTTAGTTGGCCGATTATCGGAGGGTCAAAAAAACAATTCATTCAAAATCCAAATACTGTTCTTCTTACTGAAAGCGAAGCTGCTCGTTTTTATGGAGATGATTGGAACTGGAATGAGATTGCGGGCAATGTAATTAAACAGGATACCATTACATACACTATTGCCGGTGTCTTGAAGGACGTACCGTCCAATTCGCATCTTGATTTCAGTATGGCAATCCATCAGAATAAGATTGATTATTGGGGTGCGCGAACCTATATTAAAGTTGAAGAAAACATTGATGGGTCAACGGTAAATACCAATCTCAACGATAATATAGGCAAGATTAATCCAAGACTTGCTCGTAGCGAACTTTTTGGGGGATACATCCTGGATGGACTAAATGAGATTCATCTAAACTCGAACAAGTTGTATGAAATGAAACAACCTGGCGACAAACGTTATCTATACATTTTTGGAATAATTTCCTGTATCATCCTGTTTCTTACAACAAGTAATTACACCAACCTATCGATTGCAATGAACGCAAATCGGATGCGCGAAATCGGGATGAGAAAACTATTTGGAGCGGGTAGAATGGGCATTTCCAAGCAATTTGTATTGGAAGCCCTGCTCATATGTCTTCTATGTGCACCCTTAGTGATTGTGCTGCTGGCTATGGTGATACCTCAGCTTAATGATTTTATGGGCGTGGCACTAGCCGAAAATTTCTTGACCGACCTAAGTTTCTGGATTCTCTTGTTCGGTTTATTGGTGCTAGTTGGTTTGTTGGCAGGACTTTATCCTGCATTATTCTTGAGTGGGAATAGAATCACGAAATTGTTCAAGGGTGATATTGCAGAAGATGGAAATAGTGGTTTTACCACAAGGAAAGCCATTATCACTTTTCAATTTGGGTTGCTTATCGGATTATGTAGCTTGACCCTTTTCGTCAATGATCAGTTACGTTATATAAACGATAAGGATCTTGGTTATCAAAAAGAGCATATTCTTTATGTGGACATGAATAGCGACTGGGATACGTTTAAGACCTTCAAGAATGAACTAAGTTCCATTTCAGGTATTACCGGTGTTGGCTCAGGAAGTAATATGGGTACTATGCCATACAACCAAACTACCTATAGATTACAAGGGACTGATAAGGATTTTGATGATGCATACAACCTCTATTTGGACTATGCATCTTTAAAACTACATGGTATCCAAACCAATATACAAGAGTACTTGGATAACCCGCTACAAGCTCCAAAAAGCTTGGTGTTGATAAATGAAACCGCTGCCAACAAGCTCTCAAGTACTTTCAATATACCTATACCGGAACTGATTGGAAAGACCATTGTTGAAGAACCTGAATATACCGATGAAGAAACTGGTCAAGTAGGCTTTCCCTTTCAAATTGGGGGACTTATGGATGATATCAATGTTTTCTCCCTTAAAGAAAAAGTTACACCCATGTTCGTCAGGCTTTACCGGGAACCCCAATATGCCTATCTGGCGGCTATCCGTTTTGATTCAAGTATCTCAGATGATGTATTGCAAATTGTGGAACGTGTTTACACAAAAATAAAGCCCAATGATGCCTTTATTCACTCATTCCTAACCCAAGATGTCAATGACTTGTATAATCAAGAACAGAAAATAGGAAACCTTTGTGTGTATTTCAGCCTTGTGGCTTTCTTGGTAGCGATAATCGGTCTTATTGCCTTGACTTCCTATTTGACCATGTTAAAGCGTAAGGAGATAGGGATGCGCAAGATTTTAGGTTCCTCGACCCTGGGTATTATAAAACTGTTCAATAAAGAATACATTGGTCTTTTACTAATTGCGTTTGTGATTGCCGCACCGATTACCTATTACGGCGTATCAGAATGGTTGTCCACATTTGCGTACCGAATCAATATCAATTTGTCGGTATTTCTTATTGCTGTTCTATTAACACTAATTATAAGTAGCGCTGCGGTTAGCCTAGTGACCATGAGGGTAGTAAGAGGAGAACCTATAGAAGCACTCCGAGAGGAGCAATAAGTCTTAAAATGATTATATGTAAATAATAAAAGAATACTATTCATTTTAATTTATGATAGTTCAATGGTCTATGTACAAGACCTATTATTAAAAATCAAAGGAATAACCCGTGTAGATTCTCAATTAAAATGAACAGGACATGATTTCAGGTTTTTCCAAAATCGTTTACTTAAACTTCATTCTTGTTTTGCCTTCAGATTTACCAAAAACCTTGCTAACCTTCCTAAATTGGAAAGAATAAGATACCCCGCCAATAAATTGACCCCAGAGATGAACCACCTAAAGTAATCCCAAAACTCGGAAAGACCTGGAGCCTCAAAAGGACTTAATCCAGTAGCGGAAATTTCCTTTTTAAAACCGAGATAGCAATAATGAAGGAACTCGGGCAAATGGTCCAAAATCATAAACCCTCCAATAAAGATCAATGCAATTTTGACAATTTCAAGACTCCCCAAATTGCCAAACTCTATTCTGTCATCATCAAACCCTCTATCCAGTTTAAGCACATCGATGACGGTATCAGACTTTTTGAGTAGAAATACGAACAAAAGAATCATCAACATAGCTGAGCCAAGTATTATTAGAATTGGCCAAATGGCCAACTCATAGGTCAAATAACTTACGTTGGTGGGAATAAAATTGAATACTGTGAGTAACAATAAGTAAAGGGCAAAAAGCCTAATGATAATTCTGAAAAAGTCTCTTTTGGTCATTGGCAGGTTAGATTGTTAATATTCAAAAATCTTTTATTTAAACGTTAGAAATAGCCTTGTTGTCAGCTGTTTAATTTTAATCTATTATTTCTCCTTCATAAATTATCGTAAAACTTGGTTTCTCTGGAACCCCTTTTAATTTAAATTCTTTGGTTATTGATTCGATGGCAATGTACGGGTCTACAACATCTGCAAAAAGAGTCATTTCGCCACTTCCAATTTCTCCATCGTCACATCTACCATTTCCAGTCCAACCTAAGCTCTCAGTAATTATGCCCCTAATGACTTCTCTTCGGGCCAGGTCTTTTGTGTTTCCCCAGTTGTCAAGTTGAAAGGTAATTGCAACGGTATATTGTTTTTCAATGGGAATTTGGTTGTATCCTTCTTCTAATTTTTGATTTATTTGGCTGTTGATTTCATTCTTAAATTCGGCTAAAGTAGGTCTTGTTATCTCGACATCTTTTCCTATGTCTCCTAATTTCCCCCAGTGAATTACGGCATTATTTTGAGTCGTATTCCAAGTCTCCCAATAGTAGAAAGCACCATTTTCCTTTTTGTATAATTTGACGAAAACATTTCCTTCTTCATCAGTAAATTCTGTTATCGACGAATCATCTTTCCTGTTTGTTGAATTACATGAAACTGACGAATATATTATTAGTCCAAGAAAAATTATTGTCAGCTTCAAGTTTGATTTCATGGTTTAGACATATTTCATTGTTTTCAATTAACTGCTAAGCGTTGTGTCTTTTACCTTTTTTGAACAGGGTTAAATTCGAAGGGCGCTAATTAGGCTCTTTGACATCGTTTAGCTAAACTTAACTGGTAATTATATTTCAATCGGAAAAACCCTTGTATAGCATCTAATGTTGGCTTTTCTACCTTTAAACTTTCCTTTTCTTAAGTCCAGTTTAAAAACTGCTTCCTTCAATTTTTTTTCTAGTTTAGGGTCAGATGGAAAGCCTTTGGTTCCTATGTTAATCGGATTACCTTTTTTGTCGACTGTGAAATATAGGTGCATTTCACCATCATAATTGGTTTCCTTTCCAATAATCTCTAAAACTTGATTCCTTAATTCACTTTCTAAACATCTAGTTCTTTTTTTATCATCAGATATTCCAGAACAGTTATTTTTGAATGGTAACTCACTTGCAATGGAGAAATGCTTTAAGTCTTTTTGATTTAGTTTTTGCAATTGTTGTGAAGTACATACTTCAGCACTTATCAAGGTTACAAAAATTATAATTATCGATTTTTTAATCATAATCCTAGTTTTTACATGAAACTATACGAATCCTTTTTTTAAGTTTCAATAATGCGATTATTGGTACTTTTCTAGGGTTATAAAGGAAAGAATACCTCCAAAAGTACGAATTGTTGCACCCTGCTGTTCGGCTTTTCCAATATGAAGTTCTTTTGCCTCAAAACCATTACGTTTGTTAAACAAATCTTTTGCAATTTCAACCAAATCTTCATCATCAATTTTGTAATCTTCAACCAATTCATCATCTACGCTCATCGTAAATTCTTTTGGGATATAATCAGAAATTATATCATAAAGTCTACTAATCCATTTTCTTTCAAAACCTTTTTTTTCTAATTGATTGACGAATTTATTCTTCGAAATAAAACCTCTTTGCTTTGACCTTTCTTTGAGTTTTTTGTCAGACATACGCATCTTATGAAAAGAAACTATGCACGTCGCTGTCAGAAATGTTAAAATAAAAATCCATTCGTTCATTTGCTGCTATGGTTTATTTGAACTTTATCTAGGGAACTCAATTTTTTTACAATACTCAACAAGTTTTTGGCGATACTTCCACGGTTTTATTTTGCTAGGTAACCTGCTTAACCAATGGCTGTTTGGCCCCATATCTCCACTACGCTTACTCGAGAGTTCCAATGAACTTGGTAATAGTTTAGTCCCCATTATCTTTATAAAGTGCTCTAGTTGCGCTTCACTGGTGAAGACAAATACATAACCGTTAAATTCTATCGTCAATTGCGGATAGCCTAGGCTGCCAAATTTCTTTGGTGCTGGAGGATTAAACTCTTTTGATAAATACCAAGGTTTTGAATCAGTCTCAATGTGAACCCAATAAGCCATTGGACTTTGTCTCCAATCAGGGATATATTTAACATCAGACTTTTTCATCGTTTATTTGCAATCTATTCTTTCTTTACAATTAGCTTTAACCTTCTTAATGCGTCAACCGCGTTCTCAATTTGGGTCAGTTGTTTATCCTCAATTATTTCCAGATTCAGAGGTAAGTAAGTCAATTTAACTTGCGAAAATTGTCTTGGGTCAAGTATATCTATGTCAGGGTTAAGGATATACTCAATTTTGATATTGGATTCTCCTAAGTATTGTATCAACTTATTGTACTCCTCTGCAATTTCCATTAATTATAATCGTTTATTTATACTATTTAAATTGAAAAATAAATGGCATCCGTAATTTCCCCACTAAAAGTATCCTTAGTCCTAATTCGAATTGATGGTTTCGGCTTTGTCGCCTTTGATTCTGTCCTTATAAGGTAATCTTCAGTTTCATTTCTAAAGATATATTCAACACCTCCATCATTTTGCTCCATATTAAACTGATATACATATGTTGTCTTGGGACTTATTCCCTTTTTAAGTAATGATTTAACAACCTTTTTATCAAGAAAAGTCATCGTCAAAGAATCCTTATAAAGTTCAAAAAGGACCTTAGATTTCAAATTATATCCAGCGACAGTATAATGAGTGGTAGTAAATTCAAATATTTTTTCCTGTGCAGTTACTGATATTGTTAGAAATAACATTAGGGACATGATTGTTTTTCTCATGACTTTATTATACTTCATTAATCTATCCCTTAATTGTTTAGGTCTAATTCAATTATATCAGTATCAATTGATTTAACCCCATTTACTTCTTTTGCCTGCTTTGCTTCACTTACAAAATCAGAATGAGAATCCGTTCCAGCTGTACCATTTGAAATAGCCCCATCCGGTGCTTCAAAATAATTTTGGGTAGACCCATCTTTGTAAGTCACCGTTAAACTAGATGAACCATCATCATAAGGAACAAGCGTAATGAAACTAGATATAGAAAAATTAACTGCATTATTATATTTATTTTGAGTCTTCTCTTTAGCCTTTATGATTCTTTCTAATCTAATTCTATTTAAATCTGTTAACGGAACATCACCTCGTTGTCCATAAGTTATTGTATTTAAAGCCAACGCAATAACAATCAATAATTTATTCATAATTCATGGTTTATTTAGACTTTAATTGTTTTAAAACGTCTTCTTGAATTCTTAATGATTGTTCAATCATCAGTTTAGTACTGGTGTCTAGCGTAGTACCTAATAAGACTCTAAGAATTTCAATACTAGTATTTAATCTGGTGTGGTTGTCCATTGTACATTTAGACTTTAATTGTTCTTTTGTAGCCTTAATAGTATCGTTTATCAAAAAGGCAGTATTTTCGAAATCATTCTTTGTTTTAGGTCTTTTTCCAGACCAGTTATATTCATCAAAAAATATTCTTACAATTTTAATAAGGTCATCATCCTCGGTATTTTGATTGTAAATTAACCCCTCATTGTTTTTATATCTATTTCAACCCTAGGCTTTTCTGCTTCTTTTTTAAGGGTTTTGCAGAATTCCTTTGTCCTGTTACTAAGTTTATTCATCTCTAGTATTTTTTGTCATATCTCAATACTAGATGATTCAAATCAAAAGGGACAATCGAAATGGACATTATCTACCTTATTTTGATTTTTAAACATTATACTGAATTAAGGTGCCGATTATCTGGAGGGCGAACCCTAGAATCAGACACGTTAACCCAATATTGGATCCGATTTTGTGTCTTCTTTCATCCTCTTCTCTCATACCTGAGTCCATCAATATGTGATTCCAAAGATTTTTTGGTAAAATTCCAAATTTAAATAAGAGAACCACTCCAAATAAGTCTAGAATTAGGCCGATTACTATAAAATATATTGCCGTGGGCATAATGATCTAATTTAACTTATTCGCAAAGCATCGTATCAAATTCTAGATGAAGTTGCGTGGACCCATCACCGTCTACGGTTATCCATTTGAAATTTCTCAATACATAAGAATTACCTCCGTCCAGTTGAACCCATTCATCTATTCCAAGTGCTCCATTTTTCAAATCTCCTTTAACCGTTAAACCAATAGGAGCGGTATAATTTCGTCCCTCAACGAGATAAGTGCACTTATTTGTTTCTATAAGCTTTACTGCCACTGTTTGAGGGATAAAATTAGACTCGGTTAGGTTGGGCAGGGTATTATTCACTTTGACCGGGGACATAGACATTGCACAACTGTAAAGAATCGAAACAAATCCGGCAAAGACAAGTAAATATTTAGTAGCTGCTTTCATTCTTTGGCTTTCATTAGAATCGTTTTTTTGAACTTTTTTAAATTTAAAATTCTAATCTTCATTTTTTATAAATCTCAAAAGTGTAAACCTTGCTAGTGATAACAAGGTGAAAATATACCATGTGGCCTATAGTGATTTTATATATTGTATATCTCCTTACGTTTCCTAAAGGCAATTTCTCCTCCCTCGAGGATATTACAAGCAATTTTATTTGTCTTCCTGTTATCAATTGAACCTCTATCAATTACGTAAGTCTTTTCGTTTGTACTTTTAAGAGGAAGAACCAATTCAGAGTCTCCTAAAACAGCGATGTTTGCGTTATGCGTGACTATAATTACTTGTCTATGTTCCTTTATTCTTTTTAAGTTTTTAACTAATGTTTTATATATAAACTCACTATCTAAATTATCTTCAGGTTGATCAATAATTAAAGGGCAATTTCTTTTTGAAAATAACAGTAATGTCAATAGAATTGACTGTTGTTGCCCCATAGATAGTTTAGAAAAATCCCTTTCTACAACAGAGGTGGTTCCATCATCATTCTTAATTACCTTTTTGATAACTATGAATGGTTTATCCTTTACAATTGTTCGTTCAACCTCACCCAAAGTTGCTATGTTTTTAAGTCTACTTAATAAATTAGTAGCTTCATCTTCAGAGAAAGCCTGCACTCCGCTTGAGTTTTGTAAGGAAGTAAGCACGGTAACATCTGATTTGTAAATGGCTTTTAGCAAATCAAAATAAGATACTTTTTCAACTAAAAATTCAGCTTTGGGAACTTGAGTAGTTCGATAACCCATAGTGCTCTTAATTAGATTCGTAAGGGATGCTGATAAATTGTGTTTTTCAATTCTCAAATCCACTTCATACTCCACCACAGATCCTTTTAGATTTGCATTAACCGTATGAATGAATTTATATCTTTCGTTATATAAATTGTCAAGATTAGCTTTGCGGTCTGCCAATAATTGATTTCTGGCCTTAGTTAATTCTTTGAATTCCTTTTCTTTGGACAATAAATCTTTAAGTTTTGCCTCATAATCACTAACGTCCTTAGTAACCTTTCGAATAAAAGAAATATCCAATTTGACTCCTTGTGCTTCGAGGGCAGTTCTTTTAGATTCTATCCTTCTTATAACATCAACTTCTTTTGCTTTCCATTTGGAAATTTCATCTTTCAATTGTGTTTTAAAAGTGTAACTATCTGTTGCCACTTGACTTGATTTCTTCCCTATTGAAACTACATAAGAATCCATCAGTGTCGTAACTGTCTTATATTCCGTTTTGCCAACGATTATGTCATTTTCAGATATTGATTCGAGTGACTTTTTGAGTTGCTCAGTATTAAGTCCATCGTTAATATTTGTTATATGAGATTCAAGATTATTCAATAATTCTGCTCGCAGCGTTCTTTCATTTGCTATTCCTTCTTCTAACTCAACTACTTCCTTCGCTCTGTTCGCTT
>ERZ1740062.1069-NODE-1069-length-11808-cov-11.567430_pt1 | contig 11808 bp, 11 predicted proteins | sample MGYA00581741_ERZ1740062 | MGnify/ENA primary metagenome ERZ1740062 (study PRJEB43018, sample SAMN04849747) | marine metagenome | isolation source: floating plastic debris | place: Pacific Ocean | collected 2008-09-01 | study: EMG produced TPA metagenomics...
AAAACGTTAGTGTTACAGGTATTGGAGCTATTAAATGTATAAATGTATACATAACAGAGTTGTAAATGATTCCAGAACCAGTGATTCCGATTCCAATTCCACTAGGGCTGATTCCGATTCTGATTCCAATTCCAGGGTTTTCCAAAATCCATGATTCCGATTCCAATTCCGATTCCAATAGCTAGTGATTCCGATTCTGATTCCGATTCCAGTGTATTCCAAAGGTTTTGATTCCAATTCAGATTTCGATTCCAGCATCATGCGATTCCAATTCTGAATTCAGTGTTTGGTAAATTCAATGATTCCGATTCCAATTCCGATTCCAACAAACCGGGCTTTGATTCCAATTCTGATTCCGGAATCTGATTATGACATCATTTACAACTCTGAAATGTATGGTATTGAATGTATTACCAAAGTCATCAATTGGGATCTGGAATATAGTGTTGCATTCCTTTAAAGAAAACCAGTATATCGGATAGAAATCATGAAGATGATATCCATGGACTCATGCATGTGCGGTAGCTGTTGTCAAATTTTCATCTTATCGCTAACTAGACTAAATGTACACATGCATTGCAGCATATTATACCTCAAGTCATATTACGCATCATTTTTCACCTTTACAGACCTGCTGGGATCACTAAAGTCCCGCCTGTCTAAACTGATGCCGTCCGAAAATGTGAAGAAGTATATAGTTCCCTGGTCTGAAACTGGCAGGATAAACCAAAATGAGCATTCTTCTTACCTCAAACAACTTGGGCAGGATTTCTTCGAACAAGCTAAGAGAATCATTGATGAGAGTGCTGCCAATGAAAGCCTTGCATCAAAGGTATTTCCAAATGCCGTGGTTTTGGTACTTAGTCCAGGTGGACATTTGGTACATATCCAGGAGTGAGATTCCCGTTGTGTTTTTGCAATTATCATGTTGGGAAGACACTTGGGTAACAGAGGGGAATGCTACGGAGAAATACAGTAAGGATGCGCTTCCCATAAATGCTGGTAAATAGCTAATCAGAGCCCTCAACCAGAAACATGAATAGAGCTTTCTTTCCACAGGTTTTTTTGATTTTTGGCAGCAATCTTTTTCATCAGCACAAAGTTTTGTTGGTAGTGTGGTGGTTTGTAACGCCTGAGGCTTGAGGACATTTAATGATATTAAAATGTGTCTTATTAGCTCATAAGCCAAACCTAGATGTTTGGCTGTTGAGTTCAGCTTCAATTGCTTCAACCGCTCATATCATAACCAGAACTCTTTTATGACACCTTCTTGTATTCAATCAATTTCAGTCAATGTGATTATCATTTACGTGGCAAATCTATATTTCAGGCTGTACATGACGATGAGCTCGTCAAGGAGGTGTTCTCCCACATGCAGCAGGGCGTTGACAAGCTGTCTAAAATCGTACCACGTAATGACCTGCTAGATCAGATAAAGACTTATATAACAGGCTCGTCTCAGGCACCGATGGTTGTTCACGGTCACTCAGGCTGTGGCAAAACTAGCGTGATGGCATCTGTGGCACAGCTGGTGTGTATATTTACAAAAAGAACACCAATACTGATCATAAAACTCCCTACCTACTAGTTTTGTTTAACCGTATAGGGTTGACAAAAAGCGTGAGATTCGCATACCCTACAGGAACTTAAATAACAAGGCATAAAATTTGCGATGGTGTAGTCTTCTCTCAATATTCACAGGCTAAATGTTTCGCTAATGACCTAAGTTGGTTATATGTTTTAGTGGTTTTAAATGTTTCGCGATTTAGACAGTCGCGAATTTTGCGAAAATCAATTCTAATTAATGTTTTTGTCCTGTAGGGTAGTTATAATCAACATGTCATTCTGTTTGAACTCATGTATGTAAATAGATGAGGAATGCCTAGTTAAATTTGATGCCATTTCATATTTTAGTGTCCGGAGTGGCTTAAGACGGATGGAGGAGAAATAGCTGTAGTGCTGAGATTTCTGGGCACTACACCACTGAGCTCTGATATAGAAAAGCTGTTGATTAGTCTTATAAGACAGATTGGGGTAATTAATCACAGGCAAGCTGGATATGTCCCTGAAGAAGACTTGAACCAGAAGAGTAAGAATGTTTTCAGACGAGTTTGTGATCTAGAAATCATACTGTATGGCAACTATCTATGAGTTGGCAACAGTCACAAATGTTGGAAAGCAATCCTTGATTGTCAATTAGCAATTGCTCATCATTTCAACATTTTGTAGCTGGGCAATCAACGCACAAGCAAATTTGGAGAAAACCAAATGTGTTTTTCAGCTGCTGAAAACCAATACAGTTTAGGACTATCTGATGAGGATTTTTGTTGTTTATGTGATGTAGGTCTGAAGGATCTGATCAACGAGTTCAACAAAGTCATCAAAGAAGCTAAGTCTAGCAAGAGGAAAATGGTAGTCATCCTGGATTCTGTTGACCAGCTCAGGAACAATGAACAAGCCTTCAACTTATCCTGGTTTGTGAAACTATAATATAGAGGGATTTGATTTTGAGATTAATACAGTTTAACCTTGAATTGCTTCGCAAGATTGGGGTATAAGCAATTTGAACGATTGCCTGGCAATGATATTTGCTAGTTGTTGAAATCAGTTGTTTGATCAATTGTTTGTCCATTCTTAACCTTCTGGGTGATCATGTCAACCAGTTTATCACTTTGAACATCCCTTTGTAGTCTATTTTAATTGTTCAAAACTTTGCGCCTCAAAATATATCTGAGAAAATACATTGTACATTACAAAACAAAGTTGAAATGAAATGGCATATATTTTATTGATTGCCACAAACTACTGCGATGAATAAAATTCACACCTACTCACTTGCCAAAAGTAAATATATACGATTTAGTGTCAAATTGTCTAATGTCAATGTACAGTTTGCATACACGTAGATTGAAATCTCAATCGATTTGTAGGCTGCCAGTGGCCTTACCACCAAATGTGAAGCTGGTGGTATCAACATTACCAGATGCCCATGGTATCCTCAACTCTGCAAAGTCCCTTGATATACCATCCGACAATTATGTTGAGGTACCAGCTCTAGATGAGTCCTCAGCGTGGACGATCATAGATAAATGGCTCAGCATGAAAGACAGAAAGGTACAGACTATGTTTTAATTAGCATAATCAGGAGTTATGCTCTCAATTCAATTGCGCTGATAACTCCACATTTTGGAGCTGTTTTGTCAGAGTTTCATTCAATCATCAGGGATTCCCAATTCAACGAGGCAAATATTTTTGAATCTAACGGTTTCATCGATAAGTTAAATTAGATATACATGTATTTATATTTTAATATGTGTAAAAGTATTCATCTCATTGTATCTCATACAGGAAAGGAAAAAGTGTGTTTCATGTAAAATATCTGACTGCTGTCCAGCAAATCAAGAAATTGATGAAGAGCCGAATAGACGGATGCTAGCAATATTGGGCTTTTCACTGGTGTGGTTTAGATTTCACCAGATGTTTTACACTCTGTGTTTGCAGCTGACTGAAGCGCAGAGGAATGCTATCACCAATCACTTCAAGGGTAAACCACTACCACCACTGTATATAAAACTGGTATTTGACGTGATAGTAAACTGGAAATCATACACTGAAGATTTACATATACCTGAGGATGTCTCAAGATGTCTGGAGCAGCTTTATAATGATTTGGAAAAAGAGCATGGTAAGTTTCCATGTAAATTGTGGTTTTGTTGGACTTCTCACCTCCCTCTCCAGTATCGCTTATAATTTATAATCACCATAGGAAGTAAAACTGCATTGAGGGATACGTAATGTCATCACTCTGAGTGGCCCTGAGAGCTAAAGTGGCAATATATCTGACCTAAGTTTTTTATCCGTAAGCATCAAAGCCTGTGGTGGATGGATTTTTATGAGAATTTGAGGGCAGTTCCAGAACATGTTCAATGGTTCATCCTAGGAGTCTTAAAATTGTAGATTAAAAAACAAAATTGTCTTAGTGCCTTCCAATGGATTTTAGTATAGGTTTAGAGGGTTCACAATTTTGTATATTGAGCAATGTAAGTGAGAATAGCAAATCACTGATGCTGTCACTATACTTACTGACTCATTCTTTATAGGTGAAGTTCAAGTGAAGCTGATGTTGGGATATTTTACCTGCTGCCCTGGCGGTATTTCTCAGGCTGAACTTGAGGATGTATTATCTATTGACGATGAATATCTAACCAAGGTTTACCAGGTAATGTCTGTCAATTGATAACCAAACTTGCCCACTCTCACATACTCAATTGAGCCACCTAAATTGGACTATTTGAGTGAGGAATGCCGGAGATTTTTTGCCCAATCTTCAATTTTATTATTCTTATGTATATTTTTTATTGAGTCAAAAATTGCTCCATATCGAATCGAAATCTCACACATTTCCCCACCCTGAGGATGGAAAGTCTGCTTATAACTGTGTTCTGATTAGTGAATGGACGATCAAACACCCACATGACAATTTTGATGTGGAGAAAGCATATCAAAAAACCTTACACTAGGTTTTCCAACTTGATTATTCCAAGGAGTCCCTACTCCTTGATTTTTCATATCCTGAATACAATGGAATATTGGAATTTATTTCATGATGTTACCCCTCTCATCTCAGATGATTCTCACAATGTCTAACACACTCAGCTAATATGGATTCAAATTTGCTACTTTTTCTTGCAGAGAAATTTTATCTCATAATTTCCCCTACTTGTTTTTAATCTCAGCTCCGCAACGGCAATGTTATTGACACCAAAATGTTAAAAGACACTAAAGCACTATGATTTGGACAGCCAATTGAGATTCTGGATCAGGAGGTCCAACCCGTTATTCAGTAATAATTTCAGTATATCTGTTTTTTATTGTCAGTATCATATGCCACCAGTGAGAAGGATACCCCCATCCCTTTGGGTTAGGATTAAAGACAGCATCAGTGATTATGTGGTGGAGAAGGAATCGGATGGCGTCGCTGCTATGTACTGGTACCATAGACAATTCATAGAGTATGCAACAAGAAGGTGAGTAAGAAAAATAAACTCAAGCAACGGGCCACTTGCAATGAGAAAATATTTTCACATGAATTCTGATTCTCCTTTTGCAATAACAACTCACCATTAGGAAGTCTTTATCAGTGAGGCACGATAATATCACAATGACAGCGCTATGGCGAGGGCAACATGGTAAAGGATCCTAGCCAAGTTTTTTGATATTCATATATGCCCCAATGCAGATGTATCGAAACATAATTATATCTATTACACCTGCGCTAAAATATCTCTGTCCGTGCTTGTCCCAGATACGTAACAGGACAACAGTATGAGAAGCACTGCTATACAACGCTTAGTGACTATTTTACCGGCAAATGGAGGGATGTTCCTAAGGAGTTCACGTACACAGAGAAACAACTCGGTAAACTGTCTGAGGATGAGAAAGCAAAGGTTGTAGATGGTAAAGGTAAAGCCTTGAGGTAATTACCCAAGTGGTCCTATTATGGGCACGTTACGAGATTAGACCAAACTATTGGCCTCCCAATAAAAAGAGGCCAATAATTCGGTTGTCAATAGGGCAAGGCCAAAAAATAATAAATTAAATTTGATGGGAGAAGTTAGGGATGTGACATCCACAAAGAAACCAATGAGATAAAATTTCCATTATCATAATCATTTTGAAAAGCAACAGAGTTATTCTCTATCTTAGAGTGGGAAATCCTAACCATACTATTAACATGCGGTAATGTTGTTTTGTGTCATCACCACTTTATCAGAAATAAGTTAAGATGCATGGTATCCAAACATCATCCTACCTCCTTTTTCTCAGATTTAGTCATGGTTATGGTTGAGAAGTTTGTCCACTGACAGTGAGTTCAGATTCACATTCAAGTATGCGGATAGTATAGAGCATTTGGGCTTAATTATTTAATATAATAATGATATATTACTCATGGTTTGTTCCGGTTCTTTTTAACTGTAGGTATGTGGCTCTACAGCACACATGTCCCAGCCCAAGGACTTTCAATGCTCGTAAGATAAACGTCCTAGGTCAGATTTGGACCCAGGAGATCATGAAAGACCTGAGCTATGTCAACAGTGGCAAATATTTGTTTGACATCGAGTTCCTTGCCGGTAGGTTGGGCTTGTATAACTAAGTGGTTCAGGTTCATACTACCCATTAGTATTGCTATGTACTACGGTAACTGCATTTAAGTCTTTTATTAGCTGTTCTTGGTATCGCATACATGTAGATAATTTACTCAGAAACAACGCCGCAATAAAAGATAGTTGTGAGCCTTTATATTATATCAATGAATTATACAGATTATCAGACACAACCTCTCATTAGTTGTGGTAATGGGTGAGCCAGTTTTCCGTCTGTTTCATCAACTAAGACTTCTATTTTTTAGGAAAATTCATGCATGACATCTGGAGTAACATATCCCGCGAGCTGGATATCCTTTCAAAGTTCATGGCCTCTAACAAATTGCCTGAACAAGACGGATATCTCGTGGAGTTTGAATATGTGAGAGCCATACTAGCGATGTACAGTGGACTGTTCTCATTAGGCCCTCTTGCAATGTCAGCCAACCTACTCTCTGCCCTGACTGATAAATACAACCTCTGTGATCAGGTGGAGCCAACAGGTGCGTAACAACCATAAACATATTCTTAAGTTAGTTGTAACAAAAGTTTAATAACAGTACATACAATTTAACACTTATCTTCTTTATCACATTGTTGAAACTTGTGCGGCAATTTATATCCCCTAGTGCAACCTAACGATACTTAATCTCGGTTTAGTGCGAGTATAAGCCCAAATGCTGTCTGTAAATACTTTAAAAGTCCTGGTCATCACAATAAGTTCAACACAAGGGAGTTGAAATGAATGGAAAGGACTCCTACACTGATTGCCTTAATCAAAAAGTCACTTACAGGTCATGTCATTGTACTCACTTGACCAAAAAATGTACACAACTATGACCTCATTGCCTAAAACAGGTTCTCTATTCTAAGATTCTCTCACAGTCAACATCAAGTTCAAAATATTACCTGTCATCATCTGTTTTATTGTTTTACAGATGACGCTCCACCCAATCTTGCATGGTTCCTCTCCACACTGGTGAGACCAGAGCTTGGAGCTTCGCTCTGCCCGCTTGTACCAGTGGCCAAGAGATTAGACTCTCCAGGTGGGATAAAGATCGTGTCTCGTCAGACCGGCGGCCTGTCAAAATTATTCTCATTTGTATACAATGGTATGAATATGGTAAGTTTATTTTATTGTATGGGTAGCAGGTTGAATAATTCCTCCGTATATAATTCCTCGTTGTGTCTGATGGCTATCAAACACAGGAAAGTCTCTGTTTAGCTTTGCTGTCTGTTGCATAAAAAATTCAAATATTTACATGTGGTTCCATATCCGCCTAGACCATGAGATTATCTGCAGCATGAATATTTCAAAACCACGCACCCTGATTAGAGATTGAAAATCAAAAACCTTTTATATTTTTTGCTATTTCCATGCCTGCGGAAACTCCATACACAGTGCGATTCAACCCAATACTAGATGATCTGGGAAGCTGTAATACCAAGTCAATTTTGATTAATTGGTTGATTGATGAGTACTTTATATTCCAATCTAAATACATTGAGCAATTGTATATGCTGATCTCGTTACAGTAGTTCAGTGCACATCTTTTAAAAATTTGTAAAAAAGAAAATTCACTATAGTCATAACAGAGAAAAAAAAAGAAATACTAGTGAGGATATACCATAATCACTATCAGTCATTGATTCGTTGGTGTTAGTGTAGTAAATTGCCGTATTTGATGAATAGGCTATTACTGGCTTTGGTGGTGTTGTGCTTAATGACATCAGAGTTTCTCGATGATAGGCGTTTAGATCGCCTTATCTCAAGGTCTTTTTTAGGGAGTACGTTTTTTGACAGTGAACTGCTCTGCCAAGTAAGTTAGGCTTTGCAAAAGTGAGTGTGTACCATTTGGGCCGAGAGATGCTTTAGTATGTTTTACTGAAACGTCTTTTTATCATTGAGGAATTCATATGCCTGAGTCTGTCTCTATCATTTTTATGAAATTGCCACTATGACACCATGGATTTCAGAAATGCCTCAACCATAAAAACATCCACCAGGAGAATCATTTTTTTTCAACCCAGACTTGGACTGTCAAAATTCGCAAAAAACAAATACTTCATAATTTACCCATTAAAAGGCTTAAAATGAGATGAAATGTTTAAAAAATTAGACTAGCCAAAATTCGAGGAGCGTATATTCTGAAAAATCGTACTGCCTATTTGACCCTAAAACTTGAAATTTTACAGAAAACTACAAAAAAAGGTTATGAATTTGGACAAAAAGTGGCCAAAACCCTATGAACGTGCAGAGCTAGCCCAAAGTGGAGGCCAGTTCTGAGCTCAGTGTGCCTAAAAACCTCTTAAACAACCTTTCGTTTGATCGTATTGATGGGCTTTGAACGTTTCTTGGTTTTCTTGATATGAGTTGTCTTCCCCTACTTCAAAAGGGGACAGCTGCCGGTTTCCTTGCACTTAGCAATATTCATATACACCCCTGCAAGATTTAGATTCAGGTACAGCGGGGGATCCAGGGTATCCAGTAATTCATTAAATTTAAATTTTCTATTACAAATATGTATAACAAACTCTTATTAATTAGTGACTACGGATTTTGTAATATTTGTTGAAGATGGGTTCATTTGCCGATGAAGCAATCATACTACACACAGAGAAGGATGGTTTTGTTGAAGAGTTTGCGGCTATATCTACATCGGATCAGTACGATTACTGCAGATATCTCAAGTTAGGAGATGAGAGTTTTCTCTTCTGTTGGGTCTCAGGTACATTCGCACTCGTATCTCTAGACAATAAGAGAGTGGACTTCTCAGAAAATGATGTGAGTTGGACATTTTGTTGAGCTTTTTTTTTTAAATTTAATGCAAGGTTTTATCAGTATGAAGGAAAGGTGAATAACCTGCTGCCACATACACTTGTAAAGAGTACTCAATCTGAATTAGTGGCAGATGCAATTCATGAGAAATGGCCTTGGCATACTTGAATTGAGAGTTTGATGCAATTATTATGGAATCTTGATAGGACGACATACCCAGGACTTCCAAGCTCAATCTGAACTGAGTTATTGTTTTTAGGTTTTCTGACCCCCAAACTTAGGATATCCCTGAGCTTAGCCATGGCAGAGTGTTTTCTGTGCTTAGTACCACTCCTGATATGTGGCGATGAGTGTATGAAGCTTGCTATAATAGTCTTGGGAACAACCACAAGCTCTAGAATTTTAAAATTGACGGATTTTGTCAAACATATAGACCTCATAGGAGTGTTTCACCCACATCTGGCCTTATTTTCTTATTTTCTCCTGTCATTTTGGTTATTGTTCCTAAACTCTTTAAATTCTCAAACACTATTGATTGTCAAGTATTCACATATGAGCGGAAATCCTTCCAAGCATATTTTGAAACACATTTTTGTGTACCATGGATGATTACTGAGCAAAGTAAGCTAAGTGTGCATTATAGAGGGCAGCATATATATTGTTATATATATATTTATATAAATATATATATATATATATATATATATATATATATATATATATATATATAATATATAATATATATATATATAATATATATAATATATATATATATATATAATATATGTATATATATATGTATATATATATATATTCATATATACCAAATTATTTATGACATGAGGTATTCTTCATCATTTATTTAGCTGAAGGTTGATCCAAAGAATGAGGACGCCATATTTACCTCAGACTATTTCAACATTTTCTTCAATCCGCACATTGAGGGGAAGGATTCTATCATGTTCTCAGCCTATGAGAATAATCTGGTTGTTATATACAGTATGAAGGTGAGATTTATCCCACAAATATCCACCAACACTCTCTTTCCCATTCAAAAACTTGGTGTCTGTAACCTTAAACACAATCGCCAGTCGAACACCCATATTATTTTACAACAGGATTATGGCTGTACAAATATGCCCATTGAATGCTGTTCCCTTCCCTCAGTTACTAATAGTCCCAACCATGCCTTCAATTTGGTTTTGAGAACAAAGTGATTCCCATTCACCTGTTTGAATAAGTCTTGCAGTTACTCAGAAAAGCACATCTACCTCTTAACACGTTTGTCAACTAATTGAGAATAAACACCATAACTATAACATAAAATCTATGTAATGTGGCCGAGACAGAACTTTAGATCAGTAACCACCATATTAGATTGGTACACACGTTTGTGAATAATAGATACATGTTTATGTTTGCTTTACAGCTGAGGAAAGTGGTTTGGCATTTGTTTGTGCCTGATTGTGTAGACGACGATGGCAACAGGATACGAGACAAAGTAGAAATTTACTTCTCCAGCCTTAACCCCACAGATAGTGACAGCATGAAAAACCTGGAGATCGTGTATAATCGTAAAACTGAAGTGTACTCTGCGGAGATATTAGCGGACGGGGGCGTCAAAGTTTCTCTGAGCAAGGTTAGTAAGCATCGATTGAGAGTTTGATGCAAATTTGGGTGTCAAATCTTGTGCAAAAGGGCACTTCATGAAAGTAATTATCACCGCCGGTTGCTATATTATCTTTTCCAAGGTTATTCTTCATAACTCTTTCTTATTTTTGTTCATTTATGGTGGTTTGTGGTTTTGGGGTTGGGGTCTTAGATTGGGTTTTCAGGGTTGGGGTTGTCAGTTGATGGGGTTTGGGGCCTGTGGTGTGGGCCTTATGGGTGTTTCGGGTTGGAGCTCTCTATATAAACACAAAAGAATAACCCTGGAAAAAATGGTGCCCGCCAGTTATTTGACATGATTCATAAGAAAACTGAGGGAATGCCCTGCAAATGACATAGATTCATTTTCACATTAAAATTTGTGATGTTTATTTGACATAATCAATAGACATTCTTGGATATTTTGATTCTGATGACACGGGATTGGTGTATTTCAACAATGCCGATACAAAACATCACCTGTGTGAGTTTACATAATTGGATCATTTATCAACAGCCATTTGATCTATGTACTGAACTCTTTTTTTCAACTAGACAATACCTAATGGCTGGATAGAAGAAGGACTAAGGGACACAGGCCATGTGAACGTGTACCGTTCTCACGGTGAGGAGCAGATGGATATCTGGGTGTCCCAGGATCAGCCTGTCGCTAATCATGTCATGATCACAACAAAACACGTTGAACCTGGCTCGGACATCCAGTAAGTATCTATCCCCTTGACCGAAAAGGTACTTCAACCATATTTTATTCTTTCAATGTGAAAATCAGCACTCTGAGACATCTATATGTAATTGAGACACATTAACGTCAAAGGGCTTTTGTGTCTCACTTTAGCAAGGTTTGTGACTCAGAAAACCAGCAGAATTGTGCTTACAATATCACAAAACAAGAGGCTGTAGAATTAGGTACATGTACTGCCCTCCGATGAATTTTTTTTGAAATCAGTAACCTTTTGATAGCACCCTGAGTATTTTTTTATCAAGGTTTAGATGCTCAGGGTAGAAGAGGACGAAAATATTGCTGATTTATCTCCATACGATAAATATTAGCAAATTTCAAGCTGCATTACATTTGCCCTCGATTTACTCGTACCCACACCACAAATAGCGATTTGGCTGAAATTTTCACAATGTATTGGTGACATATTGAAGTTGTCGTAAATTGGGTAGTTGAGTATGCACTCTATTCAAGAAATTGCAAAAAATCAACGTTGAATG
>ERZ1740062.1070-NODE-1070-length-11804-cov-8.637161_pt1 | contig 11804 bp, 10 predicted proteins | sample MGYA00581741_ERZ1740062 | MGnify/ENA primary metagenome ERZ1740062 (study PRJEB43018, sample SAMN04849747) | marine metagenome | isolation source: floating plastic debris | place: Pacific Ocean | collected 2008-09-01 | study: EMG produced TPA metagenomics...
ACTCCCAGGGTCGGATCGTGACACAGGGGTGCCAATGTGATTTGTATCTAATTGAACACTATAAGGCTTAGATGGGAAATTGATTTTGGTACATCTGGCAAAAAATTGTTGATAGATTGTAGTTTTAGCGTGTATGGAATATGAAGTGGACTGCTGGAAACAAAGTATCCCGGTGGGTAGAATAGAGAACTTCCTCCGTTACTGCACTGTCTAAAAATTCAAAATAGACCTAATTATAGGTAGGCCTACATCTAAACAGTTCCGTTCATCACAGCTAGCCTACCGTATACCATCAACAGTGTCAAAAAACGATTTTCCACAATATATTATAGGATCAAATACCAGCAGATTTCAGTGAAAATTAGTGATCTTTGATAATGGTGAATAGCAATATGAGGTTGGGATAAGTACCTCACATGAAAATTAAAAACTTATTGACATGCTGCAGTCAATGAACAGGGCTGCAGTGTTAGTTGGGCTTTTGGTTTAACATGCCATCAAGCATGGTGCGCACCTGGGCTCACAAAATTGTTGTCTGGAGATTGAAACTGGTCTCGACTCGATCTTTTGCTGTGCGCTCTAAACACATGTATGGGAATTGGCCTTCTGATAGATATGTTACACTGAAGTACACTGGCAGTCTAGTCAAAAAAAATTCTTTTTCACATCATTTGATCGTACATTAAAAGGCATTCTGTGTTCAATTTAATTCATCAGCCTCACCTTTAAAATTTTTTTGAGCTATTGCCAATCCATCCCTCTTTTCAATGATGTTTGTGTGGTCTCTCTTTTGTATAGACACCAAACTTTCGCAGCGATCGATGCTGGTGATGGAAATATAAAATCAATTTTTATCAATGATATGCGCATACAACAGAATTCATCAGTGTGTCTATGTTTTCAGACTATAGCAGCTCCACCAGCAGCGTCAGTTGCAGTCACACAGCCTGTAGTACCAGCAGCAGCACCCCAACCAGCAGTCGCCCCCTCTCAGCCTCAGATCCAGCCTGCTGCTAACTCCTCAGCTTTACTAGCCGATGTGTTCGCCCCCGCACCGGGAGCCACTGGAGCGCCTAACTCTCAGTCTAATAATGAGTTCCAGGCTAATTTTGCAAACTTTTCTGACTTGAAGCCGACATCACAACCAGCTCCCGTGTCTCAACCAACAGGTACGACAATTACAAAACTGAGTCATACACTGCATTGTTCCTTTCATTTTGTCATCTAAGGTAAAAAACTAGCAACTGCGAGCGCAATTGTGGCAACCATAAAGGCCCAATGAGCATATTGATACTCACAAATTAGGAGGCAGTTTTTCGCTGTATTGAGGTTATTACCATGTTTTGGTTTAAATTCAATGCATTTGAGGAGTTTGACAAGGCAAATCACGGGTTTGAATGTAGGGTTAACCTGCCAACACCATTCAATCATAAGAGTACTGGTGGTGTTGGCCGGTATGAACCCTGCATAAAGTAAATAAAACTGTTATGTATCCTAAACATCTGAATGGATCCACATTGTTTGCATTCGAAGTTGCCCCATACACAGCTCCTCCATATCTGGGCAGGCAACTCCTAATGTAGACAAGGTGGGTTAGCGTGATCTATATATACATCTCCATGGGTGAGACAAGTCCAACCTACGTAACGCTGAGTATTGGTGTGTGATATTTTAGCTAAGACATTACTACAGTGGTGTTGTGATGACTTCAATCACAGACCCGGTACATATTCAGGGGGTGAGGATATGTTTTGCAGCTGTGCGTGTGTAGTCTGAGCATCTAGACACTAACATCAGTGGTGTGACAATATTCGACAAACTTCCATTTCTCATTTTAATATATTTGATAAGGATTGACTAATGCTATAAAATATATATTTATTGGTTTTCGTGCTGGGTCGATTGGCGTTTGTTGCAGTTTTGAAATTAATTTATTGGCTTTTTTCAAATTGAATTCCCAGATTTTGGGACAAATCATAAATTCCTCAACACCACGCTTGTTGTCTAGGTGCTCTCAGAGACTCACACATATTTTACAGTCACACTCAGTATTCAGCGTGGATGTTCAGCACTAAATCTTACATTCCTATATCTATACTATCAGCTTTTCCTAAAACACTTTATTGTTTGTGTTGATGTTTATCATTCACAGCGCTGCATGTGAGTGATGTGATATTACATTGTGGGTTGGATGGTAGTTTGAGCGCTCCCCCGTGCATTGCTGGCGTTGCTTGTAGAATATATCTGGCCATTGGGGACTCTGGTCAAAAATCAGCGATCCTTTCCTTATATGAAAACAGAGGTTCACCTTCCCATGGTAGACAAATTATAATAATGTAGTTTATTATATCAGAAAGTTTGCTGCGTAATATTTGGGGTGGGGAGCTCATTCTACGGTGTTCCCATGTTGAAAAAACTTATGAGAGGTTGGTATAGTTTGCCAACTATTTTAGTGTTTCAAATGATGAAAGTTTATCCAAATCCAAAAGGCCGTTCGCGCTTGAATGCTTCCCAAGGTTATGCGAATAGCAGGGGCGTCTATTACCACAGGGGACAGAACGGCGACATCAAGTCATTCACATTCACATTATTTATCCCCATATCTGTGTGTGTATGCCAGGGTATTGGATTTACTACATATTCATACTTTATTATCTCCACATCAGAAAATGTTATGTCATCGTCGGCATCAGCTGGTCTGGGCCTACTCGACCTCAGTGCCCCGGTAGCAGCCACATCAGCTCCCTCTGGTGTCAGCTCTAACGCTGCCGGGCTGCTGCAGGCTGACACAACAGACGCTACAGGTAAAAATAATGATACGTGTTACTCTGATTACACCACCACCAAATCTGTGCTTTTCCTCAGACTAGTCTGAAAACTGATGACAGTGTTTCATTTTTAATTATTCCCTAAATTTCTATTTCCAAAGAAAGTTTCATTATCTTCCTGTTTGTCAGTCCAGGCGTCAAAGTATACTATGTGTCAACCTACCGATATCCTCTTCCCGCTGTGAGAGCCATAGACTTCGATGACTATGGTGGGAGCCCGTAAATAATGCTTTCCCATAAACACAGAAATAACAACCTCATTGCTTGACAAATCTTTGGCTGATAGTTCAGACTGTAACAAGCCCCTGTGAATTTGGGAACTTCAGACTAGTCTCTCTCTCTCTTACGAACACTTGATCCTTCAATGTTGGAATATGAAGAAAAATGGATCCTGTGCTTAATCAATGTCAGTGGCTCAAGTGATATTTAGTTTCACAACTTATTACACCTTCCTTGATGTGCGGTGATTTGGACTACTAGCTGTGATTTGTGTGCTCTTGTTTGCTCTCAAATCTCTAAAACTTGTGTTGTATTAGCACAGTGTATTCAGACATGATACAATGAGTATCCATAATGAAATATTTGCCTACAATATCATTCCTAGAACAGATTTCTATATTTCGAGGAGTCTGGTTTTAATGCTGACAGTTATTGATTTCATTTCACCATATATGAGATATCCACGCAATAAACTTGATTCCTGACCTGAAATTCATAATACCTTTGTCAATTGCAGACCATTACAAACCATGATTGTTCATAGTTTGATAGTGCTCAAATTGTTTCATGTAGGCATTAGTGGCATTAATGAAATAAACCTTATTTCATTGGTCGCACAAGCTAACAACCCCCATCCACTGGGCTGGCTTTTATAGCTTGCGCCGCTAACGCACACCCCGAAAAGTTTGAGCACTTAAACTAGCTAGGGAATTCCACAGAATAGTTGCAATCTGGCTCATGCAATGATTCGATGGTCTCTCCTTGATTGTGTAGACCAGCCGGCTTTCATCTGAAATTTAATCTTAGAAGTGATTATGCGAGTTTATGGATTCCCCACAAGTTTTTCTATACAGGACCTTATAGGTACTGTAATAAAATTATTTGTATGTGTTGATGTTATTGTCCTCTCTCACATAAAGAGGGGGCAACTTCGGGTACTGTATCTGCTTAGTATAGGGTAATACAGCACTTAATTATATCATATGAAATTCAGTTGAGTGATTTGTGTCATATGCTCCATAATACTGACCGTAATAGCTCTTCTGATTTAAATCCAATTTGCAGCAGCCAATCAATGGGGGTCTTACTGTGTAGGGCTGATAGGAGTAGGCCTATTTTATGTTGAAGATTCAGACTATAAGTATTGTGGCTCCAAAGAAGATGTGGTGCGGGCGAACTTGTGTGTAGCTTTTATGTTATATCATTAGATATGGGTATTCTGTGGTCAGAGCACAGCTTTTAAATGTTATACGCACTATCGATGAAGAAACTCATTTTGTAAATGTATAATTAATCAGAAGTCTATTTAGTTTTGTACTTTTTAATCCCGTGTCAACTTTTTTACTCCTTCCTACAAATCAAGTTTCTTTCCTTTTACCTACACCACACCAGCTTTTTCGGTACTGGTATTATACATGTACCTCTGCCAAAGTTTATTAAATGCCCACATTGCTTTGAAAGGTAGATGGGGTTGCATAGGTTTTGCCATTGAACTGATTTATATAGTTGACAAGAGACTTGAATGTTGTGCATTGTTGTGATCAAGATACAGCTTTGTATTTTCAATGAGCGGCCTCCAAGACATACATCAGGCCACTGCTAAAACTACTGCAGGAAGTCCTAATGAGTTCATTGGCCCACAATTTTCTCTTCCTTGTTTCAATTTTAATATTTCAACCTTTTGGCCGAGTCTTTGAAACATAAAATCTCTGGACATATACCAACGTAATATTTATGTGATACAATCAATCAATCACCACTTCTTTTATTTTAGGAGGTCAGAATCAGTGGTCGTCATCTAATACTGGGGGAGGTGATAGGTATGCCCAGCTAACAGGTGAGTGAACATATTTTAGGCCTACATATGTTTAATTTGTGAAATGTTTGGTATGCGGATATCTATGTTATCCTGGCATATTTTCTGTCACATTGCAGTGGTGCACAGTGAGACATTTCATGTAATTCTTTGTATAGTAAGGCAGTAGTAATAGACCAATTTAGTTAGTAGTTGAATTAAAAGATCTATGCTGCACATTCAATGTAATATATGCCTTGAATGTACAGCATTCCCCTTGCTAGCTACATGTATTTGCACATGGAAACATCCATATTGAACATATATAACGAGAGTTTTCTCCTATTATTATTTTTCAGGGTTATTCTCTAGTGAGATGAGTGAATCAGGATCAGCTTCAGCAGGTCTGACACCACAATCACAGAATGCTGCCGCCGCTGCCTCTAGTGCTGCCGCTGTCGGTACAGGGGGCGTAAACTGGAACTCTATTAACTGGGGAGGAGGTGGAGGAGCTGTACCACAGGGTAAGACAATTCTGACTCTCGTTTGTCTATCTACCTGTATATCTAGAACACACTATAATATATTTGGTAGATGATAGTTAGTTGGATATTTATACATGTTTTAGTATTCATCGTATTTGATCATAAACTGTCAGTCTGCACCATAGACAAATCACACATGTGTGTTCTGTCTATAGTCTGCACTCAGTGTTATCAGTAGAGCCAGTAGAACTACTCCTAAATCACCTGTGAAATAGATCAATGAAATAAATATGATGCATAAAATTTTATATCATTGGAAAGATTTCATAGCATGGGGCTATAATTTTTCGGCAGTCTCACTAACATGTCAATCATATCTTTTCATAATATTTTTTGCGAAAGCTATCATTTCTTTGATTGCGTTGTTATGGTTTCATGTGTCTTGTGCATATGTTATACTTGTATTTTATATTTTGTTGTACTGGTGTTGTAGTCCAGAGTACAGCCCCTCAGGCAGGTATAAGTTGGGGTGCCTCAGCGCAGCCCCCAATTCAGACAACCTCAGTCACATCAGGATTTGGTCAACCTGCTACAGCTCCGGTTAATAATGGCTGGGGTAACGTCCCTTCATCAGGTATGGAAATTCACTGGTGTTTATCTTAATTGGTGCTGTCCCCAGGATTTTGTACAGAAAAGAGGGGTGGACCATTTACTCCTTATTTCACCTCACCACTGAGCCACGGAATGGAGGGATATAAAAGTTAAAGACATTAAATAAACCAATGGCAAGGTCTTATGATAATGCTAGCCCTCAAATGGAGGAACAGATTGGTGGAAATGTGGAGCTCCCACGGAGCCGCACTGGGGTCAACCCTGTCGGAATATAGCTTCTAATAACTCATTATTCTCTGTTCAAGCTGTACAAAAATGTTCAGATTTTATACTTGATATGGGACTGGGCTATGGGGATGATCCAACGCAAGGAGCTGAGCTACAGTTAGTTAGTAGGCTCTCAAGGTCGTGTACAGGGTGACAGTGGCACTGACCTCTGCGCAATACTGGCAAAAACCTGATTTGGAGAATGTTTGGGATGGGTCAGGTGTCTAGCTTTTGCTGGCAGCAATGTGTTGTGCATTGACCTATGTACCATTTACTGAATTATAATTGGTCCCTTTGCATGGGTAAGCTGTATATGGACTGAAACTTCATTGACCAATCAGATAATAATTTTAGCAGCACTACTCAACACAGTGTTTGCTATCAGTAAAGAACTAGATAGGTTATTCCAATCCATTTATTTCATATCAGTGATAGAAGGCGATGAACATGCATTTATCTAATTTTATCACCTCTGGAGTCTTGATCAGTGATGACTCTACACCGACTATATGTAAATAATTTTTGTACTCACTGTCTAATTTGCTTTCACGAGTACTGACAGGATATTAAAGTATATACAAATACAAAAAACAAAAATAATCGATATGTGGAGATTATTATTTGAACTATTATATCTCTTTGATTTTCTAACTTCATTAGTTACTCAAGTTTTGTTCTCTAACCTGGCATATTAGTGGAGAGGGATGAATATCACACAGTCATGAAATGATGTTATCTCTCTTTGAAAATTCTGATCACTCTCTGGAATCGCGTACATGGGTACATTTGCAAATATGAATACTTTTTGGCTTGGGTATGGGTATGAGTAGACCAATATATTGGCCTCTTTTTTTATTGGGGAGGAAGATTCCCCCCCTCAATAAAAAATGAGGCCAATATATTTGTGTAGGGTATGAGTAATTCAAAAACACTTCATAGCTTTTGTTACTTGAATTCCATTACTTGGCTGCAATTTCAGCAACTAACATCTACAAAGCCACCATCTTGTTGAACTTACCATATTCTGATTTGCTATCATTCCAGGTGTAAATCCGTTCTTGGTAAACTCAGCGGGTACAGCCCCACCAGCCCAGCCTCAGTTCTCCGCAGCGTTTGGCACACCGCCCACTCAATCGGGATTTGGCACTCCTCCCACTCAGTCAGGGTTTGCTGCATTCCCACAACAGCAGCAACAGGGAGTTCCTGTTCAGGCACAGACAAATCTGAGTACGGGAGGATTTGCATTCCAACAATCGCAACCTGCTGCTGCCCAACAACAAACACAGGTATGATATCTAACTTATCTCGCAGTTTGTTTGGCTCGCTTCATTTTATTCTCACTTTAGGTAGAGGTGTAATGAAATATTGGCAGCTCTTAAAATTTGAGCAAGGAAATGAAGATAATTGATCAAATCAAAAAATGATATTTATTTCATTGTTTTGAGGTTTGCAAAAGTTCAGATTTGTTTCCTTCTCAATCGTATCAATGAACTTCCTCTTTTCAGTAGGGGAAGGGAAAGTTCATTGCTTGTATATGGGATGATCATTGCTTCTACATTGAGATAAACAAATCATGACATCGAAAAACAAAGCTCTACAGCTGTTCTGAGACAATTTCATGGCTGTGAAACCTTTGTTTGTTTTTGCTGGACAGATAGCAGCAGGTGCCGCATTCGGAGGCACACAGATGACAGCAGGATTCAATGCTTTCCCTGCAGCACAGCCAGCTACTAATGGACAGTTTGGTGCCGGAATGGGTGGAGCCATGACAAATGGATCAGCCAATCAGTGGGGTGCTGCTCCTGTGGCTAACCAATGGGGTAACCCAATATCACAAGCTCAGCCCCAACAGTGGGGAGTCCCTCCCACTAAACCTGCCGCTGCAGCGAATCCATTCCTGGTGAGTTAGATCATTGTACTGTGACTCAAACATCTATTGGACAGTGTGTCGTCATGTCGTTGACTTGCCGTGTGATGTATTTCTTAGAATGAAAAGATGTAAGGATATTTGGCGGCTGGCCTTCCTTCTCTTGGTAGTCAAGTGTGTTAATGTCGGGCAGTTGATATACAGCATAGAAATTGAATGTACAAGATCTCGACTCAGGAAAAAATCAAAATACTTTTTTTTTTCTGAATGGGATAAGGAGTTGTGTACCCCCAAACTCAATTCCCATAGGGGAGACAACACTCTGTCAGCACCCGAAACGATCAGTTGAGAATTGAGATTAACATTTATTTAACCCTTTACTGAGAATCTGATTAATAACCAATGAATAAATAGAATGTTTATATAGTTTTGTTTGTCTCATTGAAATTTAATGCTATCACCATATAATTCAAGTTTGAAATTTATTTACCTGAATTTTATTTAAGATGCAGAGTCAGCCAGTAGCAGCACCAGTACAACCACAATCAATGGCTACTAATCCTTTCTTATGAGACTGACAGTGATACATATCTATACACTAACCTGTAGCGGCTACGGACAGAGGGCTAAGCTAGGCTGAGCTGCTGAGAACAACAACAATCCTTCCACAATAATCTCACAACCACATTACAACGTGCTGAGCTGTGTGGTGAAAATGAGTGGTTCTGAATCAAAAGGTGCTGTATTATGATTACGGAGCCGTGATAGAGCAACCAGAGCAGTATTGAGATGTTTGTGGGCTTGTGGCATGCCTGACAGTGCTTTTGTGGAGCCAATTTACCCTTTCCTAGGTTGGAAACAGACTGATGTCAACTGCAGCAAAGGCTTTGTGAGCCACATTCTGTCATATGTGCTAGGTCTTGTTGGCGATTGTGAGTGAAAATGCTTGAAATTTTTTTCTAACTCTCATTTCGTACATTGGAGGCATGTTGACATAGGCACTGAAAACGCTGCTTGGTCTACATATCTGCTGAAATCCCCAAAAGCCAGTGAAAGTTTTGGTGAAAACTCTTTTTTTCATATTTAGGCTCTTTAACACACATGGTTATTTCATCGCGAGACATTTGAATGAACCATCATGATTTATTTATTACAATAATGATGCTAGAATAATACGATAATTCACAGTTTCAGGATCTGCTACTACCTTTAATGCCAAAATCATTTTTGTTTGGAAAGAACAGTAAAATATCTGCCTTGGAGTTGATGGGCCGTGCAAATCACTAAAATCATAACATCTTTAGCTGTGTCATATTTATTTTATAACACATTTCTGCCTAACTGTCTTAAATAAATAAAAACTGGATCACTAGCTTAGTTCAACATTTTTTGTCAGAAGTGATGGCTGACTGTATAAAACATATATTCATAGCGCACTGCACACAAGTCTGCTGCAGTGACTCGCCAAGAACCTTGATGGCTAACAGTCCAGTATCAACCATACCCAATACTGGACTGCTTGCCATCTAGGGTGCTTGAAAAGTCACTGCAGTGGACCTGTGGCGCCGCAACTGTGGTCAGAGTCATTGTCTTTCTTTCTGGAGTACAGAGTCATTATACAGCTTACAAGTCATTGAATTTTCCTCTGCAAGAAGCTGTAGATAGGAAAGCAAGGTGCTTTGGCATGCACCGCCTCTTTACTCGTACCTCATCTCACATTTGCAGTAAGTTTCATTAGTCTGAGACACCAGCTCCAGTTTGCCATCATGGACACACATGTCAATGATATAACTTGAACCAACATCAACTCCGGTCTGTGGTAGCGATGTAACTTGATCTACAACAGGTGACAAGCCGCCAAAGTATAGCAGCTGGGAAAGATGTAGCCTACTGTACCAACAGATCTAAACATAATTGATAATATATGTAATTTGGGTTCAAATTCAAAGATGACTTAAAATTGCGAACAACTTCAAAATGGCATGAATCATTTTTGGGACCGCCCTGCCGCTTTCATTCTTAAAATTGCCATCAGTTTTAATTCAGCTTCATTTCGTACATACATATACACATACCTGTTCTGATATTTAACAGCTTGATAGGTTGTGTAGTACTGCCACAATAGTGATTTCCTCCGGCGAGTAGTACATAATCATCGTTCAGAGCCACAACTGCTGTGTCCTGTAGCATGTTCTGGGATGTCCAGGTCACATGACCACTGTGATGATTGAATGTGAACACAACTCCTTGATCTGATGCCACTATCAGGGAGTCTCCACCAATGGGAGCTATACTAAAGTAACCTGTTGCCGGCAGCTTTTAATAACTTATTTGTTTGATTAACTCTCCAGAGAGTGAATAGACATCCAAACGGCCGTTTGACTGATTTGCAAATATTACTTGATTTTGCGCAATGCAGATTTTGTTTCATCGAAAAGAGCAACAGTAACCATGATGACACGATGACCATCAATATGATAAACAACAAATTTGTATTGGCGGTTATGGTCGAGCAAGTACAGCATATCTCGGTGGGCTCTTATTGTAGTGACATTAGCCAAACAGCTAATAGAAGAGTGTTGTGTTCAATTTTGCCTTCCAGGTCAATTCTAGCGATTTGACTATTGTTCTTTCCACTATATGTGTACCTAGTCTGGTAGCTGAGCCTCTCCATCTTTCTCTTGTAAAGCCGGTCTGTGTAACAAAATCAAGACCAGATGTGGTCATTGTTTACATCTTCGACTGTTATTATCAAGCCGGTAAAATTTAGCCAGCAGCTTTATGGCATCCTCGTCATTATTAGGTCTATTTCAGGGAGAAAATCTCTTTTTTGAGATATGTTACACAGATTATTTTAAACCTCCTCCTTGATGACATCTAAAATACTTATTAAAGACAACTCCTCAGTAATTTTTCCCACCTTGACATATTCTGCAAATCACCCCGTATCTCTTAACACACGGAGTCGAAAATTTTTTGTACCAAACTTGACACGGTACATATCGATGAGTGGTGCAATAATGGTGTTCTGACCATTTGTCATTATAAGGGCTTTTAAGATGTTCCGAGTCCGAATCTGATCCTCTATAAGCAGATGCAAGTCCTCTACTCGTGTTATGCCATATTCTAATAGCCATTGAGATGGTACGCATTGCACATATTCTCACAAAAGAGTTCAACACAACACCATTGGCATGTATATATAAACTCAATATTGATGCGCAACACATGAGTGTTATTTTAACATTGAATTGTATCCAAGGCTGTATCCTTGCTTTTTTCTCTACCCTTGCCTAATTCATCACCTGGCTACATATATGCATATATACAACAGGTGTAACAGCAATGTGACAAAGAAGAAATCATCAATATATTTAATCAAATTGAAGGCATTGTATTGAATTAAAAATAAATGGTAGTGAATTCAATAATCAAAATATCAAAGCTTGTGGTTGGTATTATGAATGATCTCAATATACTATCATTCCATGTATTTTCTTCGGTCTAACGGTCATGAACATATATGCAGAGCTATTTTGAATTTTTCATAAAAAAATGGTAATTGCATTGAATCAAACTAATAAAATAAACAATCATTCATTCATTCAATCAAATGTTTGCAGCAAAAATCTTCCAGAACTGTTTGTTACTCCACTCAAAAGTTAAAGTTTGTTGTAATTTGTACAAAGAATTCATTCAGAGCGGTCTCATGGCAGAGTGAACTGTAGTTC
>ERZ1740062.1071-NODE-1071-length-11795-cov-6.488927_pt1 | contig 11795 bp, 13 predicted proteins | sample MGYA00581741_ERZ1740062 | MGnify/ENA primary metagenome ERZ1740062 (study PRJEB43018, sample SAMN04849747) | marine metagenome | isolation source: floating plastic debris | place: Pacific Ocean | collected 2008-09-01 | study: EMG produced TPA metagenomics...
TGTAAAAGCTCACTAAAGTTCACGATTGTTCACGATTTTCAGCCTTGACGAGGCGGCGTCTCAGTCGGCAGTCTTAGCGCTATGAGAGTAGAGTTTTACATAGATCTAGTTGGACTGAGCAGATGAAACCCCGCTTAGTCGCATACGTACCCGCCCATGTGCATGCCAAAGTCGTTGCGCTGTCAAAGAAGCAAGGCATGACGCAATCTTCGGTGATCGAAGACGCACTGAACGCTTACTTTTCGATATCCATCCAACACGAACGAGACGCGGCCCTGATCAAAAGACAGGATGAGATGATCCGGAGTTTGGCTCGAATGGAACGTGAGCAAAATGCCGTTATCGAGATGGTCGATATGCAAGTCTGGTTTCAGCATGCGTTTGCGCCGCCCATGACCGCGGAGCAAAAACAAGCGGCCAAAGCGCGGGCCTCTTCGGCGATCGAAGGATTTAGAGCGCGCGTCGCTGAAAGACTGAACTCAGGAAGAAAGCTGCTCGGAGAAGCGCTTGCAGATGCTGTGTTCGATGAGGACGATTTTCTGCAGATTGAACAGCAGCCAGTGGCGGCGGAGTAGTCGGATGTCGTGCCTTCCGCAAAAGCGCATCTCTATACATTGTGACCGGAAACCGAAGCGGACAGACGTTCGCCTGGACATGCTTGGTTTTGGTCTGCGTGTTCTCGGCGGCTTTGTACAGGTTTTCCGCAATGCCCGTTAGCGACGAAGAGGTTAGACAGGCGCGGAACGTCATTGCCGAAATAGTGGCCACGCATGATGAGAAATATGCGCCATTATTTGAAATTCTCGATGTAGAGCTACAACGGCGTGAAAAGCGCGCACAGCAAATTCGTGGTTTAGTTTCTAAGGCTGATCTAACTAAGATGCGGGCAATGCGTCGAAAGCGTCAAAAAAATCGTTCGGGTAAGGATGGGTGATTTTTTGCAGCTCCTGCTGTCGATACACCATTGAGCCACCCGTGCCATACTCAGGTCTCTTGTTATCGTGCCCTAGAATGAGCATTCTTAGCTCATAATCGAGGCCTGCTTCCTTCATGCGATCTTCGAACGCATGTCTGAATGAGTAAAATACGTGCTCTGGAGTTTCGAATAGTCTTCTTCTATTGAACGCAGCGCTTACCGCCGCTGAAAATGAATTGATCTTGTCATGATATTTAGGAAAGCCGAGAGGTGCTCTCTTGGCAGCTTCCAATGCGACTCCCATTAGCGGGATTTCCCTAATCGACCCCTTGTCAGTCTTCTGTTCGCGATCATCACGTTCGGCAATTCGGAGGTGGGGCACTTTAACGTGAAGGCAGATATCTTCGGGTCGCAGATTAATGATTTCACCGGGGCGACAACCCGTTTCAATCGCAATGCATGTGGCAAGGAAAATCTCGGGCGATAGTCCATCCATTGAACCGGTTTCCAAGAGTTTTTCGCGCACCCACGAGTCGCTGAACGGGAGCCGCCTTTTCTGTTTCGATTTCTTAGTTTTGAAACTGAGGTTTCTAAATGGATTTGGGCGATCTTCTTCACCCAGGAATGTATAGTACTTGGAGTAAAGATCGCGCATATCGCCGAAGTGCTTGTTGGCGGTTTTCGGTGACTTTGGTTTTTGGTCAGGATCGATGGGGGCAACTTGGTCATTCCACCATTTAAAGTAAGCGCGGGCCTCATCACGTCCTATCTCACCGATGACCATGTCTCCCATGACTTCCACGAAATAGCTGAGAGACCTATCTTTCGTTTGTCTCCAGAGTTTTAGTTGCGCGGGAGATTTTCCGCGCAGGTCCGCAGCCATAATCTCATCTTGATACGTCTTCATCGCGTGACTGACTTTCACACTAGGCTCTTCTATGCCACCGAGGACGGCTTCGACGACAACTGGATTGAGCCTCCCGTCCGATGTCTGTTTGGCGTCGACGGCGAGAACGCGCCGAACAATTTCTTCCACCTGTGTTGGGTCAGCCAGCTGATCCATCGAGCGAAATTTGAATCCTGCCGCGAGTGCGCGAGCCTTAGCTATTTCATAGCGCGCCTGAGCATGGCTCGTATCCATGCCCTCGCCGAGCTTTTCGAGCCTTAAAGAGAGTTTCAATTGTGCCCAATAGTCTTCATCGGCTTCGATCAATTCGTCGCGCCTCGCTCTGGCAACTTCCAGGGACTTAGTGTTTAGGGCGACGCGGATTAGACTGCTGGGGTAGAACGCACGCAAAGCGGTTGGTACGCGTCGATAATAGTAGAACCAGCCGTTCCTCTCAGTGAGGTATTTTTCATCGTCCAATGATCTTGCCATACAGGTCTTGTATCGCAATTTGTATCAAAAATGTAGCCCAAATTGTGATACGAAAAGATTCTCGGATAACATTACCTTGAAAATACCCGATTAATCAGGGGTTTATGGCTTTGATTTTTTGGAAATATGGAGCGGGCGATGAGATTCGAACTCACGACCCCAACCTTGGCAAAGTCGTCACGAAAGCTAAGGTGTTGAAATTTCGATAGTTTATCGTACCACAGCGTAGTCTAGCGTAGCGAAATGTTCAATAAAAACAGTTTCGGTTGCTGAAACTCGTGTTCCTTTCGTGTTCCCAACAATTGGGTTCGAAGCGCAATGTGAGATTCGAACTCTCAATGACGTGAGTCTTAAAGCGCCCGATACTGTTGAAAAACTCCGAGTCAAAATGGCCGAATTCTGATTCAGTGATTTACGTGCAGATCGAGGAGATGCGCGATGATGGGACGATTGGAGGAAGACGCTGCTAAGCTCTTCTATGAGTTCTCCCTGGATAAGATGGTTCCAGCAGATCACTTGCTTCGGAAGATTGATCGGTTCCTCGACTTCGATGACATCCGAGCGCATCTAAAGCCGTTCTACAGTCATATAGGTCGACCATCGGTTGATCCTGAACTGATGTGCCGGATGCTGATCGTTGGATACTGTTACGGCATTCGATCAGAACGCCGCTTGTGTGAGGAGGTTCATTTGAACCTCGCCTATCGATGGTTTTGTAAGTTGGGCATTGAAGACAGGGTCCCGAACCACTCGACGTTTTCTAAGGCCCGTCATGGCCGCTTCCGTGAGAGCGACCTCTTTCGGAAGCTGTTCGAACAAGTGGTGCTGAGCTGCATGTCCGAGGGTCTCGTCAAAGGCGAAGGGTTTGCGGTTGATGCGAGCATGATCCGCGCGGATGCGAGTGAAGACAATGCTGTTGAGGCTGGAGAACCGATTGACTGGTCTGATCCCAAGATCGCGTCTCGTCCAGTCACAGAGTATCTCGACACGATTGATCAGGATGGTGCTCCTCGTAAGAAGATCTCGCTGACCGATCCAACTGCGCGTTGGACGGCTGCGATCGGCGGACAAGCCAGATTTACCTGGGCCACCAACTATCTCTTGGATGTCGAGACATCCGTCATCGTCGATGTCGAACCAACTCAAGCTTATCGCAAGGCCGAGGTTGAAGCGGCGAAGACAATGATCGACCGAACCGAGGATCGGTTTGGATTAAAACCGAAACGCCTGATGGGAGACGGCGCATATGGCGCTGCTGAAATCGTCGCTTGGATGGTCGATGAAAAGCATATCGAACCACACGTCGCGCTGCTTGAGCCTCCAGGCGCGCCGACGACAAACTTCACGATCAAAGACTTCGTCTATGACAAAGAAGAAGACGTCTTCACCTGTCCAAATGGCAAAGAGCTTCGTCATCAGAGACGCAACTATAAGGTCCCTCGATCCGGTGTGACCAAAGATAAGAAGCGGATGTACAGATCGAGCAACTCAGACTGCGCCGTCTGTCCGCTTAAACAAAAGTGCTGCCCAAACGCGCGCAACAAACGCGTTGGTCGATCGATCTATGAACATGCCAGAGACGAAGTGAAACGACTGCGGGAAACTCCCGAATACGAACAATCCAGGCGGGATCGAAAGAAGGTCGAGATGAGCTTCGCGCATCTGAAACGCCTGCACGGCCTGCGCCGATTACGGTTGCGAGGCCCCACTGGGGCCAATGACGAATTTCTCCTCGCCGCAACAACTCAAAACCTCTGAAAACTCGCTAAATACGCCCCAAAACCGTCTACCAAACTCGCAAACGCCGCTTAGAGCCGGCAACGGCAGCGAACACCCTGCAGATAAAGACCGCCACAGGAAATCGGATCGGAGGGTGACCAAAATCGGCACCGACTTTTTCAACGGAATTGCCCTAAAGCGGACGTTCGCGCTTCTTCATTGATACTCGACTTTGTCTTCGAGGTACCCAGTGCCGCTTGCGCCATAGCCACCTCGATTTCCTTCCGATCTCACTAGTGCTGCGAACGTTCTCGGTCTCATACGGTCCGCACTTTACCCACCCGGCTAGTCACAATTCCCGATGGAGTGGCGCAAAATGTCGGATATTTGTCATTGCGCCAAGGCCAGGCAATAAACTATCTTTGAGGAGTGAAGCGTATTAGTTTTTTTCTTCCCGATGGTTATCAAGCACTCGATTTATCGGGTCCGATGGCCGTGTTTTCGAGCGCTAGCGATCGATCCCGAGATGCCTATGAACTCGAGACTTTCGGATTGAGCGAGAGACCAATCAAGTCAAACGCAGGTCTGCGGATTATTCCAGATTTATCAATCCAGTCTATGGAACCACCGCATACACTGGTTTTTGTCGGTGGCCCAGGCGCCCGAAAGCTCAATCCTTCCGCTACTGAGCGCCAGCGTTTGCTCGATTTGGCCAATTCCTCGCAACGCGTTGTTTCGATATGTACTGGGGCGTTCTTGGCTGCGGAGTTGGGCCTCCTTGACGGCCAAGCTGTAACAACACACTGGCGACACCAAGAAGAGCTTCAGGAACGATATCCAAGAACTTTTGTACAGCCTGACAGGCTCTACACTGCAAACGGGAAGTGTTGGTCGTCAGCTGGTGTCACGGCTGGAATTGATCTCGCTTTGGCACTTGTAAGCGAAGACCTAGGCGAGGCTGTTGCTGCAGGTGTTGCACGTCAATTGGTCGTCTATCTTCACCGTGAGGGTGGTCAAAATCAATATGCTGAGGGATTGCGCGTCCAGCTTGGCACGTCAGGTATGTTTTCAGAGCTGATCGACTGGATCAGAACGAACCTATCGGCGGACCTTTCGATCTCTGTTTTGTCTGCGCGACTGGGGATGAGTGAACGAAACTTTCAAAGACAGTTCAAGAAAGAACTCGGTGTTCCCGCGACCACGCTCGTTGAGCAACTTCGCATTGAACACGCCGAACAGCTTCTCATAAACCCAAGTACGTCAATATCATCCGTAAGCGCAGCCGTCGGCTTCAACAGTCCAGATAGCTTCAGGCGGGCCTTTGAGCGCGTCATCGGTATCAGTCCGAGTTTTTATCAGAGAAGGTTTCGGGAAAATGGATAGTCTTTACTCAAAACTTCTTCCTTTTGGTCTGGCGATGCTTACGGCGTGCGCTGCGCCAGACGGAGCGCTAGCGCCAGCCAATCAAGCTCTGGAGACCGATGCGGCGATCTTGCGAGAAGCGCTGGTCGAGCTCTATCCTAGCCTCAATCGGTATGGACAGCGTGATGACGTTTTGGCTGCGCTGGACGGAATGGACATATTAGCGTCCGGCTCGCCGGAGCCTATGGAATTCTACCAAGCTGTTGTGGGTGTAGCTGTTGCCACAAGAGACGAGCACGTCATTCCATTCCCACCAGATGCCTATCGCACCTCACGGCGGGAGGGACGTATGATGCTTCCCTACACGGTGCAATGGATTGATGCGTCACCCTACGTCGCGGCTGTTGCTGATCCTGATCTTCAACACCTAGTTGGCAACGAGATCACAGCTTTTGACGGACACTCTGCGCAAGAGGTGCAAAAGATTCTGCGTCAGACCATCCCGAGTGATGGTCTCAGCGAAACCTTTGCCCTCCGCAGATTGCAGGACTTCACACCCACGCAAAATGAGAACTACTTCGATCTCAATTATCCGATCTGGTTTGGAGAGAAAGGTCGATATTCGATCAGCGTCAAAAATGAAGAAGGTACTGTCCAAACCGTCTATTCTGATGCGCTCGATTGGGTCGATTTTTCGAACTTTTATCGTAGCCGTCTTCCGCGTGCAGCTCCCATCCAATTCCGCTGGCTGGACGAGAGTGTAGCTTACCTCTCGATCAACTCTTTTCATGATTGGTACTTCGATGAGCACAAGCTCGATGCGGAAACCGAGTTCAACGCGATCTTCGATGATATTACTGAGAGGCCAGGTGCAAGCTTGATCCTCGATCTGCGCCGGAATGAAGGTGGAGGTGACATCTCCTCCCTTTTGCTCGACCATCTACTGAACCGTCCGTTTCAGGAATATAATCGCGTTCTGACGCGTTTTGTTGGTCGTCCCGCTGCTGCCCAGCACTGCGAGAATGCCAACGAAGTCGCGTTCGATCCTTCTTGGTCTGAGACATCCGCGGAATCGCTGTATCGACTCAAGGAAAACTTCGGGCACCTGATCACGGGAGCAAGCCAGCGCGCACCTCGCTCTGATGCGTTTGAAGGTCGGATCGTGGTTCTTATCTCTGGCGCGACTGGGTCTGCTGCCGTGAAGGTCGCCTCGGTCCTAGACCGCGAGGAGCGCGCCCAGTTTGTAGGCGAAGAGACTGGCGGTGCTGCAGCAGGTGCGACAGCCTTCGGATACTGTACACTGATCTTACCATCCTCCGGCATCAAGGTTGATATTCCACTCGTTCGATTTGAGCGCGAGCAACCGTCGCCTGAAGGTCGCGGTGTTTTCCCGCATATTGTTGTCGATGCCGGACGTACACCGCCCATCGTTGAAACTGATAGAGGTCTGGAGGCCGCTCGAAAGCTGCTAGGTGACGTACACCGCATCACCGAGCGTTCGAATAGCGGTGCTTTAGAATGATCCCTACGGCGAGGCATATGAACGACGATCGCGATCCAATCCGTCCAGGTATTAGCCTAGACTTGGATGTGAATGAGTTTGAACGTTGGTACTGGCCGGTAGCAGATCTCCAAGAGTTTTGCCAGCGCCTCGGCGTCTCCCTCTCTGGCCGCAAGGCAGAACTTAGAGAGCGAGTTGCTGCGGCGCTTAGTGGTGAAAAATCACCTGTTCGGAAACAAAGGCTGAAACCATCCGCACCGTCGTTCGACTGGGCCAAGGCGGCGCTTACTGATGGAACAGTCATTACGGAGACGATTACCTTCGGCCGCAATGTCCGTGGCTATTTCAAGCACAGAATCGGCAAGCGCTTCGTTTGCCATTCTGATTTCATGGATTGGGTGCGTGCTCATCCGGGTCTAACACTGAATGATGCTGTAATGGCGTGGGAAGCTTTAGAAGCGCGTAAGGAAGACCCGGAGTTTCGTCGAGAGATCGCCGAGTGCAACAATTACTTGACCTACCTCAGAGACATCCGCGATGCCCATCCAGATTTGACGCACGAAGAAGCAAAACGATGCTGGGATCAAAAGAAGATCAGACCAGCGCAGAAAGGTCTCGTCGTGTATGAAGACACGGATCTGCGTTTCTTAGGGTAGGACCTGGTTTTCCCGCAAAACGCAGAGGTCGGCATTATTTGGTTTTACACGCCGAACAAGAGAACAGCACCGGATTGCACAAGTAGACATCGACTTAAAGACAAACCTCTCAGTCACTGTATTCAACGAGCGGCTTATTCTCGCCCCACAACGGTCGCTGACCCAATGACGCAAACCGCCCAAAATAAGACGCTGAGCGTGACACGGTCAGAAGTAAGGCTTTGCATTTTTTGGACGTTGTTCCATGGTCCCTCAAGGTAGAGATTGGGGACACGAATGCTTCTGCGGCGCATCACAAAACACGTCAAAGACCAGAACTGGTTCGCGGTTGGGATAGATTTTATCATCGTCGTGATCGGTGTTTTCATCGGTATTCAGGTTGCCAATTGGAATAACGGCCGATCCGATGCGCAGAGAGAGCAGCAAGTGCTCGTCGAACTGCTCGACGATTTGCGCCAGGACGTCCTAATGCTCAGCGCATCGTCTGATGCCGCGCAACTGAGCATTGACGCCGCAAATACGGTTCTGGACCGCGCTGGCCTCGAGCCGCTTGCACTGGTGACACTGCCGGTGCAGAATCCAATGGCAAACACCGAAATATCAGTCGCTTCGCCCGAAGACGAAGACGCCAATCTATCATCGGACCATTGGGCGCACATCACAATGCGGTATTTCCCGTCGCAACACGATGCGGCCTTGAATTCGCTGATCGCGGCAGGCGAATTCTCCATCATCACGGATCGCCAGATCGTCAGGGATTTGCAGCGATACCGGACGTTTTGGGCCACGGTCATGAAAAGCCACGATACGACCTATCGACCGCACCGGGATCGCACGGTTTTTGCAGGTCAGAAACACGGTCTGAGCCCATTCACCGAGACAGACCTCGACGCGTTGGTTGAGATTGTTAGGCTCGACCCGGAAATGCAGGGCGTCGTTCGGTCAACCGCGGAGTTCGCCGCCCTGCACGGCGACTCGCTCAAACGCGTAGAGCTTGAGGCGCAAGGACTTATCGATCGGATTGAAGCGAAGTCGGAGGGACTGGAATGACACTCGATCAAATCGCCCAGACCGCGCAGATTATTGGTGTCGTCATCGTTGCCATAACGCTGATTTATTTGACAATTCAGATCAAGCAGGGCACCGCCCAGCTCCGGTCTGATACGCGTCAAACACAACTCGAGAACGACCAAACGGGCGTCTACAAATTTGTCGAGTTTCCCGAACTGGGGCGCGTCTTCTCACAAAAAGAGACACCTACTTTTCCTGAGAAAACCCAATTGTTCTTTTGGATGATTGGTCAGATGCGCGCGCGGGAATATGAATGGCTACAATATAAAAGCGGTGCCATGGATCAGAGCTCGTGGGAAACGTACCGCGATGTGATCTACTTCGTTCTAGGAACAGAACGGGCGCGTGCCTTATGGGAAATCTGCTCTGTCTATTTCAATCCTGACTTCGTGAAGATGGTAGAAAGCATGGTCGCAAATGCTGAAACAACAGATCTTTGGGATCGATTGGCGGAAATCAAATGACTGACGAGCGAAAGTCTTGAAAGCTTCGCGAAACACAACCCAACGCTTGTCTGGCGTTACGGTTCAGATTGATATGGTATCCCGTGTAGGCATAGGGTTCAAACCGGGACAATGATTTGAAGGAATTAGAAAGTGCTGCTTCGCCGCATCACAAAACACGTTAAAGACCAGAACTGGTTCGCCGTTGGCATCGACTTCGTCATCGTCGTGGTCGGTGTCTTCATCGGTATTCAAGTCGCGAACTGGAACGCGTCTCAGTTTGAGCGGCGCGAAGAAGCGGCCATTGTTGAACGGCTTCAGTCCGACTTTGAACGTGTGAAATCAGACGCGGACGCAAGTCTCGCGTTCCACATAAGGATGACTGAGGATATTCGGACCTTGTTACGATCCTTACGATCCGGCGAGCTTAAGGATGATGATATTCCTGCATTTGAACGGGCGCTATTATTGGGGACTGTTGTTCAGACAAGTGCTGACAGGGCCGGTAGCTTTACGGAGCTTATGTCCTCGGGTCGAGGCAATATCATGCGCGACCGGAACCTACTTCATGCGCTTGTCGATTACGAAGATTTTCTCGGACGTCATGCGCTTGCACAGGCTTATTACATTGATACCGTGCTACTTGCGACAGACGCTTATACGGGTGCGTTTGAGTACAATACTGATATGCGGCTTTCTGAAGACATCATCATATTGCTCGACCATGGACAACGCTTCGTCTCCTACGACTTCGAGGCATTGGCCGCGGACCAGGATTTCCACAATGCAGTAGAGCAACTACTCTTCGTGCACAGCGGTCTTACCATGTGGCGCGAGAGAATCAGCGTTCGAGTTGACGATATTCAAAAGAAACTTGCCGCCAGCGAGCGGTGACAGTCTTCATTAAACTTGGGCTGTTTCAAGCTCGCTGAAGGCCTCACATCAACTAGCTCAACTGGCAGCGCATAAAACGCCAATCATGACGCAGCGCTTCAGGCACTTCCGCCTCTGCGTACGGCGGGACATCCACAAACCCAGCCGCTTCGTAAATAGGGTGCGCTGAGGTCATGAAGGGGCCGGTTTCGAGCATGATTTCATCATAGCCATAGCTCTTTGCATCACGCATGAGCTGATCCAGAATCTTTGCGCCCAGGCCGCCGCCGCGGCTCGTGGGAGAGACATAGATGCGTTTGATCTCACCAACGCCGTCCCGCATGCGGCGGAGCCCGCCCATTCCGAGGGCAACCTCTCCATTGAACGCGATGTAGAAGATGCCGTGTGGCGGCGTTTCCTCATACAGCTTGTCTAGAGAACTTCGGGCATAGTCTGATATGGGCATGCCCAACAGGCTGGGCAGCGAGAGGCCAAAGTGTTCTTGCACACAATCGCCGGCCCAATTGATGTACGCGATATTGAAATCCAAGAGTATTTTGAGGTGTCGCTCGGGATCGGCTTGTACAAATTCTAAATCCATCTGTAGCCCCTTGTTGCTTTCAGACCCTATTGAATTGGTACCGGAGCGCCTTGCAAGTGGGAAACGAGCAAGATTGCTAGTAAACCAAAGATGCATTTATGAGGTTATCCACCAGCGGCCTAAACTCGCCCAGACCAGTTGTTGAGCCAATGCCGCGAAGCGCCATGAGTAGGACTATCAGGACATCAGTTCTCAGATGATTTCCTACTTAAAACGTTGCAATTAGAGGAGTTTGCCCCATGGTCGTTTCAAACTGGACTTGGGGATAGGCATGCTATTACGCCGCATTACAAGACACGTCAAAGACCAGAACTGTTTCGCGGTTGGCATCGACTTCGTCATCGTCGTAGTCGGTGTGTTCCTCGGTATTCAGATCGGCAATTGGAATGAGGCGCGAGTCTCCAACATTCGGGAAGCTGAGTATCTGGAACAGCTTCGCAATGAGATTGCATCAAATGCCGATATGGCTCGCATGCAGTCAACATTCGTAGACCGACTCATCGAGGGCGGTCGAAACGGTCTCGAATTTTTGGAAACGGGGGAACAATGCCAAGTCGAATGTGAAGACCTGATCATCGACCTGTTTCATGCCTCCCAAATCTGGGGAACGGATTTTTTCTCCGAAAAATATCAAGAAACGAACAGACGGGGCATTCCGTCCCATGAACCGTTGCGCCTCACTGTTCAGGGGATTTACTCGAATATGTCTGGATGGGTCTCGGTTAATTCGACGACCCCCGCCTATCGCGAACGCGTCCGGGGGTACATCCCAGTTGATGCTTTAGCGGCGCTCTGGCGCGATTGCTATGACATTACGGATGCGCCCAATGAGCTTATGAAATTCGATTGCAAAAGTGAGCTGGCAGAGATGGAGCTGGCTCCGGCCCTATCACAAATGCAGGGCGACTCAGAACTCATCCGCTCACTCCGTTATTGGATTGGTCAAAACGAACATGCGCAGCAGAATTACCCGACGGTGATTGAGAGAGCCGATGCTGCCGTCGAGGCCATCAATCAACATCTTGCCCAAATGCGATAGGTCTCCTTTGCGTCAAAACTCTGCCTCAGAGAAACTCTGCTACGAACCTTCAGGCCTCAGCGGCTTAAACTCGCCCCTCAACAGCCACTGCCTTTTTTACGGGACAAGAATTGGCCGCTTATTCATCTAAGTCGGTAAGGCTGTTTCAAACTTAATGCGGCGATAGACAACGTTTGTCGTCGAGCGTGAAATTGCAGCATTGGTGAGAAGGCGTTCATTCACCCATTCATCGTAGG
>ERZ1740062.1072-NODE-1072-length-11782-cov-4.030272_pt1 | contig 11782 bp, 14 predicted proteins | sample MGYA00581741_ERZ1740062 | MGnify/ENA primary metagenome ERZ1740062 (study PRJEB43018, sample SAMN04849747) | marine metagenome | isolation source: floating plastic debris | place: Pacific Ocean | collected 2008-09-01 | study: EMG produced TPA metagenomics...
GGAATACGCTTATCCGGCAGACCGGAATATACTGGTCTGGGATGACGTCGCCGGATCCAGCGGGCTCAATACAACATGCAAGGCGCCAAATTTTATCAAGCTTCTAGGCAGTATAATCTTTCAGCGATCCGACGAAATTGCCTATGACGCCCGCGGCCGCTATGGCGCACATGTCGTGAGGCGGCTCATTGATAGCCATGCTTATCAAAATAATGATAACAGGCGCACGGGCATCGCCTTTGCCTATGATCGAATTACCGGGTTTCCTTATGGCTACTACGCGGGCCTAGTGAGCCATACTAACGTTATTATTACAAATCTTATTCAAAATAATAATAATAATACCTTGAGCGTAACCGCCCCCTCTCTCCTGCTGAACTATACCTTCTGCATGGACGAAATATATCAAAAGTTTGCTAAAACAACATGGCTGCTGACGGCCCATTTGCTTGCCTATGTATCAAAGTATGTTACAGGCCTCCCGATTGAGAAACATCTTTTGGCTATTCATACAGACAAATCCGCGGCATCGAAAAGCACTCAGAAAATGATGAGTGCCTCGACTACTCCTGTCGCCTATGTAACCAACGATGCCGTTGCACAGGACATTTTCAAAACCATTAATAGAGATAAGGGCAAAGCTGCCTTTACCTATCTCTTCCCTGCTCCAAATTTCGCTGGCCTCGTTCGTGTTGACCAGTCCACCGTTCCCTTGATGGATGCCGGTGAAGAAGTGCCGGAGCCCTGCGACCGTTTCTATAAGGCAATATTCTTTGCGTACTCTGAACTTGTTTCAAAATATTCCGCAGACAAAATTAGTGAATTTAGGAATGGAAAGCTTTATACGCAGGAAAACTACAATAACAAACTAGATCTACCGAGCAAGGAAGCGCATCAAATAATTAAAAGGCTCTTAGAAGAACATAATTTTAACAATATATGTAATAAGTACGGCCTTGATACCAAAGAGGTTATCGAATGGTTGAAAACAGCCAACAGCCTCGATGATATAGTGATTGGCAAGCAGCGAAGAGCGGCTGTTCTCGGGATGGATCTTACGATATCCGACAAGTTTCCCCTTAACTTCGGGTGCCGATGGGAAGGTCTGAATACGTCTCTCGCCAACACACCCGTTAAATTAAAAAACAAAGCGAACCCAGAAGCTCAAAAAGCTATCTTTGAATGCATAAGATTCTGGGCCAAATTCGGAAATACAGCCAATCACTATCATCAGTACAAAAACGACTATAAGGACGACAACAATCAACTGGGCGCTATCATGGAATACGTTCCGCGGCTAACGGATATGGGTTTCATAATTGTTGGATCCATCCTCAAAGCCGGGCCGATAGACGATACAGCTAACGAAAGAGCCAAACTCTATGATCCAAACTATGTTGTCCAACCGATGCAAAAAACTTCTGCCCTGACATTGTTTGAATCGAACAAAGAAAATTACCTGAAGGTAAAGCTCGAGGGCGGCGTGTCTGATTATAATTTCAGCAGGTTAGTGCAGCGCGCGTTAAACTTACTGAAACCACAAGAAGATGTTACGTTTAATGATATTTATGATTCAATAGATGAGCTTATTAGCTTCATCAATAAAGTAGAATAGTAAGATCAATTGCGAAACCAATTTAAACCTATCTAACAAATATTGGCAGATATGCGCCTCCATCGGTTTGTGGAAAATTCGATGGAGGCTGCTGATTGGCGTCACATAATACCCGGCTAGCGTTGGATTTCACCAAGGGATTACGGGCATCCACCCCACCCCTCCATACCGGCACCGTCCCGACCACCCTCCCGCCAGCCCATTGGTGCCTTAATTTTCCGATATTTCTGCGCTGTTCAAGCTTTCCTCCGCCGGTGCATGGGCGCGGGCAGCATCGCATGTCACGGAAAATCCCTCTATATCCCGGAAAAATGTCTGCATCCGTGGAAGAATAACTAATGCAGTAACACTGCTTTCCGGTGATCAGGCGTGTTCGCGGACCAGGACTTCCTTGACCTTGGTAGCGATTTCTTTCAGCGAGAAGGGCTTGGGGAGGAAGTCGATTTTACTGACATCGAAGTCGAGATCTTTTCGGAACGCATCTTCAGCGTAACCGGAAATGAAGATGACTTTCAGGTCCGGCATTTCGCCAAGAATTTTCTTCACCAGAGTCGGTCCGTCCATTATCGGCATGACGACATCGGTAATGAGCAGGTCAATCACTCCCTCATGTTCATGGGCGACGTCAAGCGCCGTCTCGCCGCAGTCGGCCTGCAGAACCGTATAGCCCTTGTTCTCAAGCGCGCGCGCCGCAAACAGCCGAACCGGATCCTCATCCTCCACCAATAGGATCGTTCCCTTGCCCGTCAAGTCCCTATGTGCAGGCGGCGGCACTAACTCCTTAGCCCCGGTGCGCTTGGCATCCTCCAAATAACGCGGCAGGAAAATGCTGAAGGTCGTGCCGGCCTCTTCATTATTTTCAGCAAAAATAAAGCCACCCGTCTGCTTGATAATGCCGTAGACCGTGCTGAGGCCAAGGCCGGTTCCCTCCCCGACTTTCTTCGTTGTGAAGAAGGGATCGAAAATCTTCTCTATCACATGGCTGGGAATTCCACTTCCCGTGTCCGATACCTTGACAAGAATGTAGTCACCGGGCGGAATCAATTTGTTAAAGCCTTTCTCTCCCGGCGCAATCGTCAGGTTTTCTGTCTCAAACGACAGGAGCCCGTCCCCGGACATGGCATCGCGGGCATTCACGGCAAGATTAATAACCACCTGCTCAAACTGTCCCCGGTCCACCTTGACCAGCCAGAGGTCGCGGGCATGGCTGATCTTGAGCTGGATTGCCTCGCCGATCAGACGCCGCAAGAGATTGGAAAGCTCCGCCAGAACATCGGTGAGGTCCGTTACTTCGGGCCGCAGGGTTTGCTGACGGGAGAATGCCAAAAGCTGCCGGACGAGACCGGCGGCACGGTTAGCATTCTGTTTGATCTGATTGATATCGGAATAAGAAGGGTCGCCTACCTGATGGCGCAGCAACAACAGATCGCAAAAACCGATCATCGCGGTCAGCAGATTGTTGAAGTCATGGGCGATACCGCCCGCGAGCTGGCCGACGGCCTGCATCTTCTGGCTTTGCGCAAACTGAACCTCAAGATTTCTCTGTGCGGAGGTATCGATCACATGCACCAGAAGCCGCCCGGAATCCGTATCATCTCCGGCCAGGGCACTAATGTAAAAACTGGCGGCGCGCTCCGTTGCACCGAGGAGTTTTACCTCCGCCGACGGCGCAGCCATGTTGCTCGCCCCTGCCTCGATTAGTTTTTGTTGTAGCGGCTCACGATCCATCTCTTCCACCAATTCGGTGACATGGCTACCGATCGCCTTGCTGATCACGGTCCCGGTCAGCGCTCGGAAGGCCGGGTTCGCCTCCATCACGACGCCCCTCGCATCGAGCAGCAGGATACCGATCGGCGCGGCTTCGAAAAAGCGGCGAAAATGCAGCTCGGCATTTGCCACCCGTTCCCGCCATTCCTGTTCCTGAAGCAACTCCCGCACGACAGAGCGAGAGCCCAATAGCTCGCCATTTTCGCCCCGAATAATGGTCTGGGTGACATGAACCGGTAACACCGTACCATCCCGGCCGCGCAAAGTGACCTTGCCCTCATAAAGCGGCCCATCGGAGGAAACAATTTCCATCAGATCGAGCTGATCCTCATTCGATTTGACGACCAGGTCCGAGAAGGCGAATTGTCCATCGCTCAACTCTTCTTGCTGATATCCCAGCCAATCGGCAAATATTCTGTTAACGAACTGGATCTTGCCGTCTCCATCCAGGGAGTAAAATCCCACCGGTGCATTATTGAAATATTCGGAAAGTTCTTCACGCGCGACCCGCTCTTCCTCTTCCAGCCGATGCTGACGCGTCGTCTCCGTCACATACCAGATGATATTATCGGGCATAACGTCTATTGCATGAGCAAGAATGGAAAGCCAACGACCGTTTTTAGTCTCGATATCTATTCGTTCGCCCGTCGTGCCGTCATAAACGGCAGCTTTTAAGAGCCTATCGATTTCCGACCGCACTTCAGCATCGTCCGCAAAATAATCGCTGAGCGTTTGCCCCGCCTCCTTCGCTGGCAATTCTAGAAGAGAGAAATAGGTATCATTGGCATAGACAAACCGTCCGTCCTTGGTAGTGAGCAGCCGACCCTCCGGGCTAGAGGCAAGCACATCGGAGAGAAGATCGAGGTTTCCGCTCGCGGCCTGACGCAATCCGTGAAAGATCAGATACCAGAGGCCAAGGCCCATTGCCCCGACCACCATGACGCTAAGGATGGCGATGTTGACGAGATCCAACTCCTGCCCTAACAGGGCAGAAATGACGATCAGCGCGGCAACCAGAAAAAAGGCGGCCGCTAACTGGCGCGCATCAACGCCCATAAAAAACTTCGGATTTCGCCGTCTGTTCCTTCGTTGCACCATCTGGACCTGCTAGTTCGTCTGTTTCTTTTTGTTGAGCCGCATAACATAACCGATAATTTCGGCAACCGCCTTGAAATGCTCATACGGGATTTCATCATCGAGATCGCAGGCCTTGTGAAGGGCCCGGGCTAGCGGCGGATTTTCGACAATTGGAATGTCGTTTTCATTGGCAAGCTCACGGATCTTGGCGGCGATATTATCCATCCCTTTGGCGACAACCACCGGCGCACGCTCCTCATCCGGCTTATATTGCAGGGCAACTGCGAAATGGGTCGGGTTCGTGATCACGACATCCGCTTCCGGCACCGATTGCATCATCCGCTGGCGGGAGCGTTCCGCCCGCAAGGCCCGAAGGCGCGCGCGGATCATAGGATCGCCCTCCGTCTGCTTGAACTCGTCCTTGATCTCCTGCTTGCTCATGCGGAGTTCTTTATTATGATTATAACGCTGATACATAAAGTCGAGCCCAGCAATGATGCTCATTACCGCCACCACACCCGCCAGTAACAACAGCGCCTGATCCTGGATCAGTTCAAGCACCTGCGATACATCATAAGAGACAACGACCGGAAGCTGGTCCATCGACGGCAGAACAAATAGAATGGCGATCGATCCCACTAGGGTAATCTTGAAGAGGCCTTTCAGAAACTCGACGATTGATTTTAGGGAGAAAAGCCGTTTCGTACCTTTAAGAAGGGAGAGCTTCTCCAGCTTCGGCTTTATCCTCTCCGCCGAGAAGACCGGCCTGTGCTGCACCAGATTACCAAGCAATCCGGCGATCATCAGCGTGCCGAGCGCCGGAGCCACAACAAAGATAACAGCCCAGCCAAGATCGCCGAAAATCTGGCCCAGATGGAAGCGGTCCGTCGCGATTGCATGAGGTTGTTCGACAAATTTAAGAAGATCATATGTCAGGCCGTTGCCAAGCCCGGCGATAAAGATCATGACAACCAGCGTAATCCCGATGGTCATGAACCAATGGCTCACCTCCTGCGATTTCGGCACCTGCCCTTTCTTGAAGGCATCTTCAAGTTTCTTCGCGGTCGGTTCTTCGGTTTTTTGGGCATCATCTGTATCGTCAGCCAACTGCCCTTACTCCCCAAGAAAGCGGGTCAATGCTTCCTCGTAATAACTGATAAACCACATCATACTGGCACCAATTGTAATCGTCAGAATGGCAAAGGAAAGGACAATCTGCAACGGCATAGCCACGAAGAAAATCTGCACCTGCGGCATCAGGCGGTTGATCAGGCCACTCCCCATGTAAAAAGTGATCCCGAAAACCAGAAATGGCGCGGACATTTGAAAGCCGAGCAGGAAGGATTGCTGAACGAAATCCGTGATCAGCATGCTGATACTGCCAAAATCCGGAACCTCGGCAATCGGGAAAAGACGATAGGTGGCGAAAGTTCCCTCGATAAACAGATGATGCATGTCAGTGACAAAAATCATCGTCAGCCCCATCAATGTCATGAAGGTACTGGTAATTGCGCCCTGAGTCATTTGAGCAGGATCAAAGAACTGCGCGGCGGCAAGACCGGATTGCTGCGCAATAATCGTTCCCGCCACATGCAGGCTGCTGAGCAGAAGACGTAAAACACCGCCCATGACGAGGCCAATCACCATCTCCCCGACGATCAACAGAAAGAGCCCGATCGGTGTCGACGGTTCCGGCGGTATCTGGCCGGCTGCTACTGGCATGACAATAAAACTTACGGCAAGCGCAATGGCGAGCCGCACACGCGGCATAATAAAGGCCTCCCCAAAGCCCGGTACGACCATGAAGGCAGCACCAAGACGGATAAATACCACGAGGAAGGCAAAGATATTAACGCTGAGAAACTGGTCCAGCATCTAGCGGCCACCGGCGATCATACGCCCGAGATACGTTGGGCGAGCTGCTCCATCAACGCGATCATCGAGGAAATCATGAACGGCATGAAAATAATCAGGGAGAGGAAAATCGCCAAAATTTTTGGAACGAATACCAGAGTCATTTCCTGCACTTGGGTCAGGGCCTGAATGAGGGCGATCACAAGACCAACTCCCAGCGCGACCAACATGACCGGCGCGGAGACAGCGAGCAGGACCCAGATCGCCTCTCGTACTACGTCAACGACATCGGCTGGGGTCATGTTGCATCAATCCTTATGCTGTAAGTTACCGTTACAGCCTAGATTGGCATTTTTATGATGTCTTGATAAGCCTGAATTACACGATCGCGCACCGCGACCACAGTTTCAAGGGTTGCCTCGGCGTTACTGACGGCCGTTACGATATCCGCAAGGCCGGTATTGCCAGTGATGGCTTCCATGCTGACCTGCTCCGCATTGACACCGGTTTCAATGGCATTTGCTCCGGCATCGGACAGCATTTCCGCGAAGCTCGGTCCTTCAATCGCAGCCTCGGAGGCGGCTTCCGGCTTGGCGCCCAGAGAATTGTTAATTGCTTTTGAATAGGCCTGTGTTGCCGCTAAGGCGCTTGTATCAACCATTTTCTACCCTCCACTCATCCCTATTGTTTCAGGATGTCCAGCGTCCGCATGATCATCTTTTTCGACGCCTCAATCACACCCAGGTTTGCCTGATAGGACCGCTGGGTTTCCTTCATGTCCATAATCTCAACCAGAGAATTGACGTTCGGCATCTTGACATAGCCATCCGCATTCGCGGCGGGATGGCTCGGATTGAACTTGAGGTCAAACTCCGTCTTGTCTTCACCAATACGGCCAACCTTGACCTTGGTCACATTTTCCTCACGATCGAGAACATTACGAAAGGAAATGGTTTTCCGCCGATAGGGATCTTCGTCAGGCGTCTTGCCCATGCTGTCCTTATTTGCCAGGTTTTCGGAGATAACCCGCATCCGCTTACCCTGGGCATCCATGCCCGAGGCAGAGATGGACATTGTTTTTAAAAGATCCATGTTACCGGTTTCCTTATCTAATCCGATTAACGGCGACCAAGGGCTGTTTTTAACATCCCCAAATTTTTTCGATATAGCGATGTGGTCAATTCATACTGTATTTGCGTTTCCGCAACTTTCATCATCTCTTCTTCAAGAAGCACGGCATTTCCGGTGGGCGTCATTTCGCTCACGTCCCGGCTTACCTGTGTCTCATAACTTGTTATTTCATCAACAAAAATATGCTTCTTGTTTGTCCTGTTGATCAGAACGCTCTTATCTTCGGGCGCATCAATCATTTCGCGAAATTCCAGCGGCTTGAGGTCACGCGCGCGATAGTTCGGCGTGTCGGAATTGGCAATATTCTGCGCCAGCACCTTTTGCCGGGCTGTCAGCCATTTCATTTTCTCCGTCAGCGCGGCGAAAAGAGGAATTTTTTCCAAATTCATATCAGGATCGCTTCTGTTCGCGGTTTTTCCTGACCTTACATTAGGCGAGAAATCTTAATAGACTATGAATTTGGGGAATTTGAAGAAGACAGACACAAAAAAACGCCCCGAAAAATCGGGGCGCTTGTGTCTTTTCGAGCCTAGCGGACTTTTCAAGCAGCTTCCCAGGCTTCCGGCTCATAATTCTGGATGCGATCGGCAAATTTCTCGATCAAGGCATCATCGGCGAGCTTGCTGGTGACCAACATGTCGTCTACATGCATCTCGGCTTCAACGATCTTCACGCTTTTTTCCTGAAGGATCTCATTGATTTCCTCAGAGGAAACCACGCTCCGCCCTTCCAGCAATCCCGCCTCAGCGAGGACTTTCGGCGCATCTTCAATCAGAGCGACCGGCTTGTTGTCCTCCATGAAACCCCGCATGAAGCGGGCTGTCTGCGGATCCGAAATAAGCCGGTTCACATGGCGCGAGCCGCCGGGAATGATAACAGCGTCGAAATGATGGGACATAGAGGTTGCAAGATGCGCATTCGCCGGGAAGAAATGCCCCCAGCCATTGCCGTGCCAGCTATTAACGACGCCTTTTTCCGGCGAGACGATTTTTACATCCGCCCCGGTCAGAACGAGAGCTTTATGCAGGCTCGTCATATGGGATTCTTCAAAACCGTTGGCAACCAGAATGGCAACGGACTTGCCATTTAACGCATTTTCCAAGTCACTCATATAATCCATACCCCTTTAGTCTGTGGCATCCACCGTGCGTTTCAAAATTATTGAACGACGGGAGCATTCAATATTACATGGCAATTCTCTACTGGAACGGCCAATCGTGTCACAATGACATTTGTTCAATTTCTGTTGTGCAAATCGGAGCCATCGCTCCTGTCAGTATTGCTGCACAGTGCCGGAAACATTTAATATAGGCTATGTCGCCATTGCCCTGCGAGGCGGAACATAGTCTTTCCCAATCCGAGTTGCAAGAAAGAAGTTGCCTATTCGGGCCATTTCAATGCCCCGGTTAAGTAAAATTTAAGTACAAATATCTATGTTCAGTGACGCAGGTCACTTCTGGCCGGAGATACTAATGTCACAAAATGAAGAAGGCGCCTCGCAAAGCGCCGATGACTCCATTGCTGTTGCCTTGAGTTATGACGAGACTCCGGCGTCGCTGGCCCGGGTAACGGCGAGTGGTAAAGGAGAAGTCGCCGAACAAATCTTGCAATTGGCTTTCGCTCGTGGTGTAAAGGTGCGCACCGATTCTGATTTGGCACAGATTTTATCGGAAATTGAAGTGGATTGCCCCATCCCGCTTGAGGCATTCGCCGCTGTTTCAGAAATTCTGTCCTATCTGTATAAGTGCCAGGATAAATAGTCAGTTTGATTAGTAAGCCTCTAATGGAAAATTTTGCCACAATAAACGCCGATATATCCGACGTGCAGAACGACATTACGGAGTATCTGGAACAGACACGGCGCGGGATCATGATCGACATGGGCTCACTGCCACAAAAAATTGTTCGCCTTCAGGGGCGGGTTCAGAGCGCGCCGAAAGATGAACGCCAGGAACTGTCGCAATTTATGGGGCAGGTCATGCAGTCCCTCAACACCCTGTCCAACGAAATTCAGCAACGATATGATTCATTAAGCCGCGATATCAATGCGCTCGAAAACAACACCCATAAAGAATAGTTTTCAAAAACCCTTCGGCCCGCTACTGTATGTCCGAAACGCGTAAAAAATGATCGGACGGATATTTTAATGGCAGGCAAATGGAACCCGTACAATACCTGAAATATATTGTCGGCCTGCTTATTGTTCTGGGTCTTATTGCGCTCATCACTCTGCTCGCCCGGCGCTTCGGAATGGTGCCGAGAGCCTCAAGGGACCCATCCGCCCCAAAACGTCTTTCCGTAATCGATGTCATGTCCATCGATGCCAAGCGGCGCCTCGTCCTTGTCAAACGCGATGATCAGGAACATCTCTTGCTGCTCGGTCCGGAACGGGATGTCGTTGTCGAGCGGAATATCTCCGTCAATGAAAACGCCGAACAGGGCGATGTGAAGAACGCATGATAAAATATCGTAGCTTGGGCCGTCTTTGTGGCTTTAAATTGTCCAATAGCAATCTTGCCGCTCTTGCCGTCGCCGTGATTGTCATGGCCCTGCCGCTTGATGTTCTGGCGCAATCCGTGTCTCTTGATCTTGGCGAGGACGCAGGCCCGCTGACTGGCCGGATTGTTCAGCTTGTTGTCCTGATGACGGTGCTCAGTCTCGCACCGGCCATCCTGATCGTCACCACGTCTTTTACACGCCTGATCGTGGTCCTCTCCCTATTACGGAGTGCACTCGGCGTTCAGGCGACCCCACCGAATGTGGTGATTATCTCGCTTGCGCTGTTCCTGACCGCCTTTATAATGGCGCCAACGTTCGAGGCTGCCTATGAAAATGGCATTGTCCCGCTGATCGATGAAGAAATTGACGAAACAGAGGCTTTTGACCGCACGGTTACCCCCTTCAAGACTTTCATGCTTCAACATGCGCGGGAGAAAGACATCCTTCTCTTTATGGATTTAAGCGCAACTCCCGCCACGGAGACACCAGAGGAAGTACCTTTGAAGGTTCTGGTGCCGGCCTTTATGATCAGCGAGCTCAAGCGCGCGTTCGAGATCGGGTTTCTGCTGTTTGTCCCCTTTATCGTGATCGATATGGTGGTTGCCTCCATCCTGATGTCGATGGGCATGATGATGTTGCCCCCGGTGATGATTTCTCTTCCCTTCAAGCTGATCTTTTTTGTGCTGGTGGATGGATGGAACCTGGTCGCAAAAAGCCTCGTTGAAAGCTTCGTGAATGGATCGGGGTAGCGGTATCTCCTCTATTGTAAAAATGATGCCTTCCGGAAAGGCGGGAGTTGCCGCTGCTCTGCTTGCCTGCCTCGTCCTTCTATATATCCTCGTCCCGCTCTTCTCCAACGAGGCCCCCGCGCGCGGATTTTGGTCTGAGACAAAACCATCCCTTAACCTCACCCATATCTTTGATGGCGAGATTAACCGCCACGGCAAGCCGGTCGGCTTTCACGTCGCCCCGAGAGAGCCGATAGGCGCGACATCCCGTATCAAGAAAATTATGTCTGGTCCGAACCGCGTCGGCGTCTATACCGCCATGGTCGAGATCTTTGATCCCGACGAGCGTCGCTGGAAAGAAAAATTCTCCAGTTTCTTTCCGGATGATTTTTCCCGGCAGCAAATCATCAGCAGCATATTATTCGCCCATTCAAATAATCGGTTACCGGAAGGATCCCGTTGGCGGGGCCCGTCGGGGCATGGCTTCCTAATCGAAGGGTACCGCTTCGGCAATGGCGATATCAACACCGCCTACCCTCTGTATGTTGCGGATTAGAGGTCCGGGAAATGCTGGAAATTCATCTGACAAGAGATAAAGAGAGCGGATTAATAGAGGTAACATTATCCCCTGAAAACAAACTGTTGAAAGAATTTTTTGAAACAGAAATTCAGGGGGATATAGCGCTTATCGACTACTTGAAGACAAAAGAAGCCGGGAATCAGGGTGAGGATTATGAAATCACCGGCAATGGCTTTACCCTGACCCTGAACCATGATCGCTATATTATCACCCCTCTTTATGAGGACACGCGGCCCGCGCAAGCCGGCCCGCGCGGGGATTTCTTTCTTCTTCTCGATCGCTGGCGGCAGTTCTTGAAAAAGGAACCGCGCGAAAATTAACAGTTTGTTAATAAGCTTACGCCTATAACGTGCCTATTAGAAAAATAGTATTCGTATAAATATTATTTAAAATTGTATTGATTGGAGACAATCATGACGTCAATTCTAGGCTCAGCGATCAGCGGCATGGCGGCCGCAACCAAACGGGTCGAAGTATCCGCGCAAAACCTGGTCAATGCGAACAGTGTCGGCACACCCGGCGCGAATGACG
>ERZ1740062.1073-NODE-1073-length-11768-cov-5.533510_pt1 | contig 11768 bp, 9 predicted proteins | sample MGYA00581741_ERZ1740062 | MGnify/ENA primary metagenome ERZ1740062 (study PRJEB43018, sample SAMN04849747) | marine metagenome | isolation source: floating plastic debris | place: Pacific Ocean | collected 2008-09-01 | study: EMG produced TPA metagenomics...
ATCGGAGTTATCCCCACACCATTACTAATAAGTACGACTGGTGTTGATTTCTCTACATCAAGATAAAATCTTCCATTAGGTGGTTTGGCTGGAATTATTTCGCCTTCTTGGATGCAATCGTGCATAAAATTAGAAGCAACACCAGGGGGAACATCCAAATCTTTGGGAGCAGGTTCGCGTTTAATTGAAAGTCGATAATATTGATTTGTCGGACTATAGTCGGAAAGCGAGTAAGTCCTAATTACAGGTTTATCAATTCCTGGAATATCTAATTTAATCGTTAAAAATTGACCTGGTTTAAAACTAGGGATTTTTGCTTCATCCTGGGGTTTGAGATAAAAAGATGTAATTTCAGAACTTTCTTTTACTTTTTTGAAAATAACAAAATCTCGCCAATCTTTCCAACTTTCGTCCGTTACTTTAGCTATAGTCGAAGTTGATTCTGATTCTGATTCTCGACTTTTGTCTTTATCTTTCAAAACATAACTTAAATCAGAACCAGCGGTAATTCCAAGTAGAGCAGAACAAACACCGAGTTTATTTAAATCTTTGTCTTTCGGCTTTATGAAACCGATAATCGCACCAGTTACAATCGTTGAGATAGCGAAACCCATGCTCGCATATACAGTAGTTTTAAGCCAGGGATTTTCAATTTTTCTGAAGCTTTCAACCATGCTCTGTATTCTCCTTGAAGAGAAAGTAGAAAATGTTCGATTGTATTTTAGACTGGAGCTATATTTTGTACAATGGATATTTTATGGTTGTTGATATCAATTAACTTTTTGATATTTTTGATATTTTTGATATTAAGTAATATGAAGGACAGATTAGAAACCTATCCTACAAATTTTTTTTCAGTAAAATATCAAAGCTCATCAGTTTGATAAATTGGGCGAATTTCTTCTAGACTATTTATTGTACGTATACCTTCTCTAATTGCAGTTAAAACTCTTATATTTTTAATTTGAGATATTTCCGACATTAACTGTAAACCTTCTGCACCAAATTTAAGTTCTAGACCTAATTCAATTTCAGAAATTAATTCTTGTTTTCTTCCTTGATTTAAAATCTCTTGATACCAGAGTGATTCCTGCAATACAGTCATGTCCCACTTTATAATTTGCTGCATCCAAAAGATAAATACTTAATATATGTTATTTGTATAACATATTGAATTATTCATTCAAAGCATCAAGTTTAGCCAGTATTTTTAAGCCTTCTTCTGGATTACCAGTTGCAGCCATTGCTTTAAATCTTGTATTAGCATCAAATTCTGCTAAAGCTAAAGTGGAAAGTTCTTCAATCAACTTATTAATACTGATTCCTTTAGCTTGAGCAAGTTCTTTTAATCTACTATGTTTTTCATCTGGTAAACGAATAGTTAAAGTTGCCATTTTTGTTTAACTCCTGATTATTTCTTCGGGTTTTAATATAGATAAGCTAGGAAATAGCAATTGTGCATTTTGGAAATCTTTAAGATTGTGAGTAGCTATAATTTGAGAATTTCCAGCAACAGCTAATTCAATCAAGTGATTGTCAGCTTCATCTTTTAAATTAGGTCTCCATAAGTAGTATATGGATACCCATTGACTTACACTCATAAATGATGCAAGTAAAGCAGAAACTTCTTCATTATTTAAAGGACATTTAACAATAATTTCTTCTCGCTGCATAACTGACTCATACTCAGAAAATAAAGCATTTCCCATTAAAGGCTGATATTCACCTTTTAAGCAGCGTCGAATCAGTTCTCTACTCGAACCAGTAGAGCTAATGAGCGCACTAATAAATACGCTGGTATCAACTACAATCTTAGTCGTCATGCAATAATGATAGCATATACGCTGTCATAGCTGTTTCAGTCAAGCAAGATTTTTGTATCTTAAAGTCTACAACAACTGTAAATAGCTATAAATATTACAGAAATTACCAATTCCCAATTCCCAATACCCTAAGTAGTATACTCAGCATTAATTTTCACGTAATCGTAACTCAAATCGCATCCCCAAGCTTTACCTTCACCCTTACCATTACCGACGCTAACTTCAATTATTACGGGATTATCTACTCTTTGAATTTTGACTGTACTTCTATCAACAGTCAAATCATTACTATTATTCGTAGCAACAGCATCTTTTAGTAAAGAAGATTCCTCTGCATTTTTTTTCAAATATTCACTAGCTGCTTTTTTCTCAAACTGTTGGGGTTGTCCTTGTTCCATTAATAAAAAATCCCCCAGTTTAATTCTCAAATCACTCTGCTCGAAAGGTACACCAGCACGTCCAGCAGCGGCTGCAATTCTTCCCCAGTTTGGGTCTCTACCAAAAATTGCAGATTTCACTAAAGATGAACCAGCAATGGTTTTAGCAATTTGTAAAGCTGCTCTCTCACTAGTTGCTCCACTCACTTGTACTTCTATTAAACAAGTCGCTCCTTCACCATCCCGAGCAATCGCTTTGGCTAAATACTGACAAACAGCAGTCAACATCGCTTCTAACTTCTTCGCTTCCGCTCCCATTTCTGTAATTGCTGGAGTCCGAGATTGTCCGTTTGCCAAAGCAATCAAAGTATCGTTGGTACTGGTATCCCCATCAACGGTAATTGCATTAAAACTCTTGTCAGCAGCACGACCGAGCATTTCTTGCCATAATCCAGGGGAAACCGCAGCATCGCAGGTCACAAACGCTAACATTGTCGCCATATTTGGATGAATCATCCCCGAACCTTTACTAATTCCACCAATTCTTACAGGTTTATCATTTATGGTTGTTTCCAGCGCTATAGATTTTGTGACTAAATCGGTTGTAATTATTGCTTTTGCTGCTGCATCGGAACCGGTTTCCGAAAGTGATTCTACTAACTTAGGGATACCTGCTTTCAAACCATCCATCTTAATTCTTTGTCCGATTACCCCAGTGGAAGCAAGTAAAATAGAATCTGAAGAAATATTAAGTGCTTGTCCCAATTTCATCGCACTTTCAACCGCATCCAACCAGCCTTGTTTACCCGTAGAAGCATTAGCCTGTCCCGCATTGCAGAGAATTGCGCGAGCGCTCGAAGAGGATAATAATCGCTGACGACAATAATCAACGCAAGCCGCTGTTACCTGAGACATTGTAAACACACCAGCGGCGATCGCCTCAACATCTGAAACAATTAAGGCTAAGTCCATAGCACCTGAAGGCTTTAACCCAGCAGCGATTCCGGCTGCTTTATATCCTCTAGGAGCCGTAACACCACCCTTTATTTCCTGCCATTCACTCATTATCCTTCCCCTGCATTCGCTTCTCTGCAATCAGGGGATTATATCAATTATTAGTCCGCACTTAGTGGTAACTTATTAGTTATTAATGCGTATTGGGGAATTGCGTAATTGGGGAATTGAGCATCGGGCATCAGTAATTGCTAGAAGAATAATTTATTCTCTACTTGCTACTTGCTACTTACTACTTACTACTTACTACTTACTACTTGCTACTCTTTTCATTAACCAATCCCCTATCCCCCATCCCCATGCCCACTTCCGTATAAATACACAAAAAAAAGAGAGAGCCATTCGGCTGCTCTCCAGATCATCAGGGTGCATCTACTTAACATAGTATATCATTATTTGTCCAAGGGGTGATACCCCACAGTTAATTTTGCGTTAAATTTTGGTAAAGGAAATTTATTGTGTTTCTGTGTATTATTATCTAGAAATAAAAAAAATGATAAAAAAAAGAGAGCCACTTGGGTAGCTCTCCGGATCATCAGGGTGCATCTACTTAACATAGTATATCATTATTTGTCCAAGGGGTGATACCCCTCATTGATAAAAATGTGAAAATTGTGTGAAGAAATTAGGGCTAAATATAAAAAAAATAAAAAAGAGAGCTACTTAAAATAGCTCTCCAAACATCAGGGTGCATCTGATTATCATATTTTACCATTTATGGCATGAGGGATAATACCCCTTTGCAAAACTTTTTGATAGGTAATATTCTTTTAGGAGATAAAATTTGATGCTTAAAGTCTTAGCTAGTTTATTGGTAGTATTACCTAAAATGGCTTTAAAAATACGATTATAGAAATTAAGTGTAAATCATAAAAAAACGGAGAGTTACTTGGCAACTCTCCGGATCATCAGGGTGCATCTACTTAACATAATATAGCATCTTAGGGGTGGGGGGCGAAACCCCTTTTTGAGATTTGTGATAAAGATTTTGTAAAAAGAGCCGTATAAATACTTGATATTGTTTGGTGATGGTTGTGTATTTAATCAAGTAGGGGTGGAAAATTGCGCTGTATAAGCTTTTGGAAACTTTACAAATATTTCATAAATTTATTGATACAAATCAAAAATACGAGGAGACGTTGCATTACAACGTCTCTACATCAAATTCTATTCAACCAAAGCTTTGAGTTTCTTATCTACTAACTGATTAGTTAATTTGGGGTCAGCCCGTTTTCCGGTTTTCTTGAGAACTTGTCCGACGAAGAAACCTTTAACATTGGTTTTACCACTGCGATATTTTTCGACTTCTTTGGGATTTCCAGCTATCGCTTCGTCGATAAGGGGTTCTAGTACTGCTGGGTCGGTAATTAGTTTTTCACCAGCAAAAATATCTTTGGGAGCTTTACCTTCAAGTAAGTCTGGTAGTTTCTCCTTTGCTTTAGCATTACTGATTTCACCTTTGTCAATTAACTTCACCACCTCAGCTAAATTGCTTGGGGTTAATTTAATTTCAGAAATATTCAGCTTTTGCTTGTTGAGATAACCAGCGATATCTCCCATAATCCAGTTCGCTGCGGATTTTGAATTAGCTCCTTTATTTACAGCAGCTTCAAAATACTCAGCAGTAGCACGTTCCTCAGTTAAAACCCTCGCATCGTAAGCAGAAAGTCCTAATTCAGTTTCGTAATCATGACGTTTTTTCGCGGGTAAATCGGGTAATTCGCTTTCCCACTTTTTCAATTGTGCTTCACTTACCTCGATGGGAGCTAAATCTGGTTCGGGGAAATAACGATAGTCGCTCGAACCTTCCTTAACTCGCATACTAATAGTACGTTGAGAACCTTCTTCCCAAAGACGAGTTTCTTGGATTATTGGTTCACCAGATTCAACCGCTTCTATTTGACGTTCAATTTCGTATTCAATGGCTTTTTGAATAGCACTGAACGAGTTCATATTCTTAATTTCTACTTTTATGCCAAATTCCTTCTGTCCAACGGGACGAACGGAAATATTGACATCACAACGTAGCGAACCTTCCTGCATATTACCGTCGCTGACACCAAGGTAACGGACAATTCTGCGTAACTCTTGAGCATATTCAGCAGCTTCTTGTCCGGAGCGTAAATCTGGTTCTGAAACGATTTCTACTAAAGGAACACCGGCTCGATTGTAGTCTACCAGAGAATAGCTGGAACCGGATAAACGGTCGCTACCAGCGTGAACCAATTTTCCTGCATCTTCTTCCATATGCAGACGAGTCACACCAATTCTTTTACGAGTAGCGTTACCATCTTTATCAACCAACTCAATCTCAATATGACCGTGTTCTGCGATGGGTAAATCGAATTGAGAAATTTGGTAATTTTTGGGTAAATCGGGATAAAAATACTGTTTGCGGTCAAATTTGCTGTATTTTGCGATTTGACAGTTAAGAGCCAAACCTGCTTTTACCGCATATTCTAATACCTTTTCATTGAGTACCGGCAATACTCCAGGTAAACCCATACAAATCGGGTCGATATTGGTATTGGGGTCAGCACCGAATTCTGTAGAGCTATCTGAGAAAATCTTAGTTTTAGTAGCGAGTTGACAATGGGTTTCCAGACCAATTATCGCTTCGTAATCAGTTTTTACAGTTGTAGCAGCAGTCATAAAATTTCAATATTCGAGCTTATATTGCAATCAATAGGTATTGTAGCTGTTTCGAGCCAACAACCGATGGATGTTTACGCTCGTTATTATGGTGTGAATTCCGTCTACCGAGAAGTTTGTGTTAACTCATGCAGATTGTTTGACATTAGCTTTCAAATTTAAATTATCTTTACATCGGGATATTTTATTAGAGCTACGATGTTTTAATTTTGCATGCATTTTGTATCGAGCATAGTGGTCATCTCAAATAAAAAATCTATGGCAGCAGTGGGAGTCTCTTACTCTGATTACGGAAATTAATTTGAATAAATATAAAGGGTTATGGGAATAAACTATTTGTTTCACTTGTAAAACAGTATTCTTTAGGTAGAGGCACAAGTGACTAAATAACTGGTATTAAATATATAGATATTATTTACGTGTATTAATAAATAAACAATCATTTCAATAATATTGCATTTGAATTGCAGTCAATTAAAGTATCAGCAGATTTATTTACTATATAAATATGCTCTAAAGTACTGTAGATATAAGTCTTCAAAAGCTTAATAGTGCTTCCAATAATAATATTCAAATCTGTACATAATTATTTAAAAATGATGACAACATTATTGATTATTGTAGGAATTATAATACTTACTATTGTAACAATTGATGTATTGATAACTACTCTAACTGTGGGAGGAGGGGGACCAATTACTAGTAGATTTTCTAGCGGGATATGGTGGATAGTATTGCAAATTCATCATCGAAAATCTAGTCACAGATTGTTGTCAACTACAGGTTTAGTGTTATTGGCTGGTATAGCTTTAGCTTGGTATTTACTAACTTGGGTAGGCTGGACATTTTTATTTTGTGCTGAAAATTCTGCTGTGGTAAATGCTTCTTCTAAAATACCCGCAGATATTTGGGAAAGAATTTATTTTGTTGGGTATACAGTATCTACTTTAGGAATGGGAGACTATCAAGCTCAAGGAAGGATTTGGCAAATAGCTACAGCCATATCATCAGCGAGTGGTTTCTTTTTAGTCACTTTGAGTATTGCTTATTTATTGCCAATTGTTTCAGCAGCTTCTGAAAAACGTGCTTTTGCTACTTATTTATCTTCCTTGGGTGGAACCGCTGATGAAATTTTAGTTCGGGCTTGGAACGGTCATAATTTTGGAGAATTATCTTCACATTTAAGTTCTTTGACACCAACTTTAACCCAGCAAGGAGAAAAGCATTTAGCATATCCAATTTTACATTATTTCCACAGTGTAGAAAGAGCCAGATCATTGTCTTTAAGTTTAGTTGCACTAGATGAAGCTTTGACGTTATTACAATACGGAATTCCGGAAAAATATCAACCGGAACCCGCTGCTTTAGGTGCAGCAAGAAGGGCTAGTGCAGCTTTTTTGAAAACGTTAAAATCAGCTTATTTGGAACCAGCTTCTCACAATCCTGAATTACCTTCTCTAGAATTATTACGTAATAAAGGTATTCCGACTGTTAGTGATGAAGAATTTTGGCACAGAACAAAGGTGATTACTAAGCGTAGAAGGTTCCTTTTAGCATTAGTTGAAAATGATGGTTGGACTTGGGATGCTATTTGTTCTACTTTGACTACTAATCGAGCTAGTAGTTTGGATGATGAAACGCTTATTGATGATGTGTCTTTACATTAAATAACTGGTAACTGGTAATTGGTAATGTTTGAGTTAGTTAATAATGCTTTGGGATTGAATATTAAGGAATTAAATTTATGGCAGATGGGGTTAAGAGCGGCGATAATTTATATTGCTGGGTGGATAATGGTTAGGGTTGCGGGGGATAGACGATTTATTGGTAAACACGCTGCTTTTGATGTGATTTTAAGCATTATTTTTGGTTCTACTTTAAGTCGTACTATTAATGGTTCTGCACCTTTTTTCCCTACTATCGGTGCTGGGTTTGTCTTGGTGGGAATGCATTGGTTATTTGCAGGAATTTCATTTCATTTTCCCGTTATAGAGAAAATAATTAAAGGTTCTTCTCGGGTATTAATTCGGGATGGTGAAATTAACTATAAAAATATGCAAAAAAGTCATCTGAGTAACAAAGATTTAGAATCATCTTTACGCTCTCAAGCCATATTAACCGAACCTTCGCAGGTTGAAATCGCACGATTAGAAAGCGGTGGAGAAATTAGCGTTTTACCTAAAGAAAAGAAACCACAAATTATTGATGTCAATGTAGAAGAAGGGATTAAAACGATTCGGATTGAATTGTAATATTTTTTTGTCGCGACATTTAAGACATTCGCTCCAATTATATTCTCATCCCCAATTCCCAATGCCAAATCCCCACACAACAGTCAAAACCCGCTATCATATAGGCGTTAACTAATTACCAACAGACAAGGGAAGGGAGTTGTGAAAGTCAATAAGGTAAAGGAATTTGCTCTGGTTTCGTTTGGCAATATTATGCTTTCAACCCTTTTGATGTCTGTTGGGGTAGCTGAAGCGAAATCTACTAATAATTATGTAATTGCTCAAGCTTCGACCGAACAGCAGATTGAACGGTTGGAGGAACAGCAGAAAACTACAAATCAATATATCAATCAAACAACTTTACTATTTAATACGCTGCTCGCTACGTTAGTCGTATTAATGATTGGGGTGATTATTTCTATATTTTTGTTAAGACGTGCTGTGTTTCGAGAAGTTACAAATTTGGTAACTGCACGTTTTAAGGAATTGGGTGATTTAGAAGCGAAGATTGCTAGTGCTAATAAGCAGGTACAAAAACTCATTGAGGAAGCGGAAGATTCTGTTGATGAATTGAATCAAGAAGCTAAAATACTTAGTGAGGATATTGGCAGTAAACAAGAAGGTTTAGCGATTTTAGTTTCGGACTTGTCAGCGTCGAAACAACAAGCTTTGTCGGAAATTGAATCGCAAATTGCTGTTTTTAAGCAAGCTTTGAATAAGTTGGATACGGAATTTACTGGTAAGCTATCGGAGGTTCAATCTAATGCTCAGCAACAAGGTAATTCGATTATTCAAAATTTGGAACGGTTGAGTAGTGAGTTCGTTCCACAAATGCAGGGTTTGCAATCGGATGTTTTGCAGCAGAAGGATAATGTGGTTGAAAATCTCAAACAATCACAGGTTGATTTTGTTAGTGAATTAAAGGAATTGCAATCAGCAGCTGAGCAACAACGGGATTTGATTTTGGTTTCTCTACAAAGTCTTTCTGCTGAGTTTAAACCCAAGTTAAATGTTCTCGAAGCGGATTTACAACAGCATAAGGATTTAACAGTTCAAAATATCAAGCAGTCGCAAACCGATTTTACAACCGAGTTACAGCAGCTACAATCAGCTACTCACGCCCAGCAACAGCAAGTTTTACAGAATTTACAGCAGCAAGAAGCGAATTTTGCTCCTCAATTATCTGCAATTCTTGCTCACGTTCAAAGTCAAAAAGATGCGATTATCGAAAATTTAAAGCTTTCGGAAAATCAATTTGCAAATCACGTTTCTCAATTACATACCGATTTACAAAGTCAAAAGGACGGTACTTTACAAAGATTTGCTGGAACTGAATCGGAATTTAGCAACCAGTTATCTCAGCTTCAAAAAGATGCTCAGAAACAGCGAGATGGTATCTTAGAGCAATTACAAAAATTAGAATCCGATTTTGCTCCTCAGTTGGAAGATATTGAAGCTGATGCTAGAGAAAAAGCTGGATTATATAAGGATGAAACACTACAAAATCTCGAAAAATTGCGGGATGAAATTAACGTTGAGTTGAAACAAGCTCAGAATTTGATTCAAGAACAAGTTAATTTAACTCAGAATAATGTAGTTAACCTCGAAACTTCTGTTACTGCAAAATTGAAAGAATCGCAGTCGGGAATTTTAGAGCAAAGACAGCAAACTCTACTTTCTTTATCTCAATTAGAAACTGACTTAACTGCGAAATTTGCGGTTCTTCAATCTGAGCTACAAAATCGTCAAGATTCGGCTAAGAATTTACTGCAAAATCTGGAACAAGATATTAATTCTAAAATTTCCGAATCTACTCCCCGAATCGAATCTCAGCAGAATAAAACTTTGGAATCTTTGAAAAAATTAGAAAATTCCGCTCAAGAACAACTCACTGCTCTCCAATCGGAAATTACCGCTCGTAAGGATTCGAGTTTAGATAAATTGGATAAATTAGAATCCACTTTAAGCGAACAATTAAAATTGGTTCAAACAGATGCAGAATCTGAGAAAAAGCAAATTTTACAAAAGCTCTCCGAGATAACACCAAGCGAAATAGCTTCCGATGCTGTTGGTGAAATATTGCAGAAGCTAAATAAGGTAATAGAACCAATTGAAAAATTAAAATCCAATCATCCCCAGTTATTCGTTAACGTCGATGAATTTGTGACTCAAGGTGATGAATTCTTTAATGCTGGAAATTATCAAGCAGCCATCGACGCTTATAATAAAGCTTTGGAAGTACAGCCAGAAAACGAAAAAGTTTGGTATCAATTGGGTTTATCATTGTGGGAATTAAAGCAATACGAAGATGCAATTGCAGTTTTTGATAAAGTATTAGAAATTAACCCCAATCATGGAGATAGCTGGTATCATCGCGGTTTAGCATTAATGGAAATGAAGCGTTATGAAGGTGCAATTTCCGCTTTTGGTAAAGTCGTCAAGAAACAACCCGATAACGAAAAAATCTGGTTTGTTTTAGGAATGTGTTTGGGAAGAATTAAACGTTACGAAGATGCAATTGCTGGTTTTGATAGAGCATTGAAAATCAAACCCGATTACTATCAAGCTTGGGTTGATAAAGGAGTAATTTTAGGTAAATTGCAGCGTCACGAAGATGCATTTCAAGCTTTTGATAAAGCAGTGGAAGTAGAACCAAGTAATGCTACAGCTTGGATGAATCGAGGTATGGCTTTAGAAATGTTAGAACGTTACGAAGACGCTGTAACTTCCTTTGATAAAGCAATTGAATTTAATCCCACCCCCAAAGCTTGGGATAAACGGGGTTACGTTTTAATTGAATTGGAAAAAGACGAAGAAGCATTAAGAAGCTTTGAGAAAGCCTTGGAATTAGACCCGAATTATGCTAGTGCTTTTTACAATCGAGCCATTAGTTATAGCTATCAAGGTAAAGTTGATGAAGCGGTAGAAGACTTGAAAAAAGCAATTGAATTGAATGAGAAGTATAAGGAAGATGCTGTGAATGACCCCGATTTTGAAGGGATTGCAGAGGAAGATAAATTTAAGGAATTGGTGAATGGGTAATTGGTAATTGGTAATTGGTATTTGTAGGGTGTGTTATGGCTTGAATAATTTTGATTTTTATTGAATTATTTTGAAAATGCCATAACGCACCATTTTATAATTCATATCTAAAAGAATAGCTATATCTACCCATTTCGTACTTGAACTATGCATAGTGACGGATATTTCGATGAAAGAATCGCTTCAAAATACGACTCGGATGTAGAAAGCTTCAATTACGAAGCAGTTAACCCTGTCGTAGATTTTTTGGCAGAACTCATTGGTAGGGGGAGTGCGTTGGAATTTGGGATTGGAACGGGTCGAATAGCTCTACCACTTGCAATCAGAGGTATCGAAGTTCATGGAATAGATATTTCTCAACCTATGCTCGCCAAACTTGCTGAGAAAACTGGCTCGGAGCGCATTCAAGTAACTCAAGGTGATTTTGCTAACACCTCATGCAGAAGAACATTTTCGCTTGTTTACCTGATTTTCAATACCATCATGAACTTAACAACTCAGGATGAACAAATTAGATGTTTTCAAAACGCAGCTATGCACCTCAATCCTGGTGGCTGTTATGTCATTGAGGTAAAGGTTCCTGCGCTTCAAAAGATACCACATGGTGAAACAAAGCATGTATTCGATCT
>ERZ1740062.1074-NODE-1074-length-11763-cov-9.485565_pt1 | contig 11763 bp, 12 predicted proteins | sample MGYA00581741_ERZ1740062 | MGnify/ENA primary metagenome ERZ1740062 (study PRJEB43018, sample SAMN04849747) | marine metagenome | isolation source: floating plastic debris | place: Pacific Ocean | collected 2008-09-01 | study: EMG produced TPA metagenomics...
CTGTCGGAGGGAAGATCACTGAGATCGATCACGTCAACACCGATCAGTGTAGATACGTCATTTCCTGCTTCACCAAGACGAGGATAGCCATGTAGTTGCGCCGAGACAGCCCAGCATTTTCTTGAAGACGCGCAGCGCGTCGACACCCCTTTTCGAAGCTGATGTTGTAGCCGTGCGTATAAAGGAGCGGCGGGCGTCCTTCTGCAGAGGCCTCCAATGCATCCAAAACAGTTTCGCGCGACGCGCGATCAATGCTCTCGACCCGAACAAATTCTTCCTGAATGTAGGCAGGCGCCTGATTGGCTAGGGGGGACAGCAAGTCAAAGACCAGTTCCCGGGTTTTGCACCACCCTGCCTTTGGACGACTGCGTTCATCACCGAATACCTTATCCGGTTTGTCGGACCCAGTGTCGTTTCGCAGTGTCAGAAAGGGTAGATTGTCCTCCCTGTTAAGTGCCTGTGCGTGCAAACTGTCGGGGATGCCAGCGCAAGAGACAAGCACAGCAAAGGCCAGAATCTGGGCCAAGATAGGCGAGCCCTCTAGTGTCCAGTTGATGAAGCGTTCCATCACAGTAGCCACTCAATGGGGAGCAATCCGAGGACGGCTATGGTTAGCTGATCGATCCAAGACGCGCCGGGTTCCTCCTGATAGATGACAAGCGAGCCATCATACAGGGGTTCCTGCCAGATCATCTTTTCTTCAGGCGTAAGATCAGGCTGGTAACTCGCCAGCAGCAGCGGGCCGTCCACACCATTGCTGACGTGGCGCGCGAGAGATGCACTTTCAATGACATATCCCATTTCGCTGTTAAGAAGCGCGGATCGCGGGTCGAAGTTGAAGGACCCGATGAAGACCCGCTCGCCGTCAATGGCAAAGGTTTTAGCATGCAGGCTTGCACCTGAAAGACCAAGCGGCAGCGGGTGCAACCCCGCATCCGATGTGCCGCCCCGAAGCTTGAGTTCATAAAGCCGGACGCCCGCTTTCAGCAATTCACGGCGATACTTCGTGTAACCGGCATGGACCAAGGGAACATCGGTGGTGTTCATCGCATTGGTCACGACGCGCACGTCCTTTCCCGACAATGCGATTTCGGAAAGCCAGTCTGTGCCACGATGACCGGGCACGAAATAGGCCGAAACGAGATCGAGCCGCGTCTCTATGCTTCCCAGAATGGTCCCCATCTGATTGATCATGAGTTGATCTTGTGTTGCGATGCCTTGCCCCTTGCGCGGATCGTCGGCAATCAGTTGGACATCGGTCCACTCCTGCAGCTTCGTTCTGTCTATGTATCCGGGGGTAGCAGCGCCCCGCACCGTATGCAGTATGGGTGCCGCGCTCGGGTCGGCGGCGATTTCTGCGGCGCGCTCTGAAAAGTCATCAAGGCTGCCCGCTCGGTTGATGATCGTCTCGACCGCGAAAACGGATTGGCTGTTCCAGTACTGATCGAACATGGTTGACGTTTCGGCAACCACTGGTCCCGCGACAAGCACATCCAGATCAACATAGAAGTTGTCTTCCACAACATCGAAATACTCGTCGCCGATATTGCGCCCACCAACGATCGCAATCGCGCCATCAACAATGAAGGACTTATTGTGCATGCGGCGGTTCATCCTGAGAAAATCGAATGTATAGCCTGCATATTTTGGTGTCCGAACGGTTGACGGATTGAACAGGCGGATTTCGAAGTTCTCTTGAGAATTGAGGGCTGCCATAATGCCATCAAGGCCGGGTACGCCATTGTCATCGAGCAGCAATCGAACCCGAACACCTCTTTGGGCTGCTCTGGAAAGAGCGTCGAGCAACAGAATGCCGGAAATGTCGTCGTGCCAGATGTAGTACTGCGCGTCGATAGACTGCGCTGCTGTTTCGACCAAAATGAGTCGTTCAACAAGCGCTCCAAGTCCGTCTCTCAGGGGTAATATGCCGGACTTGCTTGGATGCAAGGCGCTTTCGGCACCTACTGCCGCACCAATGGGCGTGGCCATACTGACAGGTAGTGTATATTCGTTGTGGCGGTCTGCAATGTCTGGCAGAGGAAACAACATCCGCGCCGTGAACACGTAGAATGCGCCTAGAAGCGCGGTATATACTATGATCTTGAGCAGCCGCTTCATGTGATGACCCTAGAGCCAGTTGCTGCAATCCCCAAAATCAAGGGTTTGCGCTTAAAGGAAAATCTCTACGCACTTTAACCTGATTCGTCTCCGCTTCGTCTGCACACCGAGCTGCTGTCCCTATGCGCTAAAACGGTGGATTCTGTCCGAGTTCTTACGCGAGGCGGAATAAGCGCCTCTGCCCCGCCAGAAACTTCCGGTCGAGGCGGCACTGCCTAGACGGCTTCTCGCCAGCTCCAACTGTGCGCAACCGCTGGTTTGTGCACCATTCTCGTGGTTCCTAGCGAGTATCCAATGCCAAGCGGAGACCCAGAAGAACCAAAAACGCACCGCACAGCCGGTCAACCCACTTAGAAACCGAGATATACCTCGCTAGGATGGCGGCTGCAGAAAAGCCGACTGCCAGCAACACGTGCCATGCCAAAGACATCAGAGCGATTGCGCTGACCAGTAGGATAAGTACCCAAGTCGGCATCTCAGGCGTGAGAAACGCGGCAAACACACTGGCGTAGTAGGCAGCCGACTTTGGATTGGTCATGTTGACCAGGAAACCGCGCCAGTAGCCTGCTGCCTCACCGGGAGCATTTTGGTCTCGGCGCTCCTTCGGTTGAAACCCATTTGATCGCAGCAGCTTAGCTCCGAGGTAGAGGAGGTAAGCGGCACCCACTACCTTCAAGAAAAGGCCAAGGAGCGGGAAGACTTCGAAAACAGAAACAATCCCCAGTGCCGCTGCTGCTGCCCACGCAAAAGAGCCAGTGGCGATACCGCAAGCTGTCCAGATCGCGTGTTTGCGTGATTGAGAAACTGCCGCTGAGCTGACGAGGACAAAGTTTGGACCGGGACTAACCAACGCCAGAAGATCAACTAGCAGGATTGCTGCAATAAGAGCAAGATATTCCAATAATAAATTCCTTCCCATGCTAACTGCTGGATGTGACCACGCTCACATTCTTCACCATGTTTTGGAAGTCGGCGTTCTCTGCGAGAGCCCACATTCAACCCGCGCACAAACGGTCCTTTCCGCCGGTGACAGAAACGGTTGAGTTTTGGCGCATCCTGCGGTGCGGCGAAGGACCGCAACGAGCCGATTCTGTGGAAAAACAACGTGTTGCGGGCGCAGAAAGTATCGTCTTGAATGGGGTGCGAACGCCTTTCCGATCAGGCTTTTCGCGGTTGCTGCGGTGCAGGAAAGATCTTCGCCAGTTTGCGTAGGTTCTGGGCGGTGGCGGCGAGAAGGAATTCATCGTTTGCGCCGCATGGGCCCCGTAATCGGAGCCGTCCCAACCCGAGTATGCGTTTGAGATGGGCGAAGAGCATCTCGACCTTCTTCCGGAGCTTCATAGAGATGGTGTACTGTCGGGTCTTGGCGATGTCGCGTGCGATCTGGCGGGCGTCTTCGGTTTCTTCACGCGTGATCTTACGTGCATCAGCGTTCGGGCAGCATTTGGCTTTGGATGGACAGGCCTGGCAAATCTCTTTCAACGCCCGATATCTAGCAGTGCCCTTGCCGGTCGGCCCTCGGTTCGGGTCTGAGTAGTTGCGACGGAACTGCTTGAGCTCATGCCCCTCGGGGCAGATGTATTGATCGTTCTCGGCATCCCATTCGAAGTCTGCACGTGACCAAGTGCCATCGGATCGGCCGGCCTTATCAAAGACCGGAATGTGTGGCGCGATCTTGCGGTCCACTAACCAGCCAAGCAACGGCCCGGTCCCGTATGCAGTGTCGGCGATCAACCGTTCGGGATGCAGATCGAACCGCTCCCTCACGCGCTTCAGCATGGTCTTTGTCGATCCAACCTCGGCCTGCCTGATGGAACGTGTGGCTTCGACATCCACAATGACACCGTAGTCCGTGTCGATCAGATAGTTGTCGGAATAGCTAAAGAATGCCGGCCCTTTGCGCGCAGCGGTCCATTGACTTGCCGGATCGGAATGTGAGGTGAACTTCGGCTGCACCTCGCTGGCAGCGCCAAATGCAGCCTCGTTCAGCGTCTCGAGATACTCGCGCACAGCACGGGGCGCATTGGCTGGATCGATGCCCGCAGCATCCCATTCTTCCTTCGGATTGGAGTTCTGTTTGTTCGCATCAGCTTCGATCAGGCTGGCATCAATCGCCATCCGCTGGCCGCTGACCAAGCCTTCTTCTATGCAACGCACCACCGTCGTCTCGAACAGATGGCGCAGCAGTTCACTCTCACGGAAACGGCCGTGCCGGTTCTTCGAGAAGGTGGAATGGTCGGGAACGCGGTCATTCAGATCAAGGCGGCAGAACCACCGGTAGGCCAGGTTCAGATGCACCTCCTCGCACAGGCGACGTTCGGAGCGGATACCGAAACAGTATCCGACAAGCAGCATCCGGATCAGCAGTTCAGGATCGACCGACGGACGACCTGTGTGGCTGTAGAAGTCTGCAAGATAAGCGCGAATGCTGCCAAGATCGACAAAGCGATCAATCGACCGCAGCAGGTGATCTTGGGGAACATGATCTTCCAGAGAAAACTCGTAGAACAGTGCCGCCTGCGCTTCCTGTCTCGGTCCCATCATCGCCAATCCCTCCCTACAGGACGAATTGAATCAGCGACTTACCTCTCGATCAAGCTCGAGTTTTTCAACGAAATAAGCCCAGAGTACCGAATGCTGCTGATTGCACAAATGTCCGCAACTGATATCTAGGTATCGCGAAGTCAGATGTTTACGCGCATGCCAGTTTTGGTGCGATTCATAGCAACAAGAGTTCGAAACTTTCGGATGTTGTCATTCGGAAAGAAGAGACGCTGTGTCATGTCTTCATATTCAGACATGTCTCCAACGATCACGATCAAAATGAAATCCACTTCTCCGGTGACATAGTAGCATTGCTGAATTTCGGGTGCTTCTTGGAAGCTACGTTTTACTTCATCAATTCGACCTGCGGTTTCTGCCCGTAGTTCAACCTCCACGACTATGGTTAGTGGCAGCCCGACGGCCTTTGGGTTGATCTGGGCGGTCTGAGCAGAAATGATCCCGTTGGATACCATCTTCTTGATCCGCCGTTGCACAGAAGCAATCGAGAGATTTACAACCTCGCCGATCTTGCGCTGTGGCAACGTGCAATCTTGCTGCAAAAGTCTGAGAATCGCCAAATCAAAGGCGTCCAGTCCTAATGATGAATATTCTCGCAACATGGCTTGAACATGCAAATTTTCATCGCAGATTTCCAGTAGATAGAGCTCATTTAACGATCGGAGTGAGGTATTTTTGCGCGCAAGCAGAGAAAGGACTTCCGATGTTCCAGCAATATGAAACCGCAAAAGCCGACTTTCTAGCCATTGAGCCAAGGTTTCAGTCTGATGTCATGGAAACCCTTTCGCGAACAGGCTTTGACGAGGCCGAGGCCGAAATCACTGCGTGGGAAGGATACAAACCTACACCTATTTTTGACCTTGCCGGACTTGCTGACACTCTGGGCCTCAAGGCTGTCTATTACAAACATGAAGGCCCACGGTTCGGACTTGGTAGCTTCAAGGCCCTGGGCGGAGCCTATGCAGTGCTGCGCTGCATTCAGCGCGAATTGTCTGATACTCAAGGGCGCAAGATCACTGTCGAAGAGATCAGGAATGGGCACTTTGCATCTCAGATATCTGCAATGACCATCATAACTGCGACCGATGGCAATCACGGGCGATCTGTCGCCTGGGGCGCACAAATGTTTGGGGCAAAATGTCGAATCTACATCCATGCAGAAGTGAGTGCATTCCGCGCGGATGCGATGCAAAATTTGGGGGCGGAGGTCGTACGGATAAACGGCGATTACGACGAAACGGTCGCGCAAACTCGTATTGATTCAGAGGAGTTCGGCTGGAGGATTGTTTCCGATACGTCTTGGCCAGGGTATTGTCTGCCCCCTCTAGACGTGATGGCAGGATATGGAGTGATGGCACGAGAGATTGTGCAACAACTACCAGAGCCGCCGACGCATGTATTCCTTCAAGGAGGCGTGGGCGGCCTCGCAGCATCGGTGAATGCTGCCTTTCATCAAGAATGGGACAAGGCTGCGCCACGCAGCATCGTCGTTGAGCCCGAGCTGGCGCCATGTCTGTTTGCCAGTGCCAAGGCGGGGGCTCCAACTTCTGTCAAAATTGAAGAGGAGACGCTAATGGCAGGGCTATCGTGCGGTGAACCATCTCAGATCGCATGGCAAATCCTTGAAAATTCTGTTCATGGCTTCATGACAATACCCGAAACTCTGGTCGCACCGGCTGTGCAAATGCTAGCAAAAGGACAAAGTGGGGACTGCGGAATTGAGGCCGGAGAGAGTGCTGTGGCAGGCTTGATCGGTTTGATCTGCGGCGCAACAAGTCCCTCTTTGCGAGATGAGATGAAGCTCGACTCCGAGAGTCGCGTGTTGATTGTTGGCTCCGAGGGTGTAACTGACCCAAACCTGTTCCGGGCAATTTTGAGGAATCATGATTGATCGCTTGGTTTGGTGAGCGCGACACAGTTGCGTGCTGTCGATCTGTAGACAGCTGTCATTGGGTCCTAATGACGCAATGACAGCTAAGTCCCGCATGACGGACACAACCCCCTGAAAGAACCTATGCGCCAAAAACAGTCGTTTTCGCCGGTGACAAAAACGTATCGGTTTTGGAAATCGTAGAATAGTTACCTGCCCTCTGCCTGGCGTGCGTATTCCTCGGCGTCGAACCACCCTCGTGACGCTTTGACCTTGAGATCGTCTCCAACCTCCCACTCTTCCCAACCGCGAACGTTGAGAGGCTTTCCGGTCGTTGCGTCGTGCCCGGTAAACGTCCAAACGAATATCACATGGCTCCCCGAGCAGCGCACATCGTCACAGGTTAACGCCAAGTCTGGAACATCCGCGTAAAAACCGGCGGCCATATCCTGAACGCGTGGCCGCCCCGTCCAGGGATCGCCGTTATTAATGATGATCTCGCCTTCTTCGGCATAGAATGAGGCCACTGCCTCGGCGGATTTGGAATTCCAGGCGGCTGTATAATCTGCGGCCATCTTGGCCACGGCGTCCGGATCAATCATTTATTTATCCTTCAGACTGACAGTTCTTGTGAATGTCGCACGTCGCAGTCAGTTAGCCAAAGATAATCGACCGGCGCCTAGCCCATTGCCAAAACCGTCCAGCCAAAAAATACGATTCCGCCTGTGACAAGAGCGGCTGAATTAAGGGACATCCTGCGGTGCGGGGAAGGTTTCGAAAGAGCCCATAGTTACAGTGTTTTCCAACTTGATAGCTTACAGGTAATCTCAGGCCAGCGTCTCATTGTGACGGCGCATCACTATTGGCAGAAAGGGAATTTGGATTTGGACAAAAGCGGGTTGTTGGGGTCGTGGCGGATGATTTCTTGGACACGGAAGTCGGTAGAAACCGGGGAGGTCACGGACGCTCTTGGGCCGGAGCCTATTGGCTATATTGCATACCATGCAGACGGGCGAATGATGGCTACTGTGTTCCGGCGTGATCGATTGAGTGCAAGCGTAAGCGGTTGGAGTGAGGAGGAAAAATCGCAGCTCTTTGATGACATGCTTGCATATGTGGCCTCTTACTCGCTCGAGGGCGATAGGGTCGTTCATCACGTCGACGGCTCATGGAACCCGAATTGGCACGGCGACCTATCTCGCCCGTTTGTCTTGGAAGGTGATAGGTTGGTGATCAGTGGCGCTCCTGGCGTTGATCCGCGCACAGGTGACGAAGTGGTGTACCGGATGGAGTTCACTAAAGTCTTGGCGGACTAAAATAAATCTCGCTCTTGACCAAACTGCAACTAAGTCTCGCACACCGGACATAAACCCCCTGCCAATACCTATGCGTCAAGAACGGTCGTTTTCGCCGGTGACATAAACGTATGAGTTTTGGCAAACCTTTACTTGAACACTGGCAACTCTGATTGCCCGCGCCGCTCTCTTACATCCCAAGTCTCAAATGGTGTGCTGCAGCGCGAATTTCCGTAAACTCAAGGTATGAAGCCTTCGCATACTCTGAGACAGGACATTTCGTTTGTAACCTCCAATGATGGTACGCGCATCGCGTGTGCGTCCATGGGGCGTGGCCCAACTATCGTGCGTGCCGCTCACTGGCTGACCCACATCTCGCGTGACCTCGAAAGCCCGGTCTGGCGGCACTGGTTGGCGGATTTGTCGTCCTACGGTCACCTCGTACGCTATGATCTACGCGGGTGCGGACTGTCTTCCAGGGCCGTTCCGGAAATCAGTTTTGAGGCGTGGCTTGCAGACCTGGAAGCCGTGACTTCGAAGCTCGAAGAACCGTTCACGTTGCTGGGGATGTCCCAAGGTGCGGCGCTGTCGATTGCCTATGCTTTCCGACACCCGGAGAAGGTGAAGCAGCTCATTCTGATTGGTGGGTATACAAAGGGATTGCTCTCACGGGATCAAGGTGATCGCACGCAGACCGAAGCTGCAACATTGACCAATCTGATGCGACTTGGCTGGGGGCAGCACCACACCGCCTTCAGCCAAGTCTTTACCAATCTGTTCATTCCCGATGGCACAAAAGAGCAACATGACTGGTGGCGATCCCTGGAAAGGGAAACGGCCTCGGCCGAGGTGGCCGCGCGGACGATGGATGTCTTGCACAAGATTGATGTCAGCGGTATCGCGGCCGAGTTGAATGTTCCGACCCTCGTGCTGCACGCGCGCGGTGACAGGCGCATCCCCTTTGAAGAGGGGCGTGCCTTGGCCATGACCATTCCGGGGGCGGAATTCGTGCCGCTGAACAGCAACAATCATGTGCTACTTGAAACCGAGCCTGCCTGGTTGGACCTCTGCTTGGCTATCAACGAGTTTCTCGGCAACAGCACAGTGCTTGCCGGGGCAGAGATTGGCCTGACAGCGGCAGAGCGGGACGTACTGGGATTGGTTGCAAAGGGGCTGAGCAATCCGGATATCGCAGCTCAGCTTGGCAAGAGCGAAAAGACAGTGCGCAATCAGGTGTCCTCGCTGCTGGAGAAGACTGGGCTGAGCACGCGGTCGGAACTCATTGTCCGAACCCTGTCCGGACAGATAGGACAAATGCCCTAAGCCAACTATCGTTTTCCCTGCACGGCGGGGACATCGGCCCCATGCGCGTTAGTCGGCATTGGCCTCAAACTGTCTAAAACGCAGTGAGAGGACATAACGGATGAGAATTGCACCTAAGTATGAAACCAGGGCAGCCCTGACCTCGCTCGTTCTGGCAACCCTGTTCTGGTCGGGAAACTTCATCGCTGGACGTGCGATCCGGGGAGAGATTGCGCCACTTGAATTGAACGCGATCCGTTGGGGCCTTTGTCTTGCGATCCTGCTGCCCTTCGCGTTGCGTGGCATCATTGAACATCGCCGCGCTCTTTTAGCGTCATGGCGGCAGGTCGTGCTGCTGGGGCTCACCGGGATCGCGGCCTTCCATACGATGGTCTACCAGGCACTGTCGCTGACCGAAGCGGTGAATTGCCTATTGATCCTAGCGCTCGCACCGGTTGCAACGGTCGCTGGGGGGATGATCTGGAAAGGTTTTCGACCAACGGGGGCGCAAATCTTGGGGCTCCTTGTGTCGTTAATGGGAGCAATTGTTCTGGTGCTCTCTGGTCGCGAGCACGAATTTTCCTTCGTTCAGTTCGATGCGGGCAAGCTCTGGATGTTCGGTGCGATCCTGATTTGGGCCTGGTACACGCTTCTGTTGCGCGGGAAGCCGACTGATGCACCTCAAATAGTGACGCTCGTGGCGAGCATCCTAGTCGCGCTTGCAGCGATGCTTGTCTTGCTGCTCGTCAAAGGTTTCGAACAACCGCAAATGTCAGGCGACACGGTAACGGCGGTCCTTTATATCGCTATCTTCGCGTCTGCGCTCGGCTTTCTGTTCTGGTCCTACGGGATCAGTGTGATCGGGCCTGAAAGTGGAGGACAGTTCGTGCACCTGATGCCGATCTTCGGCAGCGTTCTGGCCGTCATACTGCTTGGCGAGGAAATCTCGGCCGTGCTGTTGGCCGGTGCTGCCTGCATCATTGCGGGTATCGTTCTCGTCAATCGCCGTCGGAAACCGGTACTGCAACACGCCCGCTGACAAAAACCCCTTGCCAAAACTCCTGCGCCAAAAACAGTCGTTTTCGCCGGTGACATAAACGTATGAGTTTTGTCTGGTTAGTGTCCGTGACGGCAAAGCTCATGATCAGCCAGAGACGCTAACACGTAACAATCCTGCGACACACCTTCACCGTCACAGCCTTTGGAAATCCGAACCAGCTCCTTCTCAAGTGCTCGTAGGCGTTTGATCTTGGCCCGGACATCCGAAAGCTGCGAGACGGCAATTTCACTTGCGGCCTGACACGACCGATCCGGATGACCCTGAAGCTCGATCAGCTTGGAGATTGCCTCAATCGAGAAACCAAGGTCGCGCGCGTGCTTGATGAAACTCAACCGCTCAAGCCCTGCTGCATCATAGCGGCGTTGATTGCCTTCGGTTCGTTCAGGCTCAGAGAGCAAGCCCATTTCTTCATAATAGCGGATGGTCGGCACCTTGACCTTCGTACGCTTTGAAAGCTCTCCGATTGAATACATGAAAATACCTCTTGAACCTCTAGTTACTAGAGATACTACACTATGCTCAAGGCGGACTCAAAAGGGCTTTCCAATGTCAGGATGTTGCGGGCATGACGCCAAGTTCGACGGTGTCTCAGACGATTACAAACGACGGCTGTGGATCGTCATCGCGTTAAACGCGACGATGTTCGTCGTTGAGATGACCGCCGGTCACTACGCGAAGTCTCAGGCTCTTCAAGCCGATGCCCTCGACTTTCTGGGTGACGCGCTGACCTATGGTATCTCGCTCGCTGTTATTGGTGCTTCAATCCGCGTGCGCACGAACGCGGCTTTGGCCAAAGGGATCAGCTTGCTCTTAATGGGTCTCTGGGTGTTTGGATCAACCGTCTACCGCGTCTTCTATGTCGGCGTCCCAGAAGCGGAAATCATGGGCATCATCGGAGCTTTGGCTCTGGCGACAAACCTCGCCAGCGTGCTGTTACTTGTCCGCTACAAGGACGGCGACGCCAATGTGCGCTCGGTCTGGCTCTGTTCGCGGAACGACGCCATCGGCAATGTTGCAGTGATGATTGCGGCGCTCGGCGTCTGGGGAACGGCAACTGGGTGGCCAGACCTTATCGTCGCTGCGATCATGGCGAGTTTGTTCCTGTCTTCTGCGTTCCAGATCGTGCGACAAGCTTTGGCAGAGCGTCGCGAAAGCGAAAACCACGCTCACGCAGAGGCCTAAATCTCGATCCTGAACAGGCTTCGAATTGACTTGGCCACAAAACGGGTGATTAAGCTTAGACGCGGTGGCCGCGATTGAGAGTCGCGGCTGAAAAGGGAACGGGGTGAGAAACCTCGGCTGCCCCTGCAACTGTAAGCGGCGAGCAAGCCCGAAACTGCACCACTGACATAATGTGTTGGGAAGATACGGGGGCGCGTTGAACCGTGAGCCAGGAGACCTGCCGCGAACGCAATCGCCGAGATTTCGGCACCAACTGTCGTCAGGTTGGACGGCAAGGAGAACTGATATGCATATTGAACCCGGCGTCGTGGACGGCGCGAAAATGGTCCTCGCCTATGGGACCGCCGCTGCGGCGGGGGGATACTCCCTCAAAC
>ERZ1740062.1075-NODE-1075-length-11749-cov-10.329400_pt1 | contig 11749 bp, 5 predicted proteins | sample MGYA00581741_ERZ1740062 | MGnify/ENA primary metagenome ERZ1740062 (study PRJEB43018, sample SAMN04849747) | marine metagenome | isolation source: floating plastic debris | place: Pacific Ocean | collected 2008-09-01 | study: EMG produced TPA metagenomics...
TACCTATTCCCGACCAGGTTAATATTCAAGAACACAAAGATTTTATCCCACCCCGCAACCCCATTGAAGAGCTTTTAGCAGGAATTTGGTCAGATGTCCTGGGAGTTGAAAAAATCAGCATTGATGATAACTTCTTTGAGTTGGGAGGACACTCCTTACTAGTGACTCGGACTATCTCCCGAATCAGAGAAGTACTTGAAGTCGAGTTACCTGTAAGAACATTTTTTGAAACTCCTACAATTTTAGGAATAGCTGAAATAATTGGTCTAAATAAATCCAATATAAATACATCCCATATAAACAAATCAGAATTATCACAACTTAAAATAGAAAGAATCGAACATCCCGAAGAACTACCCATTTCCTTTGCTCAACAACGTCAATGGTTTTTATCCCAACTCGAACCAGAAAGTCCTTTTTATAATATCCCTGCCGCGATCGCAATTAGTGGAAAACTCAATATTATTAAACTTGAGCGCAGTTTTCGGGAAGTTATCAATCGTCATCAAGTCTTACATACTGCTTTTCTGACAGTTGAGGGAAAACCTATTGCTCGATTAGTATCTATAGATGAATTTAAATTACAAGTTATCGATTTAAGTAATTTAACCGAAACAATTCAATCAAAAAAAGTAAAATTAATTGCTCAATCAGAAGCACAAAAACCTTTTAAACTCGATAAATCTCCTTTACTGAGAGTCAAATTATTACAGCTCAATTCCCAAAGTCATACAATACTCATAACCTTACATCACATCATTGCAGATGGTTGGTCAATGGGTGTTTTGGTCAAAGAAGTCGCTCTGATTTATCAAGCTTCTATTCAAAATAATAATCAAACTAATAATCAAACTAATATTCAAAAGCAATCTTCCCCACTCTCAAAATTACCAATTCAATACCCTGATTTTGCAGCTTGGCAGAAAAAATGGTTTCAGGGAGAATTACGAAATAATCAGTTAAATTACTGGTTCTCTCAGTTACAAAATGCTCCAAAATTATTAGAATTACCTACAGATTATCCCCGTCCCGCTATCCAAACTGCACGGGGTGGAAATTTGAGATTTGAATTATCTCCAGAGTTATCCCAAGCATTAAAACAGTTGAGTCAAAAATCCGGATGTACCCTATTTATCACCTTATTAGCAGCATTCCAAACCTTACTATATCGTTATAGTGGTAGTGAAGATATTGTAGTCGGAAGCGCGATCGCTAATCGTAATCGGAGTGAATTAGAAGGATTGATTGGTTGTTTTGCAAATACCCTTGCTCTACGAACTGACTTATCAGGAAGTCCCAGTTTTAAGGAACTTTTACAACGAGTTAAAGACGTTGCATTAGGAGCTTATGCTCATCAAGACTTACCTTTTGAACAACTAGTAGACAAACTGGAACTAACGCGATCGCTGAGCTATACACCATTGTTTCAGGTAATGTTTCTACTACAAAATGCTCCTATTCAAGCTTTGACATTAGAGAATTTAAGTTGGAATCCGATTATTAGTGATAATGATACGGCTAAATTTGACCTGACCCTTTCTATGAGCGAAACAGAAAACGGGTTGATTGGTAACTTTGAGTATAATCGAGATTTATTCAAATCCAGCACCATAGAACGTATTATCGGACACTGGGAAACCTTATTACAAGGGATAGTAGATAATCCCGAACAAAAAATATATGAATTACCTTTGTTAACTCCATTCAATCAGCAACAGTTACTTATTGAATGGAATCAAACCCAGGTAAATTATCTTCAAAATCCTCAAAGTTCTATCCATCAACTATTTACAACACAAGTTGAGAAAACACCTGATAATATTGCAATCTTATGTGAAAATCAACAAATTACCTATAGAGAGTTAGATATTAAATCCAATCAACTCGCTCATTATTTAATCAAACTGGGAGTAAAACCAGAAACACCAGTCGGAATCTGTGTCGAACGTCGTATAGACATGGTTATCGGATTATTAGGTATTCTCAAAGCAGGAGGAGCTTATGTTCCTCTAGACCCAACATATCCCCAAGAGCGATTAACCTATATGGTCGCAGATGCAGGGGTACCTATTTTAATTCAGAATTCCGAATTTGAAATTCCCAACTCTGAATCCTTAAACGTTGTTAATCTCACGACTGATTGGAATCGAATAGGAGAGGAAAGTAGCAGTAATCCTAACGTAAAAATAGAACCTGAAAACCTAGCTTATATCATCTACACATCAGGTTCCACAGGATTACCCAAAGGAGTTGCAATTACCCACCACAGCGCAACAACCTTAATTCACTGGTCAAGGAATATCTTCACCGACACTCAACTTGCAGGAGTACTCGCATCAACCTCAATTTGTTTCGACTTATCCGTCTTTGAATTATTTGTACCATTATCCTGGGGTGGAAAAGTAATCCTAGCCCAAAATGCACTACAACTACCCGAACTTACCACAGCAGATTCAGTTACCCTAATTAACACAGTACCCAGCGCGATCGCTCAATTATCTCAACTAAAAGCCATTCCCCCGTCAGTTAACACCATCAATTTAGCAGGAGAAGCACTACAGCAAAGTTTAGTCCAACAACTTGAGCAAAATCATCCCCAGATTGAAAAGATTTATAACTTATATGGTCCGAGTGAAGATACAACCTATTCTACTTATACATTGGTCTCATCCAAGGGAGTAGAAGGAGAGAAAAATCCCACCATTGGAAATGCGATCGCAAATACCCAAACCTACATTCTCGATTCCCATCTCCAACCTGTTCCCATAGGTGTCCCTGGTGAATTATATCTTGGTGGTGAAGGTTTAATGAGAGGATATCTTAATAGACCAGAATTAACCGCAGAAAAACTAATTCCAAATCCATTTAACTCCTCCCCTGCTCCCTCCGCTTCCTCCGCTCCCTCCGCTCCCTCTGCTTCCTCTGCTCTTTACAAAACCGGTGATAAAGCACGTTATCTAGCAAATGGAAAGATTGAATACTTGGGTCGCTTCGATAATCAAGTAAAACTTCGTGGTTTCCGAATAGAGTTAGGAGAAATTGAAAGTGCTTTAAGTCAACATCCAGAAGTTTACCAAGCGGTTACTAAAGTTTGGGAAGATGAATCGGGTAATAAACGCTTAGTTGCTTATGTAGTTTTTAAAAACAGTACTGAAAAAAGTATTACTAAAAAAAATATTACTAAAAACCAATTAGTTCCAGAAAACTTTTCAACTCAACTACGTCATTATCTCCAAGAAAAACTTCCCGATTACATGATTCCAGCTATCTTTATGATATTGGAAGAAATGCCCTTAACTCCCAGTGGTAAAATTAATCGTCGCGCTCTTCTGAAACCGAATATTTCTATTAATAATCAACAAAAAGAAAAGAGTGATAATAAAAAACCAAGAACAGAGAAGGAAGAAATAATAGCTCAAATTTGGAGTCAATTACTTAGTATTGAATCGGTCGGAATTCGCGATAATTTCTTCGAGTTGGGTGGTGATTCCATATTGGGGATACAGGTAATTGCTAAAGCTGCTCAAGCAGGTTTGCGGTTGTTACCAAAACAGGTATTTCAACATCAAACTATTGCCGAATTAGCAGCAGTTGCAGATACTGTCCGGGTAAATGCAGAACAAGGGGACGTAACGGGTATCGTACCCCTAACACCGATTCAACATTGGTTTTTTGCTCAGAATCTCGCAGATTCTCATCACTGGAATCAATCAATTATACTTGAGACTGATAACTCGATTCCTTTTGTATGGATTAAACAAAGTATAGGTGAGCTTTTAATATATCATGACGCATTACGTTTACAATTCAGGAATGTAGAACAAAATATAGATAAAAATATAGATAAAACTACGGGATCTGATTTACAACAAATTAATGCTGATGTAGATAATTATATAAATCAACAAACCCCATTATCACAATTTGATTTATCGGCTTTAAAGGAAGAACAGCAACAATCAACAATAACTAAAACAGCAACACAGTTACAAAGCAGCCTTAATCTTACAACAGGCTTAATACGCCTAGCATTTTTCAAATTAGGTAACAATCAACCTAATCGCTTACTATTTATCATTCATCACCTAGTTATCGATGGAATATCTTGGCGAATTCTTCTATCTGATTTACAAACAATCTTTGAACAATTAAGTTCTAATTCCAGAAAAAATCAAAAAATAAATCAAAAAATTCAACTACCACCCAAAACTACCTCCTTTCAAGACTGGTCTAAATCTCTACAAAATTACGCTCAATCTCAAATATCTCTACAAATCATAGAATACTGGAAAAATATCTGTCAAATTCCCCAAATCTCCTTACCAGTAGACAATCCCCAAGGAAATAATACCATTGCGACCACAGATACCGTTTCCATTACTTTCACTGCTGAAGAAACCAAAGATTTATTACAAAAAGTACCATTATCTTACCAAACCCAAATTAACGATGTATTACTAACAGCATTAGTACAAAGCTTTGAAAAATGGACAGGTGAAAAACGATTATTAATTGACTTAGAAGGACACGGGAGAGAAGACTTATTTAATGAAATAGATATTTCCCGTACCGTAGGTTGGTTTACAACGATGTTTCCAGTATGGTTAGATTTAGCTGAAACAAAAGATATACCAAAAGATATACCAAAAGATATAACTACCAATCTAAAAACTATTAAAGAACAACTACGTCAAATTCCCAACCGAGGAATTGATTATGGAATCTTACGCTATTTAGGTAATCAAGAAATCCAAACACAACTGAGCGCTATTTCTCCCCAAGTTCGGTTTAATTATTTAGGTCAGGTTGACGGACTTTTCACAGAATCATCTTTCATTAAACCAGCCAAAGAATCTACCGGTATAGCTCGCAGTAAACGCAGTCAACGAGATATTTTGATAGAAATCAATAGTATTATCAGCGCAGGTCAATTACGACTCGATTGGATTTATTCTCAAGCCGTTCATAATCGAAATACAATTATTAATCTGACCGAACAGTATAAGATAGCTTTACGCGAACTGATTCAAACTTGTAGTAATGAAACAGGAGGTTATACACCTTCCGATTTTCCCCAAATGCAGTTAAATCAAGATGAATTAGATGATATTTTGGATGACTTGTAGAATAGTCACCGATGATTTTACTAATTGTATCGTTTCCTAACCCAAAATGCGATCGCAAATAGTTTATTTATCAGCCTGGAAATTTATTCCCAGGTTATTCCAAGGTGCTTATAATTTCTTTCACCGCAAATTCTGTTCCTCCTTTCAAATTTAAAGTTGTTGAACAATAACCATTTTTAGGGTCTTGCAAGTATTCTACATAATTTCTTAAATCTTCTTTGAATGTACCCACATTATCAGATATAATAATTCCTCCTTTTCTAATATATGGGTCAACTAATTTCAAAATATCTAATGCTAAATTAGCCCATCCATCAACTAAAAGCATATCAATTTTGTGGTCGATATTCTGCAGTGTTTCAATTGCATCTCCTTCACGAATATCGACGTAATTATCTAACCCCGCGTCAGCAATATTTTGTCGAGCTTGGATAACTTTTTCTGGGACTATTTCGGTCCCGATAACTGTTCCTCCACCGTTATCTCTAACAGCAGCAGCTAGGTAAATTGTCGAGATTCCGAAGGATGTACCAAATTCGACTATATTTTGAGCATTAATTGAGCGTGCTAGTAGATATAAAAAAATACCTTGGTCTGGTTCAATGGGAATATATTTATCTTTGTAAAAATCAGTTTTTGTCTTATCCCATTTAATTCCTTTACCAGTGAATAATCCCGGTAATTTTGGTAAGTAGTGAAGAATCAAACGAGGAAGTTGTTTCTCAGCTTCTTGATGTAATCGCTGTAAAACTTGCTCAATTTTTGCATCATTAATGATTATAAAATTAGATTTTTTACTCATAATTAATACCTAAAAGTCAATATATTATTCTATATTCAGCTTCCATTGTCTTGCTTTTTGTTGGGAATTCCATAGCCTATTATATAATCCATCTGCATTTCTTATTAATTCCTCATGTTTACCTTTTTCTACTATCTTGCCATTATCTATAACTAGAATTTGGTCAACTGAAGTGATAGTGGAAAGACGATGAGCAATAATTATTAATGTCCTAGATTCTACTAAGGAATTAATAGCTTTTTGAATTAAAATTTCATTTTCTGGATCTACTGAAGCTGTTGCTTCATCTAGTAAGATGATGGGAGCATCTTTTAAAATTGCTCTTGCAATAGATATACGCTGCTTTTCACCTCCAGAAAGACTTGTTCCACCTTCTCCAATGACGGTTTCATAACCGTGGGGTAAATTCGTAATAAACTCATGACATTGAGCCGCTTCAGTTGCCGAAATAACTTCTTCAAAAGTCGCATCAGGTTTACCAAATTTAATATTATTCAAAATGGTGTCATTAAATAGGTAAACATCTTGAAATACAATACTAATTTGAGATAAAAGTTCGTCGATTTTGATATTTTTAATGTTTACACCACCAACCAAAATATCGCCATTTTCGACTTCCCAGAATCGAACTATCAAATTTGTAATTGTAGTTTTACCTGAACCAGAAGGACCAACCAAAGCTGTTACAGTGCTTTGTGGAACCTGAAAATTGATTGATTGCAATACATTAAAATTTTCGTAGCTAAAATCAACATTTTTAAACTCAATATCAAATGAATTTAGTTGATATGATTCAGTTGGTTCAGGTAATTGCGGCTCTTTGAATATTTCTATTACTCGTTCTAAAGCCACATCCATCATTCTTGTCATAGCGGAAAGTTCAAATAGTCCAGATAAGGGTTCATAAAATCGCAAACCTACTACAAGAAATAGTAAGAAAGTAGAAGTCGTTATCTCTCCAGCAAATATGGTGTAAGTTCCAACTATAATGATGACAATAAAACCTAATTCCAAGAACCCAGAAAAAGCAATTGAAGGGGTTGCTAACTGATTGACTAAATTAAGATTAGCTTGCTTGTAAGAATCCAAAGCTTTTTCTAATTTTTCAAATCTAGCTCCAGTTTGATTAAATGCTTTAAGAACGGGAAGACCTTGAATATATTCAATCATTCGAGAGTTGACTTCTACTAAAGATTTTTTTTGCAATTTAGTTAATTTATTAAGTAATTTCTGATTGCTAAAGTAAATTATAATTGCAATAGGAAAACCAGCAATAGTCGCTAAAGCTAAACGCCAATCAATCAAGAAGAGAAACACTGCAATAAAGACAGGTGTTGCTAATCCGCTAACAATTTTGGGATAAACTACACTGGGAACATCCTCTATTTTGCACATATCATCAGTCATAAGTACATTTAAATCACCAACTTGCTTGGAATTAAAAAATCTCATGGGTAATTTACGGATACGATTGCCTAATTCCAAGCGTAAATCACCAATCATTTGGGTACCATTGACAAAAGCAAGAGAGTTAGCAAAATAGAGGAAAATTCCTTGTAATATAAGACATAGAGCAGTAGCTCCTGTTAATAATAAAGCTCGTTGAATATCAATTGATTTTTCAAATAATTCTTTAAGGATGATATAAACAAAATAATAAGGAGCTGCTGCGAATATAGAAGAAATCACTTGCAATAAAATTCCCCGAATAAATAGAGATTTTCTCTGGGGTGCTAAATCAAATATATTGTTAGTCATGATGAGTTTTCTTTAAATGAAATCAGTTGTTAGTTATCTATAAGTTCGATATTTTTTCAAGAAAGGCAGAGGGCAATCCCGATGAAAAAATTTCACCACCATGTATGAGAAACCTTAATCCTTCTTTCTTCTCTTCTGCCATCTGCCTTCTGTCTTCGTTCATGATTTGAAAGTCCAATTTTGTGCAGTTTCGTGGGCTTTCCACATTTTTTGGTAAAGGTAGTTAGTATTAAGTAAATCTTCGTGCTTACCCTGACCATCAATTTTACCTTCATTGACTACCATTATTTGGTCTGCTGAGGTAATTGTTGAGAGTCGATGAGCAATAATCAGTAATGTTTTATTTTTGACTAATGTATTGATACTTTCTTGAATTTGAGCTTCATTTTCTGGATCTATATAAGCAGTAGCTTCATCTAAAATAATGATTGGGGCATCTTTCAAAATAGCCCGAGCTATAGATATTCTTTGTTTCTGTCCACCACTTAATGTTGCACCTTTTTCTCCAACAATTGTTTGATAACCGTTAGGCATTGCCTCAATAAATTCATGGCAATGAGCAGCTTTTGCTGCTGCAATTACCGCTTCTTTATTTGCATTATGATTACCCATGCGGATATTTTCATAAATAGTGTCATTGAATAAAATCACATCTTGAAAAACAACAGCAATTTTTGACATTAAATCTACTGTTTTGAGATTTTTGATATTGACACCACCAAGACAAATTTCTCCAGAATCAATATCCCAGAAACGAGCAATTAAACGAGCGATAGTAGTTTTACCCGAACCAGATGGCCCTACGAATGCTGTAATACCACCCTGGGGAATTTTAAAATTCACACCATGTAATATTTCTTTTTGATTATAGGAAAAATAAACATCTTTAAATTCTAGATTTAAATTTGAAGGAATACTTGATATTTGAGGTTCTGGGATAGCTGGTTGATTTAGTATCTCAAAAATTCTTTTCATCCCTTCTTGAGTCTGTACGACAGTTCTAACTGTATATAAGAGTTTTATTAAAGGAGCGCAAAGACCTATTCCTAATAATAAGAAAAGAATAAAATTAGGGATTGAGAGAGTACCTTTATTTATCAACCAAATACCTAATGGTAAGATAAAAATAATATTGGCGGTAATGCTAATCGTAAATAGAGCCAATGGAAATAAAGATATTTTTGTCCAAAAGACTTGAAACTCCTGATATTCATTGATAGAGTCTTTAAGCTTTGTAAAAGATTCAGTCGTTTGAGTAAAAGCCTTAATTACCGGCATTCCTTGTACATACTCAATAATATTGGAGTTCATCACATCTTTGAGCGAGAAGAATTTTTCTGTGATTGGTTGTAAATCTTTAAATAATAAAAATTGACTCAAAAATGTAATTGGCAAAGCTCCTAATGCTGCTAAAGCCATTCGCCAATTAACGGTAAATAAATAAATAGAAGTAGCAAGAAAAGTAGTAATTAAACCTATTCCTTCAGGTATTCCATGAACAATGGTGAGTTCGAGATATTCTACATCTTCATTCATGATTTTTTGCAAAGTACCAGTAGTACGAAAATTCAAATATCCCAGAGCTAATGTACTGAGTTTTTCTGCAAGTTTAATTCTTAAATCATATAAAATTTTATAAGCAGCAATATGAGATATGACACCAGTAATCCATAAAAGACTCCACCGAGTTACAACAACTATGAAACTGAGAATGACGAGTTTCCAAATGTATATTTGGTCAATTGGTGGATTAATTAAAGCCGTAGCAATTAGATAAACTACAATAAAAGGAATCAAGCCCATTCCTATAGCAAGAATAGTTAGTAAAGTGCTAGCTATGAGTTGGTTTTTTTGGGGTGCTAATAATGAAAAGATACTATTAGTCATATTTATATTACTTTTCCAGTTTAATTACATAGTTAATCAAAGGTTTTGCGAGTGCTACACACCCGCAACCTTAAAATAGTAGAATCGCGTAATTCATACTTTGTTTTATTCAGTAACGTCTAATCAAAAGACTATTACGCTTAATTTTTCTGTTCTTCAATCCAACTTTCAGCTTCTTGGATACTACCAAAAGCTTGACCTAAACAACCAAACATTTGTTCGACCACTTTAGGTGCCATTGGTTGCATTTTACTTAGCATCTTGTCCGAATCTACCACCATAGCAATATTGGAGCAATATTTAGTAATGCGAGGTTTATTTTCATGAATCCATTGCATTTCTATTTTCTTAACTTCTTTTGAGCTATTACTATCGGCTATTTCGGCGTTAGTTTGATTGATAATTAGGCTAAATTTTTCTTCACGGGAGAGCCAATCATCAAAGTTTTGTAAATATTCTTGTACATCTTCAAGGGTTCGCGCTCCATCAAAATTAACGTAAACTAGCGGCCATGTTTTATCATTAATTGTCAGCATAATTTTATTTCTCCAAATTAACAAATGAATTACAGAAAATTTATTTCAGAAAAGTGTGAGGATGCATAGAGAGGTAATTAGAAAAGTTTGTTTACAAAGATAATAAGAAAGCAAACTTTATCTTAAAACCTACTCGTAAATTGAACGCCATAAGTAGATGGAGCACCATATGTACCCTGAAGTCCAGTTGTATTATTGAATGCTTGAGTCACATACTCGGTGTTGAAAATATTATTGGCAAACAAATAAATCCCTTTATTCTTGAATTCATATCCCGCACGAACATTGACTAATGCATATGGGTCTTGTTTGATGGTATTAAGATCGTCAAAATAAGTAGTACCAAATCCTACTAGTTCTACTCTTCCAAATAAGCCTGCAACACTACGATATTGAACAGCCAAATTGTAGGTTAAATCTGGTGAAAAGGTAGTTCTTTTATCCTCTAAACTCTCACCTGTGAAAGGGTCATTACCATTTCTAAATCTAGAATTCACTAAACCTAAACCACCAATTATATCCAGCCCTTTTACGGGAGTAGCTCTAACTTCCAGTTCTGCTCCTGTAACCTTGATATCAGCATTATCAATAAAAACATTACCTCGATCGATACCAACAAACTGAAAATTATCGACTTTGTTATGAAACAAAGCCAGATTGATATTTAGTTTATTGTCTAACCAAGAAGATTTTAAACCAACTTCATAATTCCAAGAAGTTTCTGCATCAAAAACAGCAGTATCTTCATTAAAGGGTTGAAAACTAGCTCCTGCTGGTCGATAACCCCGAGAAATACTACCGTATGTCATTAAGTTGGAAGTTAATTTGTATTCAGCTACAAATCTAGGTAATAAAGCATCTCCATTTTTCTCAACATCCTGTACGGATAAAAGTGGTATCACCAAGGAACCATCAGTAGAAGTAAAGGTTTCAGTCGCATCTATTTTGCTATTAGTAGATTCATAGCGCAATCCTGCGGTTAAAGTCAGGCGTTCGATGGGTTTATAGTCAATCTGACTAAATACTGCATAGGTTTTAGTGTCGCTTTCGACATCAACTACATCTTCTCCAGGAGGAAAAGGAAAACCTAGGGCTAGGGAATCTGCACCGTAAAGAAAGGGACGATTATTCTCAAATTTAGATGATTCAAAATACCCACCAAATATCCACTGTAATTTGTCTGCTTCTTCGGGGGATTGGAAACGAAATTCTTGGCTAAATAATCTTGACTGAAAATCTGGTGCATTAATTTGACCATCTGAGCTAGTCGAATCGCTGTCATATGCAGCTTTTTGGCTGGAAAAGCGATTGCTTGTAATTGAGGTGAATCGAAAATCTGATTGGTTGTAAGCTATTTTCAACGATTGAGCATTATTTACTATGTCGTTAAAGCCATTAAAATCTAAGCTAGCCTCTGATGGATCGGATTGATTGAGCAAAACATAAGGAGCTGCTCCTTCCCGATAATCATCAAAAGAAGCATTGAAGGAGACTTCCCAATCTAGTGAAGGTGTCCACAGCAATTTGACTCGACTGTTTCCTCCCGAACCTCCATCTACATCTCTATCTAAAAATGTATTCCGTACATAACCATCTCTGGTGCTGTAATCACCGGAAAGACGGAAAAATAGCTTATCTTC
>ERZ1740062.1076-NODE-1076-length-11740-cov-8.587420_pt1 | contig 11740 bp, 10 predicted proteins | sample MGYA00581741_ERZ1740062 | MGnify/ENA primary metagenome ERZ1740062 (study PRJEB43018, sample SAMN04849747) | marine metagenome | isolation source: floating plastic debris | place: Pacific Ocean | collected 2008-09-01 | study: EMG produced TPA metagenomics...
TACAAGTACTTGACTTGCAAGTAGAGTATTCAAATACATTGTGACTTGGACCCAGTTCTGGAGATCTTACCGAGCTTGGCCTCAAAAGAGAAGACTCAGGACTGACAACGAAATTTTTTTTATGAAAACGACCCTCATGTGTGACATTGAAAAGCTGAACTATGACTGGTGGAAAGCCAAGTATTGGTGGTAAAACCGACTTCCAATGTTTATGGAATTGAGTTTTGTCTGCATTGTCTGAACTGAAGTTTATGCGGTGTTCTACAAGCTTTTATACACCAACTGTTTGATCATACACAAATCTTTAAAATTAATCGGACATGGTGCAAGGAGTTTGCAGGTTTCCCAATATGGAGGTTTACGGATTGGAAGTGCATGAAGTTCTCATCTGGGTGTTCTCAAAACCCCTTTTTTCACCAGTCTTTGAAATATCTATTGTTCATTTGTCTTCTCAAGTGTGTGCTTCGTATTTATGCAAAAAGAAGAGATTACCTTCTAATTGCAAGAAGCACAAGAGTCCTATGCAGGCAGCTTCACAAACTCATCAGGATATCAGTTGTCCACCCTGCACTGTGCAGCTTCGCTTTATCAACAAACTAGAAGTTCTCAACTACATGGTGCACTTATGTAATCAGTTGAAATGTATCATATTTCATATTATATTTTATCAAGCTTTACTTGTTGCATCGCTCGTTACTTGAATTGTGGTATGTACACAATCGGACCATGGGTTTAATTGGTTAACATACATGTAGTTCATGCTAAACTAATATTGACTTATCCTGTACTTATTGATAGTTTATGATTTATTATGTCACATTCACTTGAGATATCAAGTCATTTGAGTTGACTGACCTTCAATAGATGCATCTGCAACACTGGATTGCTTCTCCGTGACTGATTCAGATGTTCTTGTGATCACATCATCAGTGGACGTGCTGATTACTACGAGTTGAAAGCTATTCTCATCTATGAAGTACACATTGTTCCTGATGGATATGGAGACGCCAGACCTAACCGCCGATATGAGCCCGCTTATTGCTGATACTGAGTCGGAATTTGTTTCTCCTTTTCTGATTGGTAGTAACTGAAAGTCCACTAGTATACTACCTACAAGAATAAATGTGAAATTATACTCAATCAACTGAATTACGATTGAACATTGAACCAACTCTGCATTAGCGTAGCAACAGAGAGAATATCATACAGACAGTGATTGCCATATTTCAGATAAATTGAGAAGTGCACTAAGAATCAAAAGTCTTTTCTGTATCGATTTTGCTAAATCCTTATGTAACCTCTTTGTGATTAATCAATTTCAATATCGGCTACACTCATTTTGTTGTCCATGTGTAATACCCTCGGTAATTTTTAGTTTCTTTCCTAAATGGATTAAAATTGCAGTCACAGTCTCAATTTATTTTCTCAGAGCCTTGTCAAGAATAAAAGTCTATACCAAAATAGAATAGAAAAAAAAACTATATCAGGTGGTTCAAAAAATAGCACAAGTTTTAGCAGGGTATAATTTCTAATATGCTCAAAAAGATTTCCTATAACTTGTAACACTTGTAACATCATTTCAACTTGTTTTGCATTATATTTTAAATTTTCACACCGTTGTTATTTGAATGTAGAAAATGACAGTTTCTTTTTTATTGCATGCCAATAAACTCAATATTTTAGATACCAGCAGTATTGAATGTGTGTGGCATGCATTCTGCATGGCAGGCTGCTGTCAATAGAAGTGCCCATGTTTGTCTAAGGTGCCGGTCATCATTCTCCTCATTGTAAACTGGTGTATTGCTCACTATAGTTGCTGCAATGACTCTCACATTCAACAAGCAGGGTTTGCCCAATGGCCTTACAGATAGTTGTTTTAACACCCACAAAACTATAATGCGGTGCTTTGGTAGCTGTCCATTCTATACTGAAAATTGCATTGCGGTATTTACAAAAGATGTCCAATAATATATGATTTGCTTTAATTTGACCTTCATGATTGAAATTCATTGTTTGGATATTGAATTGTAATTTCAAAGGTGTTATAATCCATTGCTGCCACATTGACCGGGCGATTAAATCTCTCACGCTAAAGGGCAGATATTTTGATGCATTTCCCCGATGAAAATGTGCTTTAGGTTTGTCTGTATAGCAAAGGAGGCACACTGCCACCCATTCAAACATTAACTGTCATTATTTAGCGTTAATCATTGTGCAATATGAGTTTTCAGACAAAGCTTCTTCAAACATTTGGCAGTTCTGATTGGTCAGATTCAATATAAAACTTATATGCCAGCTAAAATCACGTTTAAATTATGGTGTGAAGATTCATGTAGCTATTGCAGCCCTGATTGAAAGTTATATACGATTGAAAATTTTGCCATTTTTTGGACCACCTGTTATATCATTTTTATTTGGAAATTGAATTCATGAACAAATTTGTGATCTAAATTTGCAAATCATTGCTCGGACAGGCGAAATCTCAAATGTCACAGGTAAAACAGCTTTTTATAGGTCTAGGGATATGACATATAGCCTGGGTACAGAAGCCCAATTAAAAATAGTTTGACATGTTATGCCATCGGGATGATATTGATAGCAAAACGTTGCACACTGTTTATCTTTCCGACAGGGTGCGATCAAGGATTCCTTATATCACTGTGTCTGATTATTTAGCCTCTATGTCAATTCCGATCATGCACATGTACAGCATTAATGTTATGCATGCGTACCTTGAGTGAGTTTAAGTTCAACAATCCTGTGCATATGTACATTCATCAACACCGCGAGCCAAACTTTTACCTGCAATCTAGCCATGTCTAAATCAGATATGATTGCATCAAAAAAACCATTGATCTTAAACTTCAATCCAAAAACCTGTCTCTCTCCTGCAGGAAATGCTGAGGCTGTTGTAGTGGATTTCGTGTCTACAATGAGACCCATGTATCATAAACTGAATGTATCAAAAAAACACGAGTCCTATTGACTTGTTTCAAACAGATTTGTCTAGGTGCACATTACCGGATCGGTGCTAACCTTCTTTGTGGTATCATTCACTATAGTATCTGTTTCTGGTGGTATGTTTCCTTAAGTATCCAGGCAAATTGCTGAACGTGCTTATCTTATCTTACCCAAAAATAACATGATTCACAACAGCATTTCATTTACAACAATTAGCGCCGGAGTTGAGTTTCATGGATGAAGCTGACCGGGCTCGGCTAAAACATTGAATAAATATTTTGCGCACAACATGACCAGCTGCTGAATAAGTAAACGTAATATACATTATATGTTTGTATGTATGCAAATGATATGGTAGATACCGCACCACTTACAAAGCTCTTCATCTGGCAGTGCTAGCTGTATCGGTGTTATTTCAAGCCTAGGTTCAGTAGAGGCTGTTACTTTGACAGTAGATGTCGATGGCTTATGTTGTTTTGCATTCAGTGATGGTGGTTCTTGTGGGATTTCAGCCAAAGCAGCTGCAACAGTGATATAATACTAACAAAAATGCAACATCTACAAATATGTCACCAGTATTGAGCGCAAGCTTATGTAATACAATTATGGTGTTTGAAACGGATCCGGCTACTCAAAAGCGGCATTGATGAGTCACAATTGCCAACATTCTGTTGTAACATCGGCACTTTTTTCAACTATTGATAAACAAAATGAGACTAACCGGCCATTTGTGACATTTGCTTTGATCTCAAGTCAATGTATTGGGGAAGTGACAAATCTTCCTTTTGGAAACTGTTCTTTTCCATCGAGTAGTGTGTGCCATTTATGGCGACAGAATTTCCAGATTCAAGTTCACTTTTAAGTGTATCAAGAGTACTTTCTGCATCAGAGACATCTACACCGGAAATAAGCTGAAATTCCACTGCTATACTACCTAAAAAGGTTAACAAAGTGCTTTTGACATTGAAAGGAACGATACTGGTTGGTGCTCAAGATGAGTACGCTTTCATCATTAATAAAAACTGTAGCAAATGTGATTATTGCAATATGATCAGCCACTGACCTATTTCTTGTGGATAACTAGCTACTGCTTTGTTGGTCCTTGGTTGATTAGCATAGTACCATTAACACCATTAGTTATTAAACATCAACAGGGGTAGCTACATGCATTTTCAGGTCTTAAATTCTAATTTGAAGACACATTTATAAAAAACATTCATATTCTCATAGAATGTAACACATATTTTGTACGAAGAAATACCTAAAATGAGAAACTTTGCCTGGGACAGGGAAATGAATTGCCACCTTCCTCTCACTGCGAATACAATTATACCAATACGGACCCAATACGGTAACATGAATACACAACACAATATAGGGATTGATAGATATGTAGACTTATGCCAGCAATTTGAATTGATCTGTTTCCGCTTAGATATAATAAAGGATCTACACCAGTTTTACACTTAACTATATCTGGTTAGCCCAGAAAACTCTGAGCACTAAGGGGGTATCTGAGTGACTTGGTCACCGTATATGGATGCAAAAAGATACTGAGATGTTATAGTCATACTTAAAAATAAGCCCAGATTTGGACTAAGCAGAGCCAATCAACCTCTTATCGTTGCTGATGGATAATGGCATGCGAATTGGAAAGAAGTAAAACTAAGAATGCTGCATGTCAACAACCAAAGGCCAAATTTTAGTATGAGCTTCGGATTTTGCCAATTTCAGCCCTAGTCGGAACATACCCATTTTGCGTGTGTTTTTATTGTAGGACACATTATTAAGACCATTCACACTGGGCAGAAGTTTCTAAAAATGGTGCATTCTTTTCCCTCAACTCATGGCCAATAAACTCTATACATAGTGTTGAAAACAGACAGAAGCGCATAGAGAAGGGTGAATAGCCGGGTGCCCAGCCTTGTGCATTTTAGACACACTGGCTCATTTCTATTATTTTGTGTAGCTCATTGACATATTTAACAATTTCACAAACTTGTGTTTCGTACTCGTGTTACGCATTCCGCATTAGAACAATTGGTGAAACTCTTTAATAAGTGAATATACACTGTTAACAGCGCAGAGTTTATTCGAGTGTACCTTTCATGGACAAATCCATACATACTCTACTTTCAATTTCTGGGTTTCCTAACCTTTTTTTATCATTTAATAAAAAAAGAACCATGAAACTAGTGAATGAAAACTAAGTTTTTTGAAACGGATCTCAAATTTCAAAGTAGTGCTGATGTTTGGAAACTGATATGATATTTGGAAACTGATTTATGATATTTCTAATTTTAAGCCGATATTTTCGATATATCTATTTCGAGGAGTTTTGAGTTTTAGAGGTACTTATTGAGATAATTTTGACTGTTTATGGTACTGATATGGTATAAAATTAACAAAATAACCCATTTCCCAGACCCGATAATATCACTTCAGAACGTTATTGGCTGATATTGTAGTCAATATTTCTATAGTCCTTTTTCGTGCTGTTCAAAACCGATATTGCAATTTTTTTAGAAAAACCGATACGACATATTGGTTTATTGCACAACACTATTTCAAAGCCACGGTGTTTACCTGATTGACATATTTTCCATGTTCATGCGTTTTTTACAAAAAAATTTTTGCTCAGGGGAGCTGCTCAGACTCTCCTCCCTGATTAATAAATCATGAATCATAATTAAGTATTTCGACTTTAAAAATCAAAGATGCTGGTAAATATTGACCGTGGTAAAGTGCAGATTCTCACTGTTTACAGCATTGAGTGAGAAGTGGGTCGTCATTGTTAGTTATATCCGGAGTTTTATTCATTTTAACGTGTTAAAATGGTGATCGTGCAAACACTACGCCCACCCCCTAAAATGGCCCCTGAGATTCCTATCCACAAACACAAAAACTGTATAGTTTAGGTGTGCAAACTAGCCCAATATGATGTTTCTAGCTGTTTTCAGCTAAATGTCTTTCAAGAGGTTTCCAGTCTTTTTGAGAGCATAAAAGGACAAAAATGGTCAAAAAACCGTATTCACCTGTAAGAATTTGGGAAATAAGACCGGTATCTAGGATGGCCCCTGAATATCATCATCAATTTGCAAGGGAAACATGACTATAACTTGGATATAACTACAATGTTAACATGTCCTATTAATGAGCTACTAAAAACGAGTAGCCTGGTTACCCCCTCGTATAGATTAATTTGTATTTTTTATTTTTGGAGTTGTCTGCCTACTTCGGAGTCGACTCGCACACCTTCTTGTATATCACATGCCAACGTCTGTCAACAGTGGGACAGTTAGCTATCAATGTACATGTTCATTGCATGGTCTTCTTAAAAAAGCTTCCCATACAAATACGCTAAATACAGAAGTCATCATGTTAAACTGCATGGAAAAAGGACCTACTTAAGACAGCCTAATGTCTTTTCCAGGCCCTTAAAATTTCAAAAATTTGGTCTTATGAAGTACTGGTGGCAGACATATTACGGTCCACCATACCAAGACTTAAACAAAGGACTTGGTGAAGATCAAAGGTAGCCTGTTTGTGACCTTCCAAAGTCCTACTAAAAGCCTTCTGTGGAAAAGGAGCCATGACAAGGACATCAAAAGCATTTTGTGCTGACTCAAGGGCAAGCTCAGGACAGAACAAGGACAAGGCGAGGACATTTCAGTGACAGAACAAGACTAAAGAGGACATATGAAGACAAACCTAGTACAGACCTAGGCCAAGCCGAGGAAATAAAAGCACTTGCAAAGGGCAGCCTTTGAGGAAATGTGAATTTTACCAAACGTTTTCCACCTAGGGTGTATAGCAAATCCCGTAAATTTTGATGTGCTTGACAAAATTTCTTCTTGTTTTCAGGGATAGAATTGAAAAGAACTACAATTACAGATTCTGAGCTGATGATTATTGAACTCAGGCAATTATTTATTTACAAGGCTACCGCTTCAAAACCTCTGATTTTTACCCATTCTTCATTTTTTTACCCCTTTTGCTTCAGGGTGCTTACCCAAGGGTTGCATTAGACTGACCCGACCGGACCCACTAGTTTGCGGGGTTTAATTCAAGTTTCGAACAAAAATAGCCAAAATGACATCTAAGGAGTAAGCCTAGCCCAAATATTCGGACTTGGCAGGTTCAATTACCCCTATGTAGACTATCCGTTTGTCAAAATATGAAATGTTGAAAGCTATAATTTCGGAGTTCTCTCCTTTTTAGGGATGGCTAAATACGCCCTGGCTCTACCATATACTACTAGTAAATTCCCAACATTTTATTCAGATATTTTTTCTTGGTCTCTTGCTGGATAATAGAGTGAAAAACTTCACAAACAAAAAATATTCTGAGATAAAGATTCCTCATCATTCCCACTTTCATGTGGTTGCAAAAACCTTGGATTTTAAATTCACCCTACAAGACAAAACGATTTGTTGGAGTTAATGTGAGGGAAATACGTGACTGCCAAAAACCGCAAAAAGTTAAAACCACTAAAAATTAGTTCCAACAGGTGCTATTTGCCGACAAATAAAACTGATAATGTGTAATATTGTTCTGCAGGAGCTTCCCCAGCTGCGGTTCAAACCACTGACACCCGATTCTGCCCAAAAAGTGCTAAGGTCGTTCGTGAACCATTGATTCTGTGAATATTGAGAGAGGACAACATGTCAATTTTTGTGCCTTGTAATCTAAGTTCCTGCAGGGTAGGTACACTTCCTGACCACTCACAAAGTTCATTTTGTACAGAGGACGACTTCAAAGTGTGGTAACCAAATTATTTCCTGCGCCTAGGTCAATCCATTCCGCTGTGGGATGGGAGAGACAATTGGTTGGTATATTAAGTTTTGGTTGTCACCCCTCTTGTGTTTTTATGCATTTTCAACTGCCTGCTGAGAAAAATCTAAGATTAAATTTAAAAAGAATTCTGCAAGTTTTTTCTTGCTTTTCAAACATATGTTGTTTACATTCCAAAATTGTAAAATTAAAATCCGAGGTTAAAACTTCTTTGTTTTGAGGCCTAATAGTGGCCCGTTTCAGTCTGCCAATTGGTTTTCTTGTAGAGTGCAGCACAAAAAAAAAACAGTACAGACCCACCATAAATTACTGTTTCATTGTGACTTGATCATTATGGCTGAGTTTTTTGACATGGCCGCTATTTAGCTGATTTTACACACAGTATACGCTCAGAAAATCGGTGCCAGAAGTCAATTCTGGTTTGCCGTAGCTCTTCAAAGAAATGCAATTATCCAATATATGTTAAAAATTTGTTTTTGTGAGTGTACTATTATGATTTGAAACCTGTTCAACAAGATTTACCCCATAACTAGGTGTACATATCTGCTGGCCAAGACAAAATTTTCAATGAGAATGGCTCATCCCTACCACACACAGTTCTTGAAATGGCAAAGACAGAAATTTTCTGTGTAAAGGACGAAGAAAAGTAAGGAAACTGCAAATTCAATATATCACAGGGTGCTTTAGTCTTTTAGGGATCAGACTGTAAACTGGTCAAATGTGAAGTGATCTGCCAACTCAGGTCAGAATGTGACTGATAAAGCTTCATCCATCCATACACATGTACTATTATCATGTAACCATTTCATGAACAAACATCTCGGAGTATGGGATACGTAGTCCCAAAAGTGCTGTCAGGGATAAGATTTCTTTAAGGTTTAGAGATTGTCTGCCAAAACACTCATTAAATAAGCTTTTGTCTGAGTCACAGATCACCAGAATGATTTACCTGGTGTAAGTGAGAGTCCATCTACCCTCGTCTCTTCTATCGCCATCATCTCGACAATCCAAGATTTAACTTGTGATGTCGCGTCTTGTATATCTGAGCTAATCGATGAGAAATCTCCAGAAAGTTTGAACTTCACATCAGTATACCTAGTCTCAGTCGGCGCTGAAAAGTAAAAGAATCACAGTGGTATGCATATAGTTCAATAGGCAATTGCTAAATGCAAAGATGTAAAACATTGCAAAAAAAACCTTAACTGTGGAGAAGGAAGACTGGAGATTGCAAAGAATGTAACAAAGTTAAGCTTAAGCATGACATCAGCTTGTTTAAGTATGATCAGTGTGTAGTCAAATATCCATGGTGAGACATTCCAAATGGAGGGTATTTTGCCACGATTCTTCACCATGTTTCTGAGAGAGTATCGGAAATATGCATCCTGAACGATTGCCCTCTTAGCTTTCAAGTTAGCGAAGAGTTACAGCTCTTGATTGATACCCAAGTCAGACCCGTAGCTTGATTGATTTTAACAATTGTCATTCATCTCTTGATTTGGAGTCAACAATAACAGAGATACTGGCGATTTTTATAGCACCTACCAGGTATCCTGCATACCAAAGTTTCACTTAATGTCGATTTCTAGTGGTGCTCTATAACAAACAACGATCCACAAACCCTAACAGCAAGTGTGCTAATTTTATTCAATTGTCTGAAATGATCCATAGCAATGTTGGAATAACCGCTATAAATGACGTGTGCATGAGAAATACTCACCTTGAAAACAAAAATTGCCAGATCCAATGAACCCATCATTACATTGACATTTAAATGAGCCGATGGTGTTCTGACAGACAGCGTCTGTGTGACAAACGGATGTACCTGCTTCGGCACATTCATCATTATCTTTGAGAAAATAAAAACATTCATTAACCTGAAATCGTAAGAGGCAAGTCACTTGGCAAGGATAAGGAAGCAATCTCACTCTATAAGCATCATTGTTCATGTCCCAAAAACCATCAAGCAGCACAACTTTATTAGCTGGATATTAAAACGAAAGTTTTGCATTTGTGTGCCATCGCTTTGATATACTCTCTGATTCGAGTGCGCCAAAAAGTTGCATATCAGGTTCTAGACAATAGGGGATATGTTGCAAAAAATTATGGCTCAAACTTTTAAGTAACTAAGTATGTTGCTCATATCATGTTATAGTAAACCATCCAATCTCTCAGCATCAACTCCATTTAAGTAGCGAACCATATGAAGAAAGCGTTCAACTGCCCCAATTTCTCAGTGCATGGTGAATACTCAGGACTATTATGTCAACTGTCTGAAGCGGAGGCATATTGAACCATATTGTCAGCTCCAGACTAGGATTGCGAAAAAGCACAATAAGGCATAGTTTAACCATACAACAGATAAAAAGAGGGAAAATCTTTAAACAGATAAAAAGAGGGAAAAGTATTTAAAAAAACTGCGAAATTCAACCCCCACTAGCACAGATTCTATTCATCAGCCCCAGATACATCTGTCGATCATATGTGTCTTATACGCCTTTGGTGTGAAGCAATGATCGATACAACAGTTTAAAAAGAATGTAATTCCACTAATTTCAATTCAGAACCTGCATGGTACAACAAAAATTTGCTGAAGATGGGAACGGAATGGACTACTTATTTCGAACAACGTGATCATAATACCAATATGTCCCTCACCCTCTGTCCCAAGATTCCTCGAGTGTATATTGATACCAACAGCACATGCATGCTGTAAACCCCAGTAGAACTGCCAGATTCAGTCCTTGTGTGTGCCCTGGAATAATGTCAACCGTTGACTGTATTTTCAGTCTAACCCCAAAATAAGTTACCTATGGCATTTTCTGTACACTTTTAGTAAAACCTGGTCAAATAAATGAATTTGACTGTACATTTGATGGGTTTAAAATCATCAATATCAGAAAGGATGATCTTTTCCTGGAAAAGTAGGAATAAGACTTTGTTGTGCTGTTGGAGATTAGTAACGGTACACCTGACAGCCTGAGTGACAGCTGTAGTTACCTGTACAAGTAATCCCGTTACCAGAGTATCCTTGTTTACATTCACATATATGAGATCCAGCTGTGTTTATACAATACGCATCTGAGTGACAGTTGTGAGTCAAGTCATCACATTCATTCTTATCTAATAAATACAGCTTCTTCAACATTACGCAAATCAATACATGTACATGCATTGTAATCGGTGCCATTATGAACTGTGAGTGAAAAAAGTATCATAATTTGTCTCAATGGCTCTCAATATCAGCCAAGATGTTGTGAACGCCTCAAAGCGATAGCTTACTATAAATCAAAAAGTTGATCAACACCTAACCAGAAGACTGGGCACTAAGTACTCACTTTTGGATAAATTATCATAATCATAACTCTTGGTTTGCTTGGCTTGCAACCATGCAAACATTTACCAGCCTGGGAGCATTAGCCTGTAATTGTGATGAGATCAAATTTGCATGGATTTGCAAGGCAGAATTCTTTGATCATTGCCAAGGACATCAAATATAACTTAGTCATTGTGTTTTGCTATAACCTCACCGATGCAGAAATCAGCAGTGCCGTGATAACCATGTTTACATTGACATGTATAAGATCCGGGTAAGTTTATACACTCTGAGTTAGTACTACAGTCTGCTGCTGCCAGCGATTCTGTATCAGAACATTCATCTATGTCTGCAATCATATCAAATTCAGCCAAAGATTTATTCACAATTCAAAAAGCATGTACATGTATATGTATGATGTACACACATGTTTAGTTGCCCAAAGCATTAAAGAATCCCAGTGTTGCTGCCTCTTCTGATATGCTTGTTGTTACCCAAGCTGCAGTTTATCCCTGATTTGACCAATCATCTAACAGTGTTGTTAAACTTGTTTATTGCTATGATAGACCCTACAGAAAGAAAACGTTCGTTGGAATTGTAATTAAAAAGACTCATGAATACCGTGGCCTATTACTGCCAAGAGGTGCTGTGAAAAATAAAATGTATGCTCTG
>ERZ1740062.1077-NODE-1077-length-11735-cov-3.987072_pt1 | contig 11735 bp, 12 predicted proteins | sample MGYA00581741_ERZ1740062 | MGnify/ENA primary metagenome ERZ1740062 (study PRJEB43018, sample SAMN04849747) | marine metagenome | isolation source: floating plastic debris | place: Pacific Ocean | collected 2008-09-01 | study: EMG produced TPA metagenomics...
CAGTCTGCGCATGTGCAATACGCCGACAATCTGGTCGATGTTGTCTTCGTATACGGGCAGTCGCGTATGTTGACTGGTTTCTATGACGGCGAGGATCTCGTCCATATCGTCGTCGAGATCGATGCCAACGATTTCGTTGTGTGGGACCATGACATCGTCGACAGAGACTTTTTCGAGGTCAAGGATTCCAGTCAGCATCGTGCGATACTTCCTGGAGATCAAAGCCCCGGCCTCATTCACAACGGTGCGTAATTCCTCGTGACTCAATGCCTGCCCATCGATCTCACTGGCGCGAACGCCGAATAACAGCAACACGCCGTTGGCGACCAGGTTGGTCAGCCAAACCAGCGGATACATGATCTTCAGTAGCGGGTAGTAGACATAGACCGAGGGCATGGCGATGCGGTCGGGATGTAATGCGGCCAGCGTTTTAGGCGTGACTTCGGCAAAAATCAGGACGACGAAAATCAGCAGCAGTGGCCCGAGCACCAGCGCAGCGCCGCCGATGCGTCCACTAATGTAGCCGACGAGCAGGGTGGCGACGATGTTGACAATGTTGTTGCCGACCAGGATCAGACCGATCAGTCGATCCGGTTTCGACAACAGCTTCTCGGCGATACGGGCAGAGCGCACACCAGATCGCGCACGATGCCGGAGCCGATAGCGATTCAGGCTCATCAGCGCCGTTTCGGTACCGGAGAAAAAAGCCGAGCACAGCAGCAACCCGAATAGAATCGCGAACAACAGGCTCAGCGGTAACTCGTTCAACAGGCGAAACCCTCTTCGACCGCGTCAGTGTAGACAGGGCGTGTGGATTAGCCCCATTGCTTGTCCAGCAAGACTTCCAAAACCAGTTTGCTGCCGAAATAGGCGAGTACGAGCACGACAAATGCGGCCAGATACAACTGCAACATGCGGCGTCCCCGCCATCCCGCGGCGCGTCTGCCCACCACCAACACGCCAAAAATGGCCAGTGCAACGAGTGATAACACTGTTTTGTGTGTGAGGTGTTGCGTGAACAGGCTCTCGATGAACACGAAACCGCTGGTAACGGATAGCAGCAGGAACACAAAACCGGATGTGGTCAGTGTGGCAAGAAACTGCTCCGTGGCCAACAGCGGCGGTAGCAGGTTGGTAAGGCGCGTGACACGGGCCGCGCGCAATTGGCGATCCTGCGCGAGCGAGGCGAGCGCCAGAATGGCACCGGCCGCAAGAAAGCTATAGGCCAGTAAGGACAGCATCGCATGCAGTTTCAGTTGCCAGGACAGCGGTGCGGTTTCGCTGACGCCAGCGAGATACTGCAGGGTCAGCATGGCAGCGCTGGCGGCTAACACGACGCCACCGAGTGCGCGAAAACCCGGCTGAAATGCGGCGAACAGCCCAATGACGGCAAATAACCAGCCGATGACATTGAGAACGTCCGCGAGGCCGATGCCCACCGTCGGGTTCAGAAGCACGCGGTTGGCCAACATGCCGCCATGGAACGCGATCGCGATAACTATCATTAATAACAGCAAGTTACGACCTTTATCGGCAGCGTGCTGGTCCGAAAACCGCGTAAATAGTGCGGCTGCCGAACCCAGGTAGGTGGCAAAAATTGTGAAGACAAACACAGAAAACCCGGCCCCGCTGCCATAACTTGCGTCTCAAAGGTGAATAATCGCACATGCTTGGCATCTTGGTAAGTCCGTACCACGCACCTATCAAGCGGTTTGGCGACGTCGGAAAGCGTGACGATACGCACGGCGTCAGGGGTGTAAAAACGTATGGATATTAAAGTGCTAGGATGCAGCGGCGGTATCGGGGGAGGTGCGAGAACCTCGGCGATGCTCGTCGATTCGGATGTGCTGCTGGATGCAGGAACCGGTGTGGGCGACATGCCGTTAGCCGACCTGCGCCAAATCCGCCACGTCTTTCTAACCCACGCGCATCTCGATCATATCGCCGGGCTACCATTCTTGATTGACAGCGTGTTTGACGCTCGCATTGGTGACCCAATGACAATCTATGGCCGCAGCGAGACGCTTGCGACTGTCCAGAAGCACATTTTCAACTGGGAGATCTGGCCGGACTTTGCCCAGCTGCCCGATGTTCATAATCCGGTCATTCGCTACCAGGCGTTAGAGCCGGGTGGCATGGTCGAAATCGCTGGTCGTCTGTTTCATGCGGTGGACGTGCGTCACTCCGTCCCGGCCCAGGGCTACTGCATCAGCCATGCCGATGGTGTGTTCGCGGTTAGCGGTGATACCGCGACCAACAACACATTGTGGCCGTTGCTGAATTCGCTGCCGGACTTGAAAGCGCTGGTGGTCGAGGTGTCCTTCCCCGACGAACAGGCTGCGCTGGCGCAAGCGGCAGGCCACTACTGCCCGCGCACGCTCGCTGAAGATTTGATCAAGCTGGATCACGAGCCTGCGATCTGGTTGACCGCCATGAAGCCTGGCGATGAGAGCACCATTTTCGAACAGGTGCAGGCGGCGATTCCCAGCCGCGATATCCAAATGCTACATACTGGCGCTTCGTTGAAGATCTAGCGTTCGCTGTCCTCGCCGGCTATCGGCGCTTTGCCGCGACTGCGCTATCATAGGCGCGCTCGTCAGCGTTGAGGTAGACCATGTTCGACAATCTTTCCGATCGTTTGCGCAGTGCCACCCAGGCGCTGAGCGGCAAGGGTCGTATCACTGAAGACAATGTCAAGGACACGCTCCGTCAGGTCAGGATGGCGTTGCTAGAGGCGGATGTCGCGCTGCCAGTGGTCAAGCAGTTCATCGAGCGCGTGCGCGAGCAGGCCGTCGGCGAAAAAGTATTGACCAGCCTGACGCCAGGTCAGGTGTTCATCAAGATCATTCACGCCGAGCTGACAGCGGTGCTCGGCGGCGCGTCTTCGCCGTTGGATCTGCGCGCACAGCCACCGGTTGTCGTCATGTTGGCGGGTTTGCAGGGCGCCGGTAAGACGACAACAGCCGCTAAGCTCGCTGTGCATCTGCAGAGCAAAGAAAAGAAAAAGGTCATGCTGGTCAGTGTCGATGTGCATCGACCCGCCGCAATCTTGCAGCTACAGACGCTGGCCGGAGAGGTTGGCGCTTTGTTTCATTCGAGCGAGGCCGATGAGGCGCCGGTCGCCATTGCCAAACGCGCCCTCGACGATGCGCGTCGACAATTTGCCGACGTGCTGATCGTCGATACCGCTGGTCGGCTGCACGTGGATGGCGACATGATGGCCGAAGCAGCGGCGGTCCATACGGAAGTCTCCCCGCACGAAACGTTATTTGTCGTCGATAGTATGGCGGGCCAGGATGCAGTGTCGTCCGCTGCCGCCTTTGATCAGGCGTTGGCCCTGACCGGGGTCGTGCTGACCAAGGCGGATGGTGATGCGCGCGGTGGTGTCGCGCTGAGTGTGCGCGAGACGATCGGCAAGCCGATACGGTTCCTGGGCGTCGGCGAGAAAATCGATGCGCTCGAAGCGTTTCACCCGGAACGCATGGCATCGCGAATCCTTGGCATGGGTGATGTCCTCTCGCTGGTGGAAGAGGTCGAGCAAAAGGTCGATCAACGTAAGGCCCAAAAGCTTGCTAATAAGCTCAAAAAGGGGCGGGGCTTCGATCTGGCGGACCTCAGAGATCAGTTGCAACAGATGCAGAACATGGGCGGGCTCGGTGCGCTGATGGACAAGATGCCGCTGCCTGGCAATGTAGACAGTGCTGCGCTGAAAAACCAGATGGACGACAAGCAGCTTCGCCGTCAAGTCGCGATCATCGATTCCATGACACCCGACGAGCGTCGTTTTCCGAAGAAAATCAACGGCTCACGCAAGAAACGTATCGCCCGCGGTGCCGGCCAACAGATTCAGGATGTCAACCGTTTGCTGAAACAGCACCTGCAAATGGAGAAGATGATGAAAAAGGTCTCGCGTGGTGGTCTGAAAAATATGATGCGCGGTTTGCCCGGCGCGGGTGGCCCTCCCTTCGGGCGTCGCTAGTGCGGTGATGTCGGTAGAATCCGGTGAGATCGCTCACAGCAAAAAGCTATTCCACTTTTCCTGTCAAAACAGTACAATGGCGGGCTTTCCGCAGTTCGGTGGCGGCTTGTGTGCGCCATGCGGTGCCTCATGCACTGGCGCGGACACAGACACAGCCGGCCTGGTGCTCGCCGCAGTCGTACTGCTCGCGACACTGGGCTGCGCATAAACCATTGTTTTTTGGGATTTTTAGATATGGTCACAATTCGACTGACTCGCGGCGGAGCGAAAAAGCGTCCGTTCTATCACGTGATCGTTACGGACAGCCGTAACCGTCGCGATGGCCGCTACATTGAGCGCCTTGGGTTTTTCAATCCGCTGGCGAAAGGCAACAGCGAAGGGCTGAGAATCGACATTGAGCGTGCGGATCACTGGATTGGCCAGGGCGCACAGCCGTCGGATCGCGTCGCGCAATTGCTGAAGCAATATCGTAAGGCTGCTAGCCAAGCAGCCTGATCGCTCATACGGCGAATCATTGCCATGGCGCAGCAGCCCCTGGTGGTGATCGGTGAAATTCGCGGTATCTATGGCGTTAAGGGCTGGGTCAAGTTGTTTTCATGGACCAGTCCGAAAGAGAACCTGCTGAACTACACCGTTTTTCAGGATCAAAACGGCCGGCAATGGCATCTCGCTCAGGCCCGGGCACATGGTAAGGGACTGATCGGTCGCTTCAAAAGCATCGATACGCGGGAGCAGGCGGCAGAGATACAGGGTTTGAGCCTGCGGGTGGCTAGAGATTCGTTGCCGCCACTGGCGGACGATGAGTACTACTGGGCGGATCTGGAAGGTTGTCAGGTCTTAACGATAAGCGGGGAGTTGATCGGCGTGGTTGATCATCTGCTCGAAACCGGCGCGAATGACGTGCTGGTGGTGAAAGATAAGCAAGGCACGGAAGAGCTGATTCCTTTTGTGCTAGAGCAAGTCGTGACGCTGGTCGACGTGGTCGATCAACGGATCGTCGTGGACTGGTCGGGTAGCGACCTCCGGGCATGAGCGATCACGCGACGATTGGTGTGGTGACCTTGTTCCCGGAGCAAGTGCAGCGCGTCGGACAATTTGGAGTAATTGGTCGTGCTGTCGCAAACGGCGAGGTCGAATTACAGTGTGTCAGTCCGCGCGATTTCGCGGATGATACGCACCGGACTGTGGATGATCGCCCGTTTGGTGGCGGCCCCGGCATGGTGATGCAATACGGCCCATGGGTCGCGGCGATTCGCTCGCTGAAAGCGCAGATGCCTGACGCGATGTGTGTAGCACTGAGTCCGCAGGGTCGGCGTTTCGACCAGCAGACGGCGGTGCGTGCAGCGGCGATGCCAGGCTTGGTTCTGGTGGCGGCGCGGTACGAAGGCTTCGACGAGCGAATCATCGAGGCAGAGATTGACGAAGAATGGTCACTTGGCGATTTTGTGTTGAGTGGCGGAGAGCTCGCAGCGATGGCGATGATCGATAGCATCATCCGATTGCGCCCCGGTGTACTAGGGCATAGCGAGTCTGCGGTGCAGGAGTCGTTCAGCGAGGGGTTGCTTGATCATCCGCACTACACACGCCCACCAATAGTGGAGGGCAGAGCGGTGCCGCCGGTATTGATGGGCGGCGACCATGCGGAGATTGCGCGCTGGCGACGCCAGCAGGCACTCGGTAGGACATGGCAGAGACGACCAGACTTACTGGAGCAGGTCGATCTCAGCGAGGAAGATAAGCGTTTGCTGGCGTCCTTCAGGACGGCGGCCAACAAACAGACAACAGGTGAATAACTGTCGCCGCGAGGCGAGTTTGGATGGGAAAACAATGAGCAAGATCATCGACGCAATTGACCAGGAACAAATGACGCGCGACGTACCCGAGTTCGGGCCCGGCGATACCGTGGTCGTACAGGTACGCGTGAAGGAAGGCGAGCGTGAACGTTTGCAGTCTTACGAAGGTGTCGTCATCGCGAAGAAAAATCGCGGCATCAATTCGTCTTTCACGGTACGCAAGATTTCGCATGGCGAAGGGGTGGAGCGTGTGTTCCAAACCTACAGCAACGCGATTGGCGATATCAAAGTGAAACGTCGCGGTGATGTACGTCGTGCCAAGTTGTACTACTTGCGCGGACGCACAGGTAAGGCTGCACGTATCCGCGAGAAAATCTAGTCGCTGCGTGACGCGAGTCAGTTTCGATAGGTGGGCGACACGGAACTCTCCGTGCCGCCCGCTTGTCCATTAAGACGTCGAGTTTTTCAGGATGGAGTCTATGCGTCAGAGGTTCGTTAGCAGGGTTTGCTTGGCAGGGCTTACGCTCTGGCTAGCCGGTTGTGGCGGATTCGTATCGTCAGCAGCGGGACGGTTTGCGGATAACCTCGGCGATGCTGTTCTGAATCATCCCGACCCGGAAGTGGTCCGCAATGGCGTCCCGTCCTACTTGCTGTTGCTCGACAGCCTCGTGGAAGGCAGCCCGGACGATCCGGCGTTATTGGCCGCCGCTGCCGATATGTACGCTGCCTACGGTGCCGTATTTGTGCTGGATCCGCAGCGAGCGGACATTCTCACAGCGCGCGCTTTATCCTACGCAGAGCGTGCGGTCTGCGCCCGCTTCGAACAAGGTTGTGACTGGCCAACGGCCACGTTCGACGATTTTGAGGCATCGGTCACACGGCTTGATGATGATCATGCATCAGTCGCGTCGACGTACGCCGTGGCATCACTCGCCTACATCCGTGCGCACAGTGACGACTGGGCTGCGCTGGCGCGTCTGCCACACATCGAGCTCTTGCTGAAACAGGTATTGCCTTACACAGCCGATGATGATCTTGGCACCTTGTACGGCTACTTGGGCATTCTCAATACACTGCGCCCGCCTGCATTGGGTGGCGAGCCTGAGGTGGGCCGCGAGTATTTCGAGAAAGCGATCGCCCTGAGCGAAGGCAAGGACCTTTCGGTCAAGGTGGAGTTCGCACGCGGCTATGCACGCTTGTTGTACGAACAGGAGCTTCACGATCGACTGTTGAATGACGTATTGGCGGCGCCAACCGAGGCGCGCGGGTATACCCTGACTAATACGCTAGCCAAACAGGATGCTGCAGCGTTGCTCGCGAGCGGCGCAGATTACTTCTGAGCCGCGCGCGTCATGTTTGACCAAGATCGCCGGTCATCGGTTCTGGGCGGGCGTCAAGCGTCCGGTTCACGGAATGTTCATCTGATTGGCGGTACCATACGAAACACGACATGGAGCGTCGCGCGGAAACGTTACGGAGATTTAACTATGAGCAAAGTGATTCGACTGATCGCTGCGTTAACCGCTGTGTTGGCAGCGCAGCTGGCCAGCGCCGAGACATTAAAACTAGCGACGATCGCGCCGGAAAACTCGCAGTGGATGCAGGATATGCGCGCTGGCGCCAAGCTGATCCGCGAACGCACCGATGGTCGCGTGATCATCAAGTTGTTCGGCGGTGGCGTGATGGGCAACGACAAAAAGGTGTTGCGCAAGATTCGTATTGGTCAGCTGCACGGCGGGGCATTTACCGCAGGCAGCATGATGGATCGCTACCCCGATCTTTCCATTTATGGTTTGCCACTATTGTTCAACTCGCAAGGTGAAGTCGACTATGTGCGCGAGCGGCTCGACGCGCGTTTGAAAGCTGGCCTCGAAGAAGCTGGCTTTGTCAGTTTTGGATTCGCTGGCGGCGGCTTTGCGATGGTCCTTGGCAATGCGCCGGTGACCGAACTGGCGGACTTGCAGGGTCAGAAAGTCTGGGTGCCGGAGGGCGATACAATCAGCTATGCCGGTATGGAGGCACTCGACCTGTCGCCCGTAACGTTGCCCATTACTGACGTTTTAACCGGGTTACAAACCGGGCTGCTCGACATTGTCGCGACACCGCCGGTGGGCGCGCTGGTGTTGCAGTGGCATACCAAAGTCAAATTCGGCACCGAGGTGCCTCTCGCCTATACGATGGCCTTTATCGCGATCGATAAAAAGCGTTTCGAGCGACTGTCTTCCGGTGATCAGGACATCGTGTCCGAGGTGTTGGGCAACATCTACGCGCGCTTCGAGCAAGTCAATCGAACCGATAACGATAAGGCGCTGGCGGCACTCAAGAGCGTTGGTATCGAAATGGTCGACCTGAAAGCCGGGCAGATTGATCGTTGGCGCACCGCTGTCGATGAAACCAATGCGACGCTCGCGGCCGACGGCGTATTTTCCAAAGCACTCTACGACGAGGTTAAGTCGTTGCTGGCGGACTATCGCAGCGCGGCAGCCGCAGCGGACTAGCCGCGGCCAAGCGCCATGCAGAGATGGTTAGCGCGGGCCGGCGCCTTTGCGGAAGACGCCGCGTTGGTGCTCTTGCTGACGGCGATGATTGTGCTCGCCAGCAGCCAGATTTTTATGCGCAACGCGCTCGGTGACGGGTTCGTCTGGGCGGATGAAACGCTACGCCTGATGGTCTTGTGGCTCGCGTTGGCCGGCGCAGTGGCCGCCAGCCGTGCCGACAAACATATTTCGATCAACGTGCTCTCGCGGTTTTTGCCGGAAACCGGCCAGAAGCTGGCAAGAATACTCACCAACAGTTTTACCGCTGCTGTGTGTGGCGTGGTGGCGTTCTATGCGTGGCAGTTTGTGTCGCAGTCGCGTGAGTTCGAAGACCAGTTGCTGGGCACACTGCCTGCCTGGTGGTTTCAAATCGTCATGCCCGTCGCTTTTGCATTAATGGCGTGGCGTTATGCCTGTTTTGTAACCGGCGATCTGGTCGGTTTATTCGCGCGTGATAACGAGGCTGATCGCGAGTCAGACGTGCAGCCATGATCATCGTGTTGGGTCTCCTTCTCGCGCTGTTGGCGCTGGTCGGCGCACCGTTGTTCGCGGTGATTGCCGCGAGTGCATTGTGGTCATACCACCGTGAAGACATCGATTTGTCGGCCCTGGCGATCGAGTTTTTCTCGATTGCCGAAATGCCGGTGCTGCTCGCCATTCCACTGTTCACTTTTGCCGGTTATCTGCTGAGTGAGAGTCAGGCGCCGAGTCGTCTGGTCCGATTGACGCGCGCCATTCTCGGTTGGATGCCGGGTGGACTAGCGATCGTTTCTCTGGCCGCTTGTGCCTTCTTTACCGCATTCACCGGGGCCTCAGGCGTTACCATCATCGCTATCGGTGCGATTCTGTTTCCGGCACTTGCCGAGGCGGGCTACGAGAAAAAATTCAATCTCGGACTGGTCACATCGGCGGGAAGTCTGGGCCTTTTGTTTGCGCCATCGCTACCACTGATCCTGTACGGCATTGTGGCCCAGGTGCCGATCGATGATCTGTTTGTCGCGGGTGTGTTACCCGGCTTGTTGATGCTTGTCATGCTCGCGGCGTATTGCTTGTGGAAGAACCGCGGCGAGGCACAGCAGACTGCACCGTTTTCTTGGCGCGCCGTCGGGGCAGCACTGCGCGAGAGTGTCTGGGAACTGCCTTTGCCGATCGTCGTTTTGGGCGGGATTTATTCTGGCTATTTTGCCGTGTCCGAGGCCGCGGCGGTGACGGCTTTGTATGCGCTGATTGTTGAGGTCTTTATCCTGCGTGAGATTCCTTTGAAACGCCTGCCGGAGATCATGCGCGAATCGATGCTGCTCGTCGGGGGTATTCTGATTATTCTCGGCGTCTCGCTGGCCTCGACCAATGTCATGATCGATGCGGGTGTACCCCAACAACTGCTGGCCTGGATCAGCGGTTTCGTCGAAGGCCAAACCAGCTTTCTGTAGTTGCTGCTGCTGTTCTTGCTCGTGTTGGGAGCGATCCTTGATATTTTCTCGGCACTTGTACTGGTCGTACCGTTGATCTTACCGGTTGCCTTGCAGTACGGGATTGAGCCGATCCATCTCGGCATGATTTTCCTGTCGGCGATGCAACTCGGCTACCTGACACCGCCTGTCGGTCTCAATTTGTTTATCGCGAGTTACCGTTTTGAGCGACCGATTACCGAAGTCTACGGAGCGACCTTACCGTTCCTGCTAATCCTGATGTTGTCGGTCGTTGTGATTACGTTCTGGCCGCAACTGTCCCTGATTTTCCTGCGCTAAAGCTCGGCGCAAGTGAGTCAGATGGCTCGCGATGCCCAGTTGCTGATCCATGCCGCGAAATCGGGTACGCTCTTCCTAATCGTGATTCGTATCGAGAGAGATTATGTCTGCTTCCACCAATCCACTGGTTCGCTTTTTTTCATGGATATGGCGCGGCTTTAATGGCCTGCGCAAGATTCTGCACTTCCTGTTGCTGGCTGTCATTTTCATGGTGGTGTTCGCTGTCATGTCGCCGAGCGCGCCGACGTTGCCGGACCGTGCGGCGCTGGTGATTAGTCCTCTAGGTGCACTGACGGAACAGCTTGCCGGCACGCCGTTCGATCGTGCGGTGGATGAACTACTGGGACAGGCCGAACCGCAGACCCTGGTGCGCGATATCGTCGAAGCCCTGGAGCTCGCGGCAGATGACAGCAACGTGCCGGCGGTTTTCCTGGGCGTCGATGGTCTGGCGGGCGGCAGCATGTCCGAGCTGCAGGCCGTCGCCCGCGCACTGGTGGCGTTCAGAAATCAAACTGACAAGCCGGTCATTGCTTACGGCAGCGTGATGAGCCAGCAGGCGTATTTCCTTGCAGCACACGCGGACGAAGTCCTGCTCGATCCACGGGGTGCCGTTTTGTTGCAAGGCTTTGGCCGTTTCAGAAACTACTATGCGGAAGCGCTGGATAAGCTTTCTATTGACTGGAATGTCTACAAGGTCGGCACCCACAAGAGTTTTGTTGAGCCGTATATCCGCAACTCAATGTCGGATGAAGATCGCGAGAATTCTGGTCGGTTGCTGACCGAGCTGTGGGCTGCGTACGTGACGGATGTAGAGGCGGCGCGCAGTTTGCCTGCGGGCACACTGCAAAACCTCGCCGACAACCTGGACGTTGAGCTGGCGCGTGACGAGGGCGACCTCGGCGCCGTCGCATTGCGTCTGGATTTGGTCGACGAGCTGGCCACGCGTAGCGATATGCGCAGCAAGATGACAGCTCTCGTCGGTGCCGATGAAGACGACGAATCGACTTTTGCGCAGGTGAACTACCGTCGCTACCTGGACGTCACACGAGCGCTGACAATCGAGGAGGAGGCCGACAGTGTCGTGGCGGTCGTCGTGGCTTCCGGGTCGATTGTCGACGGCTCTGCGCCGCCAGGAATGATCGGTGGTGACTCCACTGCGCGACTGCTGCGTGATGCGCGCACCGACGACAAGGTCAAGGCGGTCGTGCTGCGGGTCGATAGCGGTGGCGGCAGCGCGTTTGCATCGGACATCATCAGCGACGAGATTTTGAATCTTCAGGCCGCGGGCAAGCCGGTTATCGCGTCGATGGGCGGTGTTGCTGCGTCAGGCGGGTACTGGATTTCGATGGCCGCAGACCAGATCCTGGCGGAGCCGGTGACCGTCACCGGGTCAATTGGCATCTTCGGTATGTTCCCGTCTTTCGAAAATTCGCTGGCACGACTGGGCATTTCAACGGACGGCGTAGGCACCGCGAATTTGGCGAACGCTCTACGGGCGGATATCACGCCGAGCGATCAGGTGAGTCGTATCTTGCAGCTCAACATCGAAAACGGCTATCAGGATTTCATCGGCGGCGTTGCCAAGTATCGCGATATGACGTTGGAAGCTGTCGACAGTGTGGGTCAGGGGCAGGTCTGGAGTGGCGAGGTGGCGCTTGGACACGGCTTGGTGGATGCG
>ERZ1740062.1078-NODE-1078-length-11731-cov-6.335218_pt1 | contig 11731 bp, 8 predicted proteins | sample MGYA00581741_ERZ1740062 | MGnify/ENA primary metagenome ERZ1740062 (study PRJEB43018, sample SAMN04849747) | marine metagenome | isolation source: floating plastic debris | place: Pacific Ocean | collected 2008-09-01 | study: EMG produced TPA metagenomics...
CTCCACGGTACCAATTAGTTCCTCCCATTTGTACGCCTAAAATTGCAGCATAAGCGCACTCACTCCAGCCAGAATTAGGACTGGAATCCTTCGGAGCATCTCGCTGACAAATTTTAATTACTTTTAGGGGTTTACGAGATAGCAAAGCTAGAGTTATAACTGTTAACCTACATGGAACCCAAGTTAAACAATCTTCTAAACGTGCGCTAAACCATCCTAAATAAATATAGGTCGATTCGCGGTAACCAATCATCGAATCAAGAGTACTACTAGCTTTATATGCTAAAGCGGGGGTTGCAGGTCCTATTATTGGTACAAAAGCACCAATAATCGCATAAAAAAGAGGAGCCATTACGGCATCAGTGGCATTTTCCGTTACTGTTTCTAAAACAGCTCGTAAAATTTCCACGGAAGTTAGATTCTGTGTATCTCGACCAACAAAATTACTGAGAATAGAACGAGCTTCGTTAATATTTCCTGCTTGTAAAGGTCGTAAAACTGTTTCGCCTGCCAATCTCAAACTTTTTGCAGCAAAACAGCTAGCCAATAAAATAGTTTCTACTCCGATTCCTAATATGGGATGAACCCATGCAGCCCATTGAATTATTAACCAGCCAATCGCACCACTACCTATTACTAAAAATATAGTTAGTATTATTCCAGCCAAACGTTGTGTTAAAGAGTCATGACAATATTTAAGAGTGAATTTAGTAAAACGCGAAATAAACCAGCCCATTACCTTGACAGGATGAATCCAATTCCACGGGTCCCCTATCAAGTAATCTAAAATAGCAGCAAGGATTAATACAACAGCAGAAGAAGTCACTAGCTTCGCTCAAATTTAAATTATCGGTTCAAAATAAAAATAATCTATGAAGCCTAAAGCAAGGGGCTTGGATTATCAAATAATCAATTAAAAATTAAACTAGTCTGGGATTTAATTTTTAATTTATCGATCTATAGTTAGGGCTTGCTGAATATTCAGTCAAAAAATTAATAATTTAGCAATAGATTACAACTAAACTACAAAACTAGCTTCTTCCCCAAGGGAAGCTTGCCAGCTACGAGCATCATAATAAAGGTCTGCCAAAGTAATACTATACAATGCTTCTTTTAGCTTTTGAGAGAGCCTATGCCAAAGACTGAAAGTTACCCAATCTTCAGCTGCTTGTGGATAAGCTCGATGGTGAGGTAAAGGTTCAATTGTTTCGCCAACAGCTTCTAAAATTTCTCCTAAAGATATCTTGCTAGGTTCTCTTGCTAGTTCGTAGCCACCATCTTTGCCACGAATTGATTTTACTAATCCAGCACGACGCATTTCTATTAACAGTTTTTCTAGATAAGGAGCGGGAATATTTTGACGGCGTGCGATCGCCCTAGTTGAAAATGGGCCACTTTTTTGCTGCAAGCTTAAATCTAGTAATGCCTTTACACTATAGTGTCCTTTAGTGGTAAGTTTCATGGCAATTGTGCAACTTTTAATGTTTACCTGTTAAACGCCCATACTTTGCAACGGTCAAACTACTTTTTGTATAAATCAAAGGCAAGCGAGCAATATTTAGCTGACTCATTGAAGAAAATTTCAATAAATATAGTGTACCAGGATAAAGTCCGAAGAAGCGTTTGAAGCTAGAGCGAATGCTATCTATCCAAGAAAAAATTTACTACATAGTTATGGACAATCCTTCAATATTGCGGCAAAAATTTAAATGCCATCAATGCATCGGAGTAACCTGCATGGTTAAAATATTCAACCCTCAAAGCATAAGTATAATGTTGTTGCCTAATAAAAAAAATAAAAATAATCATAGGTGCTGTTCTTAATACCTCAATGTCAGTTAAAATGAAATCGATTCCACCACATCCATCGTTAATTTTCGATTTAAGTTGATGGCTAAACAGAAAAAAAATGAACCACTAGTCGGCGAAGATTTACTCAAGAAAGTAAAGGAGCTAGAAAACGAAAGCAAAGAAGACAAAGCCAAACAGTGCGGCTACTATACCGTTACTAAAAATGGTATAGAGCGCGTTAACATGATGAAATTCTTAAATGCCCTAATTGATGCCGAAGGCATTCAATTAGATAGCTCTTCTGGTGCTAATGGGCGTGGAGGACGTAGTGCTAGCTATAGAATTAGCGTACAGTCTAATGGTAATTTATTAATTGGTTCGGCTTATACAAAACAGATGGGTCTTGAACCAGGAGATGAATTTATCATTACTTTAGGCAAAAAGCACATTCGTCTCAAACAAGTAGATCCAGAAGATTTGGAAGAAGAAGAAGAAGAATAAGCGAACCAATTAGCCACTCAATAATCAACATCATGAATGTTGATTATTAGATGGACATCTTGATATCACTTGCTTCAAAAATGCCAGTCGCCTCCTTTGAGGGGACTGACTATTCAGGCTATTTGAAAAGCATGTCTGAATATATCTTTTAAAGCTGCGAACCATAGATAATGATGAAGTCGTTTGTGTTCGCTCAAATTTACTATAGGCATGAAAAACAGCCAATAGTTTGCGGCAAAAGATTAATTATCAGTTTTATCTTGGTTGAGATAATTAGGTGGAGTGGCAGACGCAGGCAAAGTTTTAAAAGCCGCAGGATATGACACTTGATTATTCAGCTATTGATTGACGCAAACAAAGGCAGATAATATCGGTGCTAAAATCCATAAAGCTTTAGCCCCTGAGAAATTATCCATAATTTAGATTTACGATAATTTGGGTAGATTAGCCTGAAATACAAATTTTAGTTGATATCTTCTGTATTCAAGATGTAAATTAATTGTTTTATCAATTAACAATGGAAATCTTGCGTATCTGAAAAGTAAATTATTTTGCTTCTTCACGAGCAGCTGCCTTTTAAAGCGATAATGCCTGGAGGCAGCTTTATTTGTATTTTGGGATATATCTACTTAAGTAATATTTTTTTCATCTACTCTTTTACCATAAAGGGCATATTGATTCCTCTCCAATCTAAAAAACAAGGTAAATGTTCGATAAAATAGCTGATAAATTTCAAATAATATGTTATTAGGCAATTAAGTATCCTGGCCGTTGACGATTTACTTTGCCCAACTTATTTACGGTGATTTATAATTATTTAACAAAAGTATAAATTAGAATTATCACATAATTTTAAATTGAGTTGAAAATTTGAGGCGAATGGCGATAAAAATTATTGTCTTGAATTATATTTAGCGCATTTAAAAAAATTGAAAATATTAATAAAGTAGTCTTCTGCCCCTGCTCCCGGAGAATAGCGACTTTAATTAAAAGTGGATTTATTCTCAACCTTCTATGGGAAATTTATAGGTAATTTCCATAATTTGTCCAATAGCTTTACAAAGCTTTGGTTAAAAAACTCTCATTGCTCAGAATTTTTATGGATGAGATGCTTAAATAGTAAATATAAACAGTAAACAGTAACTGCCTACCTAGGTCGCAAACTTTATGAAAGTAAGCTTTGCAAGGAAGATTCGGCGCAAACTGAAATTTTGGTTTGGAAGTGATGAGAACCAAAGACTCTGACTGTAGCAAGGTTTGGAAATGTAGTCTTTTCTACATTCAGCCTAATTAAAACAAAATTAATCGACAATTGCTGGATTGAAAATCTAAAATAGTTAAGTCAGGCTTATTTAAATTAGCTGTACTTATGTTACAGCCATTAAAATGTTTATTATGCAATGAATTTTGTATGTATCATGTATTGGTTATCTTCAAACGTACTAGTTAGTATAAGCGCGAAGAAGGTCAGTTATATCAATTGTCATACAGCGAGTAAAAAATAGAACAGCCGGACGAGGTAGATGAACACACACACCTTTGATAATCATTACGTTACTTGCCCCATTTGCCAAAAAAATGCTACGGCAAAAGCTTTGAAAACTTGTACTGGATTATATAATTGTCCGTACTGTCAGGAAAGGCTAGTAGTATGTAGCAGTGGCAATTATGTGCGCGATCCATTTCCTTTAAAACAAATTACTCTTTCATCTGTACTACGCCGTCAAAGCCGACCTTTAGCAAGAATTTTACGGGACTTTGTATTTTTTAAGCATCCTTTGATAGCTTTTATATTAGGGAGTGCTATTTTCTTTGGCATCATGAGCATTACTCAGACACATACCATCGAAAACGATCCTCCTTCGGTTTCTAATGTAGAAAAAACTTCCGACACAGAAAAAAATACAGATTAAAAGAAGCAAATATAATTATTGAGAATTCATATATTAATTAGCCACAATTAGGCACAAAAGAACTAAAGCATGTAACGAAAAGTAAATTATTCTATAAACCTTTTTCCTCCTGGCTTGTAATTTAGGCACTGGGTATTAGAAAAATATTATTACTACTTTCATACTTGGTGCCCAAAGGCAAAATTGATTGGTGCTGCCTCCAGCTTTGCTGCTGCGATAAATTTGAATGCCCTTGAATGTCAAGGGCCTAGTTTTTAGGTTGTTCGGGAGCAGTCTTTTTCGTAACTAAAGTCCAACCTTCTTCTTCGGCTATTACTTCCATTGAATCTAGTGGTAAATTCCTTAAAGTATTTGCGTCAAGTAAAAAATAAGGTTTCTTGTCGTGTTGCCAATAATATTCCAAATCATCAGGAGAGGCGGTGTTGATAGTACCATCGCTATAAAAATTCAGTGAGGGACGATTGTGGGTTGAAGAAATGTAAACTATCTCCGATTCTGGATTTGCTTGAGCTACCATCTGGACAACAGGCTTAACTGCATAATCTTCATTCAGTTCCCACACCCAATAATTAGATTTCACGAATAATAGTAAGGATACGTAAGTTCCCCATAAAAGAACTTTGATAAATTGTCTATCACCTCTTTGCGCTCTTAGTGCGGCTAGAGCCATTGTCACGCTTAACGCTGCAAAAATCAGCTGCAATTCTGGTGATGGTTTCAGATTCCAACTGTAGTAAGTACTCGCAACAGCGGATATTAAAGCCAAAAGGCTTAACATCACTACCCAAAATCGAGGCAGTGGGGTTAGTAGAGGTAAATTTTCGACTTCACCTAATTTGGCTCCCATTGCTAAAGCTATGCTTGGATAAATCGGGAAAACATACCAAGGAAGCTTGGTTCCCATAATAGAAATAGCTATTAGGTAAACACCTAACCAAACCAGTACCAGTTTCGCCCAACTGAGATTGCGATTATCCCAGGCAGAGCGCAAAGAAGCAGGCAAGAAAATTAACCAAGGCCATGTATATTTACAAATTTCCAGTAAATAATACCAAGGTGGACCATCATTCCCTTCAACAGAACTCCAGATACGACTAAGGGATTGATTCATCATCCCTCTATCAATAAAAATATCTTTATACTTCCACCACTGAGCGCCATACCAAAAAGCAACTGGCAGACTAGCGATGAACATTCCCATCCACATATACTTGCTGCTAAGCAATCGTGGGGTATCCCAAAATAGAAATATCAGCGCTACAGCACCCAGCAATATACCTAAAATGCTTTTAGTTAAGCAAATCAGCGCAAAACCGATACCTACCCCCAAGCAGTAGCGTAAATCGCGACGCGCTCGCAACACGCACAACAGCATTATCATAAAAAAGCAAACCACCGCACCATCTAACATCGCCAGCCTTCCGTGACGTACTACCGGCAACATTGTGAGATAAACTAAAGCGCTGTAAATAGCACAAATGCGTTGGTGAAATATTTCTCTACCAATACTATACAAAAAAGGTACTGAAAGAGCTGTTAAAATTGCACCTGGTAGGCGTGTAGTCCACTCGTTTACACCTCCTAGGGAATAAGCCCAAGAAATCATTAGATGCATCAACGGCGGCTTATTATGATATGGTTCACCTCCAAGAGTGGGGAAAAGCCATCGCATCTCGCCAGCCGATCCGCGTCCTAATTCCCGTGCAACTCCTGCAATAGTGCCTTCGTCCCAGTCTCGCAGCGGCAAAACTCCTAGATTAACAGTAAAAAGTAATACTGCTGCAAGAAGTAGTATTACTATCCAAATTCTATCTATCCGTTTGTCAATCCGGCGATACTGTTTTTCAACACGACCCCAAATAGAGCTTCCTTTGTGCATAATAAGCGGACAATTGTTTTTTATCGTACTTTAAAGAACGTCGAGACCTTGACAGAATCCCCAATGATAATATTCGATAAAATACTATCTTTTTATTATCTCGTTAAATCTAGTTAATTGATATTTTTTTTATCAATTTTTGAATTTTTTTTCAAGAATAATAATCGGGATAATTTGAGAAAAAGTTAAATATTATTTACTGATGAAAAATAATACTGAATATTACCGATATTAATTATTAAATTTTGTGGGAGGAAAAACTAATGAATTTACCTTTTATCTTGGATATCGCTTTAGGCTTAGTCTTTACTTACTTAATTTTAAGTTTGTTAGCCTCTGAGATACTGGAATTAATTGCCACATTATTGCAATGGCGTGCCTTGCATTTGAGAAAATCTATTGAAATTTTATTGGCGGGTGGTGTTCGTAATTCTGAAGAAGCGAAAATAATTCAATTAGTAAATCAAATTTATACGAATCCTTTGGTAAAAAATATAAATCAAGAAGCAAAAGGATTCTTGGCGACTTTACCGAGAAAGATTACTTGGGGAGTTGCTTCCCTAACTCGTCCGTTAAAAACAGCACGCCCTGGAACAAATAAGAATGAGACTGTTTTTGGCGAAGATCGACATAGCGCACCATCCTACATTCCTGCCGACATTTATGCAACCACTTTGATGGAAACCTTGCAAATTCCTGAATTATCTCAAAAACTGTCGGAATCTAGATTAGAAAAGTTTAAAAACGAAAGACTCACTGAAATACAAAATATTTTATTTAGTTTGGAAGGGCAAGTGCAAGGGGATGAGAGATTTACTAATTTTTTGAGTGTAATTTATCAAGAGTTTGCCGAAATGCAAGCGGATTTTGAGCAAATTATCTGGAATTACAACCAAAATAAAGCTAGTTTGAATGTTAGTATCAATCGTATGGCAGAAAGTATAGATAGATATATCGAATCCTTTCAAATAACAATACCGGAGAGTGAATATACTATTTCTGCGCTACGAAAACTAAAGTATTTAAGACAAGATATGTTTGCCTCCGAAGAGCGAGCCATTACATTGGGAGGTTTACAACCTAATGTCAGCGAAATCGTTCAATTAATGAAGAAAGGTAGTAAAGTTTACAATGAATTTGAAGCGGCAATTAAAGATAAAGACAGTCAAACTTATCAAAAGTTTCAGCAATTAACTGAAGTTTTACCACAATCCATAACAGATGGTTTGGATGTTTTAGCTCATCGTACCCAAACAAGAATTAAATCTACAGAATCTGGTATTAATGCGTTAAGACAAGAAATAGAGCACTCCTTTAATAGTTCAATGGAAAGAGCTAGTGGAGTTTATAAGCGGAATTCCAAAGGAGTAGCATTATTAATTAGTTTTACTATAGCTGTAGCAGCAAATGCCGATGCATTTCATATGGTTAGTAGACTTTCTACAGATTCTGCCCTACGAAATACGATTGTGAATAATGCCGGACAAATATTACTTCAAAATCAGGAAAATTTGAGGTATGTAGATATTGCAACCCTCAGAAGTCAAACAGAAGAAGCTTTATCAGATATATCTTTACCTATTGGTTGGACTGAAGCTAACATCAAACAACAAGTGGGTTTATTGCCATCGCGCAACGCCGGAATTATGCCGTTTTTCAGGTTTTTACGTGCAGTTCCCGGTTGGATTATCAGCGGTATTGCGATCGCAATGGGTGCGCCGTTTTGGTTTGACTTAATTGGTAAAGTTTCTAAGGTACGTAATACGGGGAATAAACCGTAATGTAGGATTTGGGGAGATGGGTAGACAAGAAAAGGGAGCATCCCAATTTTAAACAAAATATTTTATCCCACACCTATAAGGGTGCGGCTATCAAGCATCCTACAAGTAATTTGACTTCCGTGCAGCGGTACTAGTGGTTGATTGCATAAATTCTGACTGGTTCGTTTTCTTCGTAACGTTGGGAGACGTAGCAGTGCTACGTCTCTACATACCATCAGAACAAATGAAATGAACTACTAGCAACTAACAACTAAAAAATAAATATAATTCCTAAATGCCAATCTTTATCTTGATGGATAATCTCAATTTGACTAATAAATTCTCGAAAATAAAATCTTCTTTCTGTTTCTGATAAATCTAACCAAAATTGAGGAATAGAAACAGCTTGAGCTACGGAGCGTAAATTTACTGGCGGTAAAATTGCTAGTTGTGCTTGGAGTTGAGATATTTCGGTGCGGAGTTTATAAACTCTTATTTTGGAAGTTTCCCGATCTAAGATACCAGTTTCTACTAAAGCTGGTATTTGTTCCAATATTTCTTGCTGACGAATAATAGATTTAGTTAAATCATTTTTTACTTCATCTAGTTGAGGAAAGTTCATTTTTTCTACTGCTTGAGGTAACTCACGACAAACTGTTTCAATGGTACTTTTCAATACTTCTTGGTAAGAAATAGCACGACATTTTGGAGTTTTAGCGCAACTAATCGGACGTAAATAAAGATATTCTTTGGTTTTTCTGTGAAAAGTAACGCGAGTGATACTCATATGGGATTGACAATCACCACAAACAACTAAACCTGCTAAGGAACGCGGCGCACTTGCTGTACGAGATGCTAAACGACTATTACGGCGCAAAAGTCTGTCAATTTGTGCTGCTTCTTCACGAGAAATTATTGGATTGTGGGTATCTCGAATAATTTCGCCATTTCGGTAAGCGGTATCGCCACGATATACGGGATTTGATAGCCAACGTCTTCCGGTAGTAACGGAGATTTTTTTGCCATATTTTTTCGCTAAATGCCGTACTGCACCCCTTAAAGAGCCGTACAATAAAAAGTTATCAAAAAACTCTTTAACGACCGGGGAAGTACTGCGATCGATGGTATATTTTGCTTTACTGCGACGGTAGCCGTAGGGAGCTTTCCCCGGTGGTGGCAGGGCATCCAAGCGATTGCAGGCGTGTCTTTGACGGATGCGACGACTGCGCTTTTGTTTTTGGATTTCGTGTAACAGTTGAAGTAAATTAGCGTGGGTGTTACTGTCTTTTGTCGCAGAATTGTAATTTTGTTCCACCGCAATGAGAGTTATTCCCATCGCTTCAAATTGAGAAAGACAGGATGTGACTTCTTCTAAGTTATCTCCCAATTCTTCTAAGCGTCTGATAAAAACGCTATTTGGAGGATGTATTTCACAGTCTTTTAATAATTGTTGTAATTCCGACCTTTTTCCCAAATCTTGATAAATTTTATCTACTTCCCACCCCAAACTTGCAGGTTCGGGACTTGGCTCTAATAAAGGATTGCTGTAAGTATATGCGAACTTCATCTTAGAAGTTTTAGAAGTTAGTGATTAGTTGTTAGTTGTTCTCTATTATTTAATCTTTTGCTTATCTCCAGCTATATCTTAATCACTGCTCGCTTAATTCAATGATATTTCCATCTGGATCTTGTGTGAATAAAGCTCGACGACCGGAAGCGCTTGCTTGAATTGGACAGTTATAATTTAATAGCTGCTCTTTTGCGGCATCTAAGTCGGAAACTGAAAAAGCAATGTGGGGGTTGCGTCCCCATTTTTCGTTTTTAGGTTGGTTTGTAAGTTGAGATGCAACTATCAGGTGAATTTGATATTCACCAATTTGATACCAACTACCAGGAAAGTTACGCGAACGTTCTGTTTTAGATAAATTTAGGATTTCTCCATAGAAATGTTCGGCACGGTTTAAGTCAGTGACAAGAATAGCTGCGTGCAAACATTGAGTAATTTGCATAATGGTGTTGTGAGTGTGAAGGTGCTATCTCATTTAATTTACACGAATTTGGATGATGAAGAGACAAAGGGAGAACTAAGTTTTAATTCCCAATGCCCATGCCCTATACCCAATGTCCTTTTACTCATAATTTACAGAAAATCTAAATCCATCAACGCTAAGATGATTTTGATCCCTGTGAAGAATAATTGAGGTGCGGGATGAATGCACAATTGACAACCACCGAAATTCAAACTATGCGAGAGGTGTTGCAAGATTATCCACCGGGAGTACATGCCGTCTTCTGAGTTGGAAAGGCACAAAGGAAATATCAAGACAGCTTTTCAAGATTTATGGATAGAACCGACATTCCGCACTTCAATTTGAAACACGAAGAAATTACAATAAAAATGAAAGCAAGAAGCCAGGATAATTAAATAGGTAATCTTTTGACCGGAAGAAGTGATCTATTTTCCAAGAAGACTCGGAAACGATTTCTACACTCGGGGGAACCCCAAAAACAACTTTTCACCACAACCATAATCCTTCATTATCCATTTGGGCGATAGATTTGTTCTGTTTTCGGGGTTTACATAAAAAAAAATTATTATTAATAATTAGTATGTTTGATAAAACATAAAATATTTGACCCATCAATGGAGGCTATTTGAGTACTAAAAATTATCGGAACAATCAATGTTCCGAGTTGTATTGAGAGACTTTTATTCATTCTTACTCAAATTGCTTATCCGCAAGTAAGCAGATAATACTTTCGACAAGACGATGGTAGATGATTTAAAATAAAATTACGTTCATCAGTTAAATTAACAATTTGATTAATTCCATTTAAGGTTAAAAGATGGATACCTTGAAAACATTGAAAAACCCATCTTAATGTAGGAGAATTTGTTAATTTTCCTAGTTGATTCTTGATTCCAATTTTAGCTCTTTTTAGTTTATTTCTCAGTTCCCTTTGACCGAGATTATAAACTAACAAGCATAAAGACATTAAAAATAACATAGTCTCTATTCTTTCAGGGTTTTCGACAAAGAAACTATCAGCAAAAAATAACGGGTCTTTAAGAAATCTAAATCCTCTCTCACAAGATTGTTGATTTTTATAATTTTTGATGACTTCTTCTGGTTTTAATTTATCATCGTCAACTAAATTAGTCGCTAAAATAAATCTTCCTGCTTGTTTCCTTTGTAGTTCTATCTCTTCTGTTTTTTCATAACCTTCTCCTTCAATTTTGTAAACAATTTTATTAAATGAATCCTTAGTTTCAATAAGGTTGATTTCTTGAATTCCAAATAGCTTCAACTTTTTGTTAATTCCTTTTAATTTATACCTAGCTTGTTCGGTCGTTTCAAAGTCTTCTCTTTTTAATTCCTTTAAAAGCTTGTCAACTTTCTCATTTTCTTTTTTTAGCTTCTTCTCTAGCTTCTTCAAATCGCTATTTTTCCTTTTATCACTTTCTACTACTAGCCAAACTTGTTTAATTCCACCATAATAAACTATTTCTTCTTTCCATTTATATCCATCTAAATTTAGAGCTACTCTTTTTTTTATTTCTTCTGAGTCTATCTCTTCTATCTCTACCGATTGAATTAACTCTTTTGCTTTTTTGATGGTCATTTTTTTACCTTTACAATAAAATTTATTTTTTATTGTCTCAAAGAATGGTGTTGCAAGTTGACAATATAAAATAATCAGAGACGAAGCAGAGTTAACTTTAATCCCAAAACCAAGTATTTATAGCCTATCTAACTCACTTTGTATTTGTAATACAGATTTTTTCTGGATGTCAGCTTACTTAAATATTCCGAGTATTTTTATTTACTCGTATCAGGAACGAAATCTGTATTTTTTATACTACATTCTGAAGTGCGGAGTGTGGG
>ERZ1740062.1079-NODE-1079-length-11716-cov-3.533573_pt1 | contig 11716 bp, 9 predicted proteins | sample MGYA00581741_ERZ1740062 | MGnify/ENA primary metagenome ERZ1740062 (study PRJEB43018, sample SAMN04849747) | marine metagenome | isolation source: floating plastic debris | place: Pacific Ocean | collected 2008-09-01 | study: EMG produced TPA metagenomics...
CCATTCAAACTTCAGCATCAACGCGCAAGAAGAGACAAGGGCAATCACGTCATAGCCTTTGTCGATCCAACCGCTGAGTTCCGCGGAAACCTTTTTGCCATTCTCAACGCCGCCGGCAAGGTCGCCCTGTTCCATGAGCGGCATGCCACAACAACCGGGATAAACCACCTCTGTCTCGATACCATTCTTGGCCAGAACTTTACGAGTGGCTTCACCGGTGGTGGGGTTGTTGTAATTGCCAAAGCAAGTGGCATAGATGACGGCCTTGCGGCCAAAGGCTGGGGCATCCTTATTAATTTCCAAAGGATTTTTCTTAGCGCGCGCCTCAAAGGTCTTGGATTGGTATTTCGGTAGGGCAGCATGCTTGTCGATGCCGAGTGTGGCCTCCATAATGCCGCGAGTCATCCCGTTTGATGTTTGTGTTGCCCAGTTTGCAAGGGGCGCAACGGGGGCGGCGAGCTTACCGTTGCGATCTGTTTTCGAAAGCTCTCGGCCTACAAATGTATCTTTCCCGTTTTTCTTTTCCACGGCGCGATAGCGCAGCATCAAATGCGGAAAATCAAGATTGAACTCATGTGGTGGTACATAAGGACATTTGGTCATGAAGCACATGTCGCAAAGCGTGCAGGCATCAACGACCGGTTTGAAATCCTCAGAGGCGACAGAGTCCAATTCTTCGGTTTCTGAGGCATCGATCAGATCGAACAGGCGTGGGAAGGAATCACACAAATTAAAGCAACGTCGGCAACCGTGGCAAATGTCGAACACACGCCGCAGCTCGTCGTCCAGCTTCTGCTCGTCGTAGAATTCGGGATTATTCCAGTCGATAATGTGCCGTGTCGGCGCGTCTAGACTTCCTTCGCGCATAATATTCCCCTGAATGTATCTGAGTGACGAAGGGGTAGCGAATTTTAAACCCGCTACCCCAGAAAATGAATCCGTAAGCCGGATTAGTCGTCTAGGTTGTCGAGGGCTTTCTGGAAACGGCCTGCGTGGCTTTTTTCAGCCTTTGCGAGAGTTTCGAACCAGTCGGCAATTTCATCATGACCTTCTTCACGTGCAGTTTTGGCCATACCCGGGTACATATCGGTATATTCGTGGGTTTCGCCGGCGACAGCCGCTTTCAGGTTATCAGCGGTCCCACCAATCGGCAGGCCGGTTGCCGGATCACCTACTTCTTCAAGATATTCCAGATGACCGTGTGCATGGCCAGTTTCGCCTTCCGCCGTGGAGCGGAAAACGGTTGCGACATCGTTGTATCCTTCGACGTCGGCCTTTTGAGCGAAATAAAGATAACGGCGGTTTGCCTGTGATTCACCTGAAAAGGCATCTTTCAGATTTTGTTCGGTTTTGCTTCCCGCTAGAGACATGAAGTCCTCCTGGAATGGAAATTTGGATTAAGTCTGTTCAAGACAGAACAGGATTACCCAAATAATATAGGTCCCGAAAAAACCGCTGTCAATAAATTAGAATTCTTCTAAACAAGAAAATTATGGAAAAGGCTGAAGATGCTATCTGCGGGTGGAACTTACGCGCACAATCACGTCGACACTGCTGATCTCCGTTCCTTCGGGGAGAGGGGGGATATTGTCGACCTTGAGATCGTCTTTCGCAATATCTTTCAACGTGCCGGACTGCTCATGAAAAAAAAGATGACGCGGCGCAATGTTCGTATCGAAATAAGAGCTGCTTGAATCCACGACAACTTCTCGCAAGAGACCGGCGGCAGTAAACTGATGCAGATTATTGTAGATAGTGGCAAGCGAAATCGCAACATTCGCTTCCATGGCATCGCTATGTAACCGCTCCGCCGTAATGTGACGATTACCATCAGAAAATAACAGCTGCGCCAATGCCAAGCGTTGCTTGGTTGGCCGTAACTGAGCATCTCTCAGCTTTTTCTCCAAATCCACTAATTCAGATTGCACCATTGGCTATACTCTATACGTTCTCGCTCTCCCCAGTGAAGAGCGTCACTACGAATATATAGTATTTATTTTAATAATTCAAATCTGCAACAGTATGTTTTTCGAATTTTCAAGCTATTTTCCCGTCATAATCCGCTCGATAAGCTGTTTTACGGTCGGAATGAAGCCATTTTCGTAGAACGGATCGCTAGCAAAGCGGTATGCGCCATGCCCGGCAAACATGAGATTATTCTCGATATTCGCTTCGGAATGTATCACGTCCTGCAAGGTTTTCTGGATGCAGAAGCTTCTCGGATCGGCTTTGCGGCCCGTGTTGCCCTTTTCGCCTTCCGCCCAGTTTGAGAATTTGCACTGGGAAAGACATCCCATGCAGTCAATCTGATCTTTCCGAATTTCCGCCATTTTCTCAGGCGTGACGAAAATAAGCGTCGAATCAGGAGTTTTTAGCGCCTCAGTATAGCCGTCCGCGACCCATATTTCGGCGCGGGTCTTGTCATCTCCCGTCAGATAAACTTCTCGCTTGCGGGCGCCAATACCAAACGAGGTATTATGAGCGCCAACCGGTTCATTTGAGAAGGCGACCTGACGTTCGGAACGGGCTTTCAACTCGTCTAGGAAATCGTTGCGCACCGCAGATGACCAGAAGCCAGTCGGGCTGAATTTATTGAGAAATACGTCGCCTTTTTTCAGGGTGCCGAGCTTTTTCTTCCAGGCATCTGAAATGGGACTCTCTTTTGTAAGCAGCGGCCGGGTGCCGAACTGGAATACGATCGGACCGATTTCGGGATTGTCCAGCCAATGTTCCCATTCCTCGACATGCCAGACGCCGCCAGCCATGACGATGGGTACATTATTAAGGCCGATCTCGTTCATCAGCTTGCGTAATTCTGCAACACGTGGGTAGGGATCCTCAGGCTTTAGCGGATCTTCAACATTGCTCAGGCCGTTATGTCCACCAGCTAGCCAAGGGTCTTCATACACGACGCCGCCGAGCCAATCGGAGAATTTGTGATAAGCGCGCTTCCACAATGCCCGAAATGCGCGCGCGGATGAAATAATCGGGTAGTAATGGATTTTATAGTCAGCCGCAATCTGAGCGATCCGATAGGGCATGCCCGCGCCGCAGGTTATTCCATGAATAAGACCTTTGGTTCCCTCAAGGACGCCGTGAAGTATACGTTCTGCGCCGCCCATTTCCCAAAGCACGTTCATGTGAATTCGACCGTTGCCACCAGCAAGGTCATGGGCGATCTGGGCCTGGGCAATACCGCCTTGAATGCCGTAGGCAACCAGCTCTTCGTGACGGTCCCGGCGCGTGCGTCCACGGTAAATTTGCGGAATAATATTTCCGTCATCATCAAAACTGTCGGCATTGACACCGGAGAAAGTAGCGACGCCGCCTGCGGCAGCCCACGCGCCAGAGCTTTGTCCTGATGAAACAGCAATGCCTTTGCCACCCTCAATCAGGGGCAGGACTTCCTTGCCCGACAACATAATCGAATTCAACGGCTTCACGAGACAATTCCTATGGCTGCATACTTAAGCACTAACCTAACACTTAGAGCATGGTAGCCCAAGCATCAAGAGAGATCTAAAAACGAGGGCGGCCGGACAATTATGTCCACTCCGCCCTCGATCTCGAATATAGCTGGCGTTGGAGCCTTATTCTTGCGCCGCCGCCTTTTCGTCGTCTGCCAGAACAGCCTTCATGGAAAGCCGTACTTTGCCGCGACCGTCAATTTCAAGAACCTTCACGCGGACTTCATCGCCTTCGTTGACAACGTCGGTCACCTTGCCAACGCGCTGTGGCGCCAACTCGGAAATATGAACGAGGCCGTCGCGGTTTCCGAAGAAATTCACGAAAGCGCCGAAATCAACGACTTTCACGACTTTACCTGTGTAGGTCACACCAACTTCAGGATCATCAACGATGGATTTGATCCAATTGATGGCAGCATCCGCACTTTCTGTCGTTGTTGCGGCGACTTTGACGGTGCCGTCATCCTCGATATCGATTTTGGCGCCGGTCACTTCACAGATTTCACGAATAACCTTGCCGCCTGTTCCGATAATATCGCGGATTTTGTCCTTATGGACCTGTAGCTGAGTAATCCGTGGGGCGCCATCACGAACGCCGTCACGGGCGCTGTCGATTGCCTTGCCCATTTCTTTCAGGATATGCAGCCGACCTTCGGTGGCCTGTGCAAGCGCGATGCGCATGATTTCCTCTGTAATCCCGGAAATCTTGATATCCATCTGGAGCGAGGTAATCCCTTTATCAGTACCCGCAACCTTGAAGTCCATGTCGCCAAGATGATCCTCATCCCCCAGAATATCAGAAAGAACGGCAAACTGACCGTCTTCTTCCAGAATGAGACCCATGGCAATACCCGCCACCGGACGATCAAGTGGAACGCCCGCGTCCATCAACGCAAGTGACGTACCGCATACAGTCGCCATGGAGGAGGAACCGTTTGACTCAGTAACTTCTGAGACAATCCGCAAAGTGTACGGGAATTTGTCTATTGCAGGCAGCAGTGGATGGAATGCCCGCCCTGCCAGCTTGACATGCCAGACTTCCCGCCGACCGGTAAAACCGATACGACCGACTTCACCGACCGAATAGGGCGGGAAGTTATAGTGAAGCATAAAGTTTTCGCGATATTCGCCCGCAAGCGCATCCACGATCTGCTCGTCCTGTCCGGTGCCGAGGGTGGCAACGACCAGAGCCTGTGTTTCACCACGAGTGAAAAGAGCAGAGCCATGGCTCCGCGGCAGAGAGCCAATTTCAGCGATGATCGGACGAACCGTTTTGGTATCCCGGCCATCGATACGGCTACCTGTCGCAATAATATTGCCACGGACAATTTTCTTCTCAATCTTTTTCAGAATCGCGCCAGCATCCTCACGCTCTTCTTCTTCAAGTGAGGCAATTGCAGCGTCCTTCGCGGCAGATACTTTATCTGTCCGGGTTTGCTTGACCTGCTCTTTATAAGCATCGGCGAGCGCTGATTCAGCCGCAGCCTTTACTTTCGCTTCCAGATCCTTGTCTGTTTCCTCGGGGGTGAAATCCCAGGGTTCCTTCGCACAGGCTTCTGCAAGCTCGATAATCGCATCAAGAACAGTCTTCATTTCGCGATGGCCATACATGACGGCACCCAGCATTTCCTCTTCGCTGAGTTCATGCGCTTCTGATTCGATCATCAGCACGGCTGCTTCGGTGCCCGCGAGTACAAGGTCGAGTTTGGTATCTGCCAGCTGCGCGGCGACTGGGTTCAGCACATATTCCCCATCGATAAAGCCAACGCGCGCTGCGCCAACCGGGCCAAGAAACGGAATGCCGGAGATAGTCAATGCCGCAGATGCGCCAACGAGGGCAACGACATCCGGGTCATTCTCCATGTCATGCGCGAGAACCGTGCAAATAACCTGTGTTTCATTCTTGAAACCACTTACGAAAGACGGGCGCAGCGGCCGGTCGATCAGGCGAGAGGTGAGAGTTTCTTTTTCACTCGGACGACCTTCGCGTTTGAAAAAGCCGCCCGGAATCTTACCGGCGGCAAAAGCTTTTTCCTGATAGTTGACAGTGAGCGTGAAGAAATCCAGTCCCGGCTTTCTTGTCTTCTGGGCTACTGCCGTACAAAGTACCTGCGTGCCGCCATAGGTAATCATGACTGCGCCGTCAGCCTGACGGGCAACTTTTCCAGTTTCCAATACGAGCGGACGTCCGCCCCACATCACTTCCTTGCGATGTACTTCAAACATTTTTTTTCCTTCCAACGCAGGAACAGCCCCATGCCGTCCTGCCAAATCTGAGACCCTATGCCTCAGTCCTTATTTCTATTTTATTTAACTTCAAACTTTGCATTTATGAAGAGCAAGCCTTCCTAAATGCGGCAAACGCCGACGTGCAATGGGCGAGCCCAAGGCAGACACCGGCGTTTGTTGGAAGAGCGGTCCGTATGACAGATCCGCGCATCTTAACTTTACTTACGAATACCAAGACGCTTAATCGTATCCTGGTAACGTGATTCTTCGACTTTCCGTAGATAGTCGAGCAGACGACGGCGGCGGCTGACCATTTTTAGTAGTCCGCGGCGTGAATGCACATCGCCTTTATGTTCTTTGAAGTGATCCGTGAGATTGCCAATCCGTTCGGTCAAAATGGCAATCTGTACTTCAGGGGAGCCGGTGTCCCCTTCTTTTGTAGCATATTCCGTGATCAGTTCTGCTTTACGTTCTGCAGTGATCGACATCGGGTTCTCCTAGGTTACATATTAAAAATCCGAACAGGATACAGCCGCTCAGCCTCGATTCTCGCGATACCGATCGGGATATTTCCGTCCATGGCACAGACAAAACCGTCTGCTTGATTTGGGGTCGCCACGTCATTGCCGTGCCGCAAACGTATCGCCTGCGGTTCCGTTACGGCCTGAGCTTGGATGTCGTCCAGCGCGGTCGTGATTGTGAGCAAGCCCTCAAATTCTGCGGGACACTGCCACAGCTTTGCCAACTAATCCAGTGAAATCGCATCCCTCTCTAAAAAAGGGCCAACACGAGTACGGCGAAGAGATGACAAATGCGCAACGGTCCCCAATTTCACCGCCATATCGCGGGCGAGAGAGCGGATATATGTGCCTTTTCCGCAGGTCACTTCAAAGACGGCATGATCGGTATCAACGATCTCGGTCAGGCTCAAGCTCTCTATATGGACTTCGCGTTCCGGCATATCAATGTCTTGTCCGTCACGCGCCAGTTTGTAGGCGCGCTCCCCCTTGATCTTGATGGCCGAAAAGGCGGGGGGACGCTGCTGGATCGCACCCGTAAAAGCGGGCAGAATTTGCAAAATATCTTCTCGGGTCGGGCGGATGCCGGATATGGCTTCGATTTCCCCTTCGATATCATCCGTATTACGTTTTTCCCCCCAGCAGACAGTAAAGCGATATTCCTTGCTGTCATCAGTGATATAACTGACCGTTTTTGTCGCCTCGCCGAGTGCGATGGGCAGAATTCCGGTCGCAAAGGGATCAAGCGTACCTGCGTGGCCAGCCTTCGCCGCATTCATGATACGCTTGACGCGTCCCACCACCTGCGCAGAACTCAGGCCTGCTTCTTTGTCAATGTTGAGCCATCCATGAATGGGAGTACCGCGCCGCTTGCGTGCCATGGGATGCTATTTGGAATCTTCCGGCAGCCGGTTCTTGCGAATGAGATCGTCGATATGGCTGCCATAGGCAAAGGAATCATCCTTCCTGAAAACCAGCCGTGGCGTGAACTTCATGGTGAGATGCCGCCCCATTTCTCCCTGAATGACGCCCGCGGTCCGGTTTAGCCCGGCAATCACCGCGTCTTCGTTTACACCGCCAAGAGACGTGACATAGACGGTGGCATTCCGCATGTCTGGGCTCGGTTTCACTTCCGAGATTGTCACGGATGAACCCGCAACATCCGGATCGTGAATCAGGTCCCTTGAGAGAATGTCCGCAATTACATGGCGGAGTTCTTCGCCCACGCGTAATTGCCGCTTGCTCGCGGTCCTTGGACCTCGTTTCGTATGCGCCATGAGAATTCTCCCGCGAATCTACGCGATATTGTGCAGGGGAGCCTTAAAGCTCCCGTGCCACCTCTTCGACCTCAAAGCATTCAATGAAATCGCCGACCTTCAGATCATGGTAATTCTCGAATGCCATTCCGCACTCCATGCCGGATTTCACCTCTTTGACTTCATCCTTGAAGCGCTTGAGAGTTGAGAGCGTTCCTTCGTGAATTACCACATCATCACGCAGCAACCGTACTTTTGCACCGCGCTTAACGCTGCCTTCGGTAACCATGCAACCACCGATTTTTCCGACCTTCGAAATATTGAAGACTTCGCGAATTTCCGCATAGCCAAGGAAATTCTCCCGCAGGGTTGGGGCCAGCATACCGGAAAGCATCGCCTTCATATCGTCGATGACATTATAGATGACTGAGTAATACTGAATATCGATGCCCTGACTTTCGGCCTCATCGCGCGCCTGCTTGTTGGCGCGGGTGTTAAAGGCAATAATGATTGCCCGCGACGCGGCCGCAAGGGCAACATCGGATTCAGTAATACCACCAACCCCGGAGAGGAGTATCTTTACCGCGACTTCATCGGTGCCAAGATTTTCAAGGGCCGTGGCAATCGCTTCTGCAGATCCCTGAACGTCCGTCTTGATCACCACCGGCAGCTCATCCGCAGTACCCTCCTGGATGGCGCTGAACATCTGCTCAATCGTACCACGGGCCGTTGCCGTCACCTTCTTGTCTTTGTCCATGCGCTGACGATAGGTGGCGATTTCCTTCGCCTTACCTTCCGTCTCCGTGACAACGAAATCATCACCTGCCGTTGGTGTACCCTGAATACCCAAGACCTCGACCGGAACGGACGGGCCTGCTTCCTCTACATTTTGGCCGGGATGGTCAAGCAGAGCGCGGACCTTGCCCATCGCCGGACCCATCACGAAGTAGTCGCCTACATGGAGAGTTCCACGATTCACAAGCACCGTGCCGACCATACCACGCCCCGTCTCGAGTTTTGCTTCAACAACTGTTCCATGCGCGGAGCGATTGGGGTTGGCTTTAAGCTCCAGTACCTCTGCCTGCAGAAGGATCGCTTCCTGCAGTTTATCAAGCCCGGCACCTGTTTTGGCAGAAACTTCCACGTCCAGAACGTCACCGCCCATTTCCTCGACAAAGATTTCATGCTGGAGCAGTTCCTGCCGCACCTTGTTTGGATCGGCGGCGGGCCTGTCGCATTTGTTGATGGCAACAATAATCGGCACTTCCGCTGCTTTCGCATGCTTGATGGCCTCAATCGTCTGCGGCATCACGCTGTCATCCGCGGCAACGACCAGAATAACGATATCGGTGACCTGTGCGCCGCGCATGCGCATTGCCGTAAAGGCCTCATGACCCGGTGTATCCAGGAAGGTAATGACCTCACCAGAGGCGAGAGTTACCTGATACGCTCCGATATGCTGAGTAATACCGCCCGCTTCGCCGGAGACAACGTCCGACTTGCGAAGGGCATCCAGAAGCGACGTTTTACCATGATCGACATGGCCCATGACAGCAACAACCGGCGCACGGGGCAGGAGGCTCTCAACTGAATCCTCCTCTTCACCGCCTAAACCGATTTCCACGTCGGACGCGGCAATTCGGCGCGCTTTATGGCCGAGTTCTTCAACGACCAGCTCTGCTGTGTCCGCATCGATGGTCTGGTTGGCCGTCGCCATGATCCCGAGTTTCATCAACGCCTTGATTACATCAACAGAGCGTTCGGACATACGGTTGGCCAGTTCCTGCACGGAGATAACTTCCGGAATGGTTACTTCGCGGAAAATCTTCTGTGGCGGTTCAGCGTCTTGCTGCTGCTTTTTACGGGCGCGCCGAATAGAGGCGAGGGATCGCTGTTTCGGCCCACGATCATCAAGCGCTTCCCCAATGGTCAGGCGGCCTGAGCGGCGACGTTGCGCATTCGGTTTGCGAGTAGGCGTGGGCCGCTCCTCACCCCCGCGTGCGTTTTTCGTTGTTTTCTTACGGCCGCCAGCGAGATCATTGCCCGCAGTGGCGTCACCTTCAATGGTTCGCTGATTGCGTGGTGGCGGTGCTTTTGCTTCACGCCGAAGTTCCTCATCCTTTGCAGATGATTTGACTTTCTCGCGATGGACGGCAACCTGTGCATTTTTTGTCGCGTTTGCTTCCTCCAACAGGCGGCGCGCCTCTTCCTCTTCTGCACGGCGCCTTTCTTCAGGAGAGCGGCGTTTCGGAGCTTTTGCGGGCTCAGCTGCTGCGTCTGCCTCTTTTGCGACGTCATCGGCAGCTTTCGGCTCTTCTGCTGCTTTGCGTGCGTCCTCTATGGCTTTTGCCTCTTCGCGGGCTTTTTGCTCCGCGGCAACACGCAAGGATTGTTCCCGGGCCTGTCCAAGCGCGGCAGCCCGTGCGGCTTTTTCGTCATTGGTCAGAATAACAGCCGCGTCTTTAGAGGCGCTGGATTTTGACGTTTCCGCTGCTTTTTTCTTGCTTGCCGCAGGCTTTGCGACATGGAGAGTCTTCTTTGCGGCCTTCGCTGGTGCTGCGGGGCTGGCCGCAGCCGGTTTCTGACCGCCAAGGCCTAGGGTAGTGCGTTTTTTCCGCACTTCCACCTGAACCGTCTTAGAGCGGCCATGGGTAAAGCTCTGACGGACCTGACTATTGCCGCCAGCGGGTTTTTTCGCTTCTAACGGTTTATTCAGACTAAGCGCCTTACGCCCATCCTTGTCATTTGTCTCAGTCATTCTTACTCCGACACTTCGGTGTTTAAGTTGCGTTGGCCCCTGAACATTTTCAGTCTGGAGGCCGCAGTCAAAATCTTTTTCGTTAGGGCGCTGTTTGTCAGGCAGGCATGGACCGCATTTTCCAAACCCAACGCCTGACTTAACTCGGCGCCGCTGAATATTTCTATCACTGGCAGCGGTCCAGCGACCCGCTTGAGCTTCTGCCGTCCGTCTTCGGCTCCATCGGCGGCGGCAACCAGCAATGTTGCCTTCCCCGATTTCAGCGCTTTCTCGACCTTGGCAAAGCCGACCGTCACGAGCCCGCCTTTGCGCCCGAGCCCTATCAGCGACAGACATCGTTGCGCCAAGGACCGGTCAATTATCGCCACCAGATCAACCGGTACAGTCACTGCCTGCTTTGCCGCCTTGCCAAACAGCCGCTTTTTAACTGCCAGTTCAACTGCTTTCGCATCGCAGCTTACCCAGATTCCACGCCCAGGCAAGTTAAAGCCAATATCATGAACCAATTGACCGTCAGGTGAGATCGCAAAGCGAAGTAGTGCGTCTTTTTCCTGAATTTGTCCAGTGGCTATACACCGACGCTGCGGATCACTCAAGTCTACTTCTCCGCCAGTTGCCTCAATCGTTCGAAATTTCTTCCTCTGTTTCTTCTTCCGCGGCGGCATCTTCATCTTCGAACCAATGCGCGCGCGCGGCCATTACGATCTGGTTGGCTTCATCTGCTGTCAGCCCGAATTCGCGTAAAATTCCATCTTCCGGGCTGATAAGTTCATCGCCAGACAAATCCGCGAGATCGTCAAGTTCCTTAACGCCGGCTTCACCCAGAGCGACAATCATGGCAGGGGTTAGGAGCTGCAAATTCACGATGTCGTCACTGACACCCATTTCCTGCCGTTTTTCTTCTAGCTCGGAATTGGTTTGCTCGACATATTCCCGTGCCCGGTTGCTCAGCTCTGCTGCAATTTCTTCATCGAAACCTTCGATTTCGGCAATTTCGCTGACATCCACATACATGACGTCTTCAACAGAGGTAAATCCTTCCGAGGCCAATAGTTGGGCAATCGTCTCGTCCACATCAAGGGCCGTCATGAAGTTTTGTGTGCGTTCAGTGAATTCGGCCTGGCGTCGGTTGCTTTCCTCTTCCTCCGTCAGGATATCGATATCCCAGCCAGAAAGCTGCGAAGCAAGTCGATCATTCTGGCCACGTCGACCAATAGCAAGAGAGAGCTGATCGTCCGGAACCGCAACCTCAATACGGTTGGCGTCTTCATCCAGCACGACTTTCGCGACTTCCGCTGGGGCCAGGGCATTGACGATAAAGCTTGCCTGATCGGGGGACCACTGAATGATGTCAATCTTCTCACCCTGCAGCTCGTTGACCACAGCCTGCACGCGAGAACCACGCATACCCACACAGGCGCCAACCGGGTCAATGCTTGAGTCGTTGGAGAGAACGGCAATCTTCGCCCGGCTTCCCGGATCACGGGC
>ERZ1740062.1080-NODE-1080-length-11715-cov-4.346569_pt1 | contig 11715 bp, 6 predicted proteins | sample MGYA00581741_ERZ1740062 | MGnify/ENA primary metagenome ERZ1740062 (study PRJEB43018, sample SAMN04849747) | marine metagenome | isolation source: floating plastic debris | place: Pacific Ocean | collected 2008-09-01 | study: EMG produced TPA metagenomics...
GGAAAATGGTTCCGAGGCCGCAGCAAAGTCAATTATTACAACAGATTTAGTCACAAAATCCATTGCTCTAGAAACAACTATACATGACAGACCGGTGCGAATCGGAGGGATTGCTAAAGGTTCGGGGATGATTCATCCGAATATGGCGACAATGTTGGCATTTGTGACAACAGATGCTGTAGTTTCCCCTGGATTATGGCAAGAAATGTTGAGCCGTGCGGCGGATAAGAGTTTTAATGCAATTACCGTTGATGGCGATACCAGTACCAACGATAGTTTAATCGCTTTGGCTAACGGACAATCTCGCACCCCAGCAATTACAGAAATGGGTGCGGAAGCAGAGAAATTAGAAGCGATGTTAACCGCAGTTTGTCAGTATTTAGCAAAAGCTATAGCCCGCGACGGTGAAGGTGCAACTTGTTTGATAGAAGTGCAAGTAAGCGGCGCACCCAATGATAAAGCAGCAGTACAAATTGCGAAAACCATTGCTGGTTCATCGTTGGTGAAATCTGCAATATTTGGCAGAGATGCAAACTGGGGAAGAATTGCAGCGGCTGCGGGGCGTGCGGGTATACCCTTTGAGCAAGAAGAGTTAAGAATTAAGCTAGGGGATTTCTTGTTAATGGAAAAAGGACAACCCCTAAAATTCGATCGAAAAGCAGCAAGTAAATATTTAGAAAATACAGCAGCAGCATCTTCTTTAACAAAGGAAGTTGTGGCAACTAATAATAGTAATGATTTAACTATTGATAGAGATACGGTACAAATCCAAAAAATAGATAATCCGATAATAATTGCCCTTAGTATTGGTGATGGTAAGGGCGAAGGGAAAGCTTGGGGATGCGACTTGAGTTACGATTACGTCAGGATAAATGCGGAGTATACGACGTAGGTGATTCCCTTCTTTCTTGATTCATGGGATTCGATCTAAGTAAAGTAAAGCCAGGAAAATCAAGGGCATTAGTTTTACACAAAAAAATATGCCCTTTTTGAAGCTGATATCAGTAATGGTTTAATCATATCCTTTAAACGCAGAGGAGCGCAAAGGAAAACGCTGAGTGACACAGAGTTTTTTCGCTTATTTGTGAAATCATTCCAAAGTAATCGGAAAAGATATCACTTATCAAATATCATTGCGATTAAATTTAAAATTACGCCAAAATATTCTTGCAGGATGGGCTTCTAGCTGGTCTTTTTTATTATTAAAACTAAGTAATAATTAATCATTTTTAATATAGCTACATCAAAAAATATTTTATCTAAACAATTACAAAATATCCCTTGTTGAAACTAACAGAAGATATTAGTATACAACCGAATATTACCTCATTTTTCTTCAAGGAGAGTATAAAAGATGATTGACAGCATTAAAAAAAATGACAATCCCTTGCTGAAAAGTACCGCATGTGCTGGCATAGGTTTTGCGATCGCCACAATTCTATCTGGTGCGGTTATCGGTTTAATCAATCCCAAGGATAAAGACGCTAATAAGTTTGGTGTTTTTTCCTCATTACTTGGTGCTGCTGGTGGTGCTGTTTTAGGTTTCGTTTTAACTGATAAAGAAACTTGTGAGGAACTTGAAAAGAAACCCACTCAAACTATAGCTAAAGTTACAGATGAAAGTTGGCAAGAAAGGCGTAATTTTGTAGATTTCAAAAAAGAAAAAGAAAGCTCTAATATTACTTCTTCGTACCTACTCACTTTCCGATTATAGTCCGACAAATCAATATTATCGACTTTCAATTAAACGCGAACCTTCTCCGCGAGATTTGGATGTTCCTCCAGGTATTGCTTCTAATTTTATGCACGATAGTATTGAAGAAGGTGCGATAATTCCAGCTAAACCACCCAACGGAAGATTTTATCTTGATGTAGAGAAATCGACACCAGCGGTACTTATTAGTAATGGTGTGGGGATAACTCCCATGTATTGTATGGCAAAAGCTTGTACTTTTGAAAATCCTCAGCGTCAAGTTTACTTCGTACATGGTGCAAGAAATGGTAATTTTCATGCATTTCAACAAGAAGTAATGGGTTTAGCCAAACAAAACCCTAATTTAAAAGTACATTATCGTTACAGCCGTCCTCAAGATGGAGATGGAGGAAGTTGTCACAGTACTGGTTATGTTGATATTGATTTAATTAAAGAATTAGCAGAAAATAATGCCGAGTTTTATTTATGTGGCTCCCCTGCATTTATGGATTCTTTGCGGGGAGGTTTAAAAGAATGGGGAGTTCCCGAAAATCGAGTTTTCTTTGAATCTTTTAGCAAAGCTCCGAAAAAATCTAACTCGGAATCTTCTTCAACAGTTGCTGGAGGTGTAGAAACAGCCGAGATTGTATTTGCTGAATCTGGTAAAACTTTAACTTGGAATCAAGGAGACGGCACAATTTTAGAATTTGCAGAAGCAAACGGAATAAATCCAGATTTTAGCTGTCGTGTGGGTGTATGTTTAACCTGTAGCTGCAAAATTCAAGAAGGTGAGGTAGCGTATCAAGAAGAGCCTAGTGGTACTCCCGATGAAGGTGAAGTGTTGATTTGTATTTCTCAGCCCAAAACATCAAAAGTTGTTCTTGATATTTGATTTATTTTCCATGATTATACGAGGCGTAGTATTGCTGCGTCTCTATAAGATTTCTGGTTTTATAAAAAAATTATGGTTTTTAATTACCTTTTATCCTAAAAGTATTTTTATTATTTCCTACTCACTACTCACCACTCACCATTCACCATTCACCATTCACCATTCCCTATTCCCTAATGCTATGACTAATCTTTTCCGCAAAGCTACTAATTTCTTTAAAAGTTTACCGGCTTCTGCTTTTCTATGGTTAGCTGTAATTATCTTTGGTGCTGCAAATGCAATTACTAAAAGGTTAACGGAAATTGGTGCAGAAAATTTGATGGATGGCAGAAATCCAATTTCTTTTTGTAATGTTTTATTTGTCGGTAATGTTTGTGCTGCATTAGTATTATTTTTAATTTATGGTAAGCAATTACATCCTAGCTACTGGCGACATTTTACGAAAAAAGATTGGTGGAGTTTGATTGGCGTTTCCATATTATCTGGCGCTGTAGCACCAGCGTTAATTTTTGAAGGGCTTGCTCGCACTCAAGTTACTAATGTCGTTTTAATTAGCAGACTTGAGCCTCCATTAGTTCTTGCTTTATCTTTTCTCTTTTTACGTGAAAGAGTTAATTTTTTACAAGTAATTGGAGCAGTCACTTCTTTTGCTGGAATTTTTACCATAGTACTTCTACAAGCCTTATTGGAAGATATGATGACAGCGGAAGGGTTTACAGCTATTGGATTAGGAGAAATTGTTACCGCAATCGGTGCTGTTAGCTCCGCAATTGGGACAATTTTGAGTAAAAACAGTTTAGATAATATTTCTCCTGGATTTTATAGTTTATTTCGTACTTTTTTAGGAGGAATTATCTTCTTTTTTACAGCTATATATTTATATGGTGTAGAACACTTTATGGATGTTTTTTCACCCTTCTTATGGAAATGGATGTTGCTATATGGTGCGGTAATCGTTGCTCTCGGACAATCATTTTGGTTTATCGGATTAGAAGGTTCTCCATCTTCTAAAATTTCTTTAGCTAGTTCTTTTATTCCGATTTCAGGAATATTAGCAGCATTTTTAGTTTTAGGGGAAGTTCCTACAGTTGCTCAATATATCGGCGGTAGTATGGTAATTCTTGGTATTTTTATTAGCCAAGTTGGTATTCGTAAAGAAAATAAGCGTATTGCTAATCGAGATAAATTCACTAAGCAGATGGATAATGAAGCTGGTTTTAAAGGGATTTAATTTAAGTTGAGAGTATCCCAATTTTACAAAAAGCCCGCAGTCTGTAAGCCTGGGCTTTGTTTCTGTAGCCGCACCCTTGTAGGGTGTCGGGCAAAATATTTGTTTAAAATTAGGATGTTCCCTTTAAATTTATTAATCATAAGATGTATAACGCACCATAAAAGAACTATTTACTATTTACTTGTTGGTGCGTAATAATCAAACTAATTTCTAGATAAATCCTGTAATTGATATTCAACAGCTTGGATATACCCAGAATTATTAATTGTCTCTGGAGATAATCTTCCACTATCGATTCCATGTTTAACTAAATCTTTTCCACTAACTTCACCAAATCTAACGGCAGTCAATAAAGAATGATAACCACCAACACCTTGATTTTTAAATTGCCCCCGGTAAGCAAGAGAAACTAAGTTAAATGGTGTTATATTCTTCACTACTTGGTTTTGAGTCACATTAGAATTAACAGCAGCTTTCTTCGCTAAAGCAGGAGTAGCACCAGTAGTTGCGATTAAAATTGTTCCGATAGTAGCAAGTAATAAACGTTCCATAATTTGGCTCCAATATTTAGTAAGTTTGTGTAATTCAATTTGTTTTCCTTGATTACTATCATGGTGCATTCAACTGAGAAGGCAATAAATGCTAAATGAGAATTAGATAAGAGGTTGATGAGAAAAATGAAATATGATTCTTCTTCTCTACCGCAGCGCATCTGCGTAATTGGTACTAGCGGTAGTGGTAAAACAACTTTGGCGCGTCAAGTCTCTCAAAAATTTATGATTCCTCATGTTGAATTAGATTATCTTTACTGGGAAGCGAATTGGGTAGAGGCACCGCTGGATGTTTTCCGCCATCGCGTGGCAGAATCTTTGGCTGGTAATCATTGGATTGTTGATGGTAATTACAGCAAGGTACGCGATATCGTTTGGGGAAACGCCGATACTCTTATTTGGCTGGATTATTCTTTTCCCTTGGTGATGAGTCGGATTGTGTGGCGAACTTTTTTCCGGGTAGTAACGCAACAACAAGTCTGCAATGGCAATTATGAAACTTGGCAACAAGCCTTATCCAGAGATTCTATGATTTTATGGGTGCTGCAAACCTATGGCAGACGACGCAAAGAATATCCGATTTTATTTCAAAAGCCTGAATATTCCCATCTCAATATAGTGCGGTTGTCTTCTCCACAAGCCGCGCGAGATTGGCTATCGAATTTAGCCTTGGATAAATGATGCAAATTTTAGCGTGTGTTACGGTACAAGTGAATATTGTTTGAACGCTACTATTTTAATCATGCCGTAACGCACTATCGAATATTGTGTTGGTTATTTGTGAATTTGAGCCGCTTTTATTTACTATATAAGAATGATGATTAAAAGTTTTCGGCAGTTTAGTTAGGTTATTTTTTATCCCATTCTTTTAACTTCCTCTGAGCAAATTCTCGCAACTTCTCATCCGGGTCATTTTTTGCGCGGCGAAGTAGTGGTAATATTTGGGGATAATTGGGATAGTTATTGATGATAATTACCAGTGCTGTTTGTCGAGGATTCTGCTGGTAGTCATGTTCTCGCTTAAAAGAATCATCAATACAACATTTGCAAAACAACTCGAATATTCCCGGTTCATTTTTCCAATTACGAGCTAATTCCTGCAAAGCAGTAGTTTGTACACCCCAATGTTCATCAGTTTGAGCAAGTTTTGTCAACCAAGTTAGAGTATTAGGTTCATCTTTGAAATTACGAACTAATTCTTGTACAGCAGTACTTCGCACAGTATTAGATTCATTAGTTGCAGCGCATTCTTTCAATATTGATAGGGTTTCTGAACCATCCTTCCAAATATTAGCAATTCCTTTAACTGCTTTAATGCGAATTTTTCTAATTCTCTTCCTATCTTCTTCAGCATACAGATTGACTCTAGATTTATCATAGATACCATATCTAATTAATTTATTAAGTTGATTTAATAATTGCTTGCTCACAGATATAATTAGTTTTCGATTCCTCACCTCACTCAAACAATCAGCAGCTAAAAATATATTATTAAACTTTTTCTCTTTCCCATTTATACCTATCAAAAAGTCAATAATTTGCCTGACAAACTTCGCTTCAATCATCCCCGCAATCAATCTTAAAACTTCATGCCAAGATTCATCCATCCAATGTTTCCCAAACACCTCTGTCTTCAATTTATCAATACTCAAGGTTTGGGTTTCCTTAAACTGCCAAACAAACTCCCAAGCACAAAAGAATTCTAAAAAAGTCCGATGTACAAAGCCATAATAATCAGCACCCAGATAACACAACATAAAATTGCGCGATTGCAGTTGATTTATCATCAATCTCGCTGCTTCTCTTGCTTTCTCAACTTCTATGGTTTGTAAATACTTTTTGAGAATCTTTTCTAAATCCCTTTCTTTAATTAAGTTACCAGCTAAACCTTTTTCACTGGTTTGCATAAAATAGGCAACTTGACGCAACATTGCCTGTTTATCTTTATAATCAATAGTTTTTGGATCTAATCTTTTATCTTCGACTAAAGCGCGTTCTATATCCCATTGATGAAGCAACACTCTTGATGATTGGTTATAAAGTTCGGCTCTATCTCTTGGTAATTCTTGATTGCGGTTGAGAATTGCCATCATTGTTAACAATAAGGGATTTGCTGCTAATTCCCGAATCGCTTTAGAATTATCAATTGCTCTTTGCAGTCGTTCTTTTTTTCTGATTTTATCTACTTCGTCATTAAAGGTTAATTCATGCCAGCGATAGATAAAATCTTCAATTTGTTCTGCTTCCAAATCTTGTAGCATGAAGTGCTTAAATTGAGCATCGCGCAATCTTTGAGGTTTGTAACCAATGACGCGAGAAGTCACAATTACCTGGATATTAGGATATTCCTTAGTAAAGCGATGAATATCTGTAATTACATCTTCCCTTTTTCCCGCATCAAATACTTCATCCAAGCCATCAAGCATCATTAATGCGTTACCCGCTTTAAGTTGTGTTTGTAATTGATGTTGATTGAAATGATGCATTACCCCAGGGGATTTATGAAAAAATTCCAGAAAATTCTTACATTCCTGATTATCCCGTTGTCGCATATAAGTTCGTAGCTCAATTAACAACGGAATCGGTTGAGAAATTGAATTATTTAAAGGTGATTCTGCCCAGTTTAATGCTAAATATTGTAATAATGTTGATTTACCGGAACCTGGGTCGCCTAAAATAACTATGTATTTATAAGTTTGTTTATTATTAATAATTTCTAATACAGAACATATCGGCTGTTCAAAATATATTTTTTTGTAGTCTTCTAAATCTTCTAATTTAATTTCACTATCTAATTGTTTGTTTTCTTGTAACCGTTTAAAATGCTCTTTTGGGAGTTCATGAAGCTGGGGCAAAATCTCATGCACTTCCCGAATATTTTGTGTGATAAATATTCTCCATAATTTTAGTTCGTTATAGGCATAACCGCTAGTATCTAAACTATCTAATTGTAATTTACCGTATCGTTCTTTAATCGCTTCTTGATATCTCAACAAATCAAAATCGGGAATAATTCCAGCAGCTTCTTGAGTATTCTTCTTAATTTCTTCTAAGGATAACGAATTAAGAACAACTCCTTGTTTAATATCAACATCTTTACGTTTAGAAATTTCTTCTAATGCATCGATAATTTGTTGATTTTCTTTTTTCAATTCTTTTAGTGTTGATAGCGCTTCACCATGCAAATTAAGGAGCATTTGTGCAAACGCTTCTCCCCCATTATCCGCGTTGTGCTTAAGCACATCTCTAAACCTTTGAGGAAATTCGTCATGAAGCTTTTGGGCAACGTATTTAACCACATCTTGGTGTAAAGATACCCTTGATTCACTTGCTAACCAACAGAGAATTTGTTCCCAAGCAGCAATGTCTAGCGCCTTTATTTCATGAAACTTCTGCACATCATTGGCAAACATTGTTACCAACTGCGACTCATGAATATCAATATAATCACTATTACTAATGGTTTTTTTAGAAAGTTTGACCCACTTTGTTTCTGTATTTTTAGCCAGCTTACGTAAAGAATCGAAGGGATAGGGCAAACGTTTATTTTCTACCAGCTTTGGTAATTCATCATCACATTCAACTACATTTAAAATTACCAAGCTAATTGCCCTACCCACCGCCAGTGTTAAATGTGGATCATCCAAAATTTTTTGATTTTGGCGAAAACACTTTATCCACTCACCTAAATCCGAAGCACCAATATTACCTGCAATACCACCAATTGCCTGTATAACTAAACCAGCAGCACCAGCAGCAGCAAAATTACTAGATAATACTGTTGCTGCTGCAAAAACGGCTCCAAAAATTAGGGTTCGCGTTTTGGTTTGCGAAATGTCAAGTGGCATATTTTTAGTGGTAGTATCTGAGAGTTTTAAGTTCTGAACAGGAGAATTCCGCTACAAAACCAATTCTTCAGAACTTTCCAAGTTTACGTAGAGAGAAAGAAAAAAAACAAGTAAAACTCAATACATTAATAGTCAAGTAAACCCTTAAGTTAAGAAGTAATTAAGAAACTATCACCTACGCATTTACACAAATAAGGTATTTTCAAAACATCCAGCCGCTGGTGCTGTACAAGTCGGCTGTCCAGTTCAGGTTTCTTCTCTAATTTCGTTCGCCTTCGCACGCATCGCGTGCGAACACAATCATACTGACAACACTTTTTACATTCAAGTTTACGTAGTGACTTTGTATTCTAGGAGATTATTGCAGATATACATTTGCCAGAACACGACCGCATACATCTCCACTATCACTGAAGAGCGATTTTTCTCTTGAGATGGCAGGGTTTTCATACTCCATGAAGACAACTACCAATCAATTTTTATTGATGCATTAATCAAGATTTTGTATACATAGAATCATCACAATTGCAAGTATACCTATGCCACTTTAATGATGTAATATTGTAGTACGCAAAAAAGTAAGTAAAAAGTAAGAATAGCATCTGGCACATCTTGTAATATTGAATCTGTCTAATGGAGCGTACACGAGATATACAAGATTTTATTACCTAACCTCTTCTTAGCACATCACTTGCACGATATTGGGAAGGATGGGGGTGAATTGCTTGTTATACAGACGTTTGGACAGTTGTAGTATTATACTCGATTTTTGCTCGGTTTTGGTTTGAGGAGAAAATCAATAGGCGAATAGTTAAGACACTAATTATCTATAATTAACCATTTTGTGTACAGATTTTTAGTAAGTGATTATTTCATTTGAGTTTATCAAAAATTTCGCACTTTCTCTTATAACAAAAGACTTTGTGAGAATTCTAATCAAGGCAGGTTAATCAATGGCGTATGGCACATGTCACGAAGTGGCGATCGCTTATCGCAGCATAGCTGCGGGTGCCCTACAAATCAATTAAAATCACTAGACTTACTAGTATACCACAAAAAACTTTTGCAAGAGGTCTATTGTTTATCGCTAGTTGCAAGAATGGGGAGAAGCCGAAGAATCAGGATACTGCTATCACATTACCACTCGCTGTAATAACCGTGAGTTTAGATTAACTCGCTTCAAGGGGTGTTGTCCCCTCTTGAAGAAGTGGTACAAAGTAATATTTATTGCCCTTATTCTTTTGGATTTTGAGTAAAGTCACTGGTGGTTTTTGCATATCACCTGATGGTAAAAGGTGACCCTTTGATTCTTGTGACAACTGAATCTTCTCTCCCATTGCACCTTTGAATGAAATATCTCCATTTTTAAAAACCTTTGCCAGTTCTTGACGGGTATTGCTTTTATTCTTCAAACCTTCAATAATTGCCAAAGTCGCATCATGAGACGTAGCTGTTCGCCAATTTACTGTTCCAGGCCAAAGTTCATTCGCGTACTTTGAAAAGGAAGAATTTGGAGATTTTTCAATATGCCAAGGTACAGCAATTACCATATCTTGTATACTGTCTTCCCCTTTTAGAGTTTCTTCTGTGTACAGAGTCAAACTACCATATAGAGGCAATCTTCTTTTATTAGCTCTTGCTACTTTCAATATTTTTGGAATATGGTCAACATGGGGACTTAATAGCAAACCATTTGCACCATTGTTATCAGCTTTAGTAATAACTTCATCTGGGTTGAATCCTGGTTCATTAATATTGCAATCTTCAGGATAAATCTGACCATCTACCTTCTCGATCTCTTCTATAAAACTCTTCCTAAAATGCTCATTGTCTGTAGCTGTATTATCAAAACAAACGAGTATATTGGGTCTATCTATATTTTTCTCAATGTGCTTAGCAAGCTTTTCAGCAATAATTTTTACAGGAGGAACTGTGCGTAATATCAATGCTTCACTCATATCATTCAGTTGGCTGGAAAAACTGGTGGGAGTGATCATCAACAACTCATTTTGATATACTTGAGCAGCAAATACAGAAGCCTCACTAGCATTCGATCCTACTACAGCCATAATGCTTTTATCCTTGACAAATACCTTAGCAATGTCATGAGCTAGTCCTGGCTTGTTTTCATCATCAGCAATTACCACCTGCAAAAGCCTACCCTTAATACCGCCATTGGAGTTAACCTCATTTTGAGCCTGAGCTACACCACGCAACATCTCTTTAGCTACATTAAGGTTACTACCAATAGGTACGCTTACAGCAATTCTGACTGGATTACCCCTCTGAGCAGCCATAGCATTGTTTAAGTAAATTAATGCCTCTGGATCATTTGTAATCTCCTCCAAGCTTCCAAGTTCATTTGGATTTTTGGGAATGTTTTTTCCTTTTTTCCCTACTAGATATAATGCTAATTTACTGATGGCAATTTTACAATTCTTGCTTTTAAGTGCATCAACTCCGGCTTTTTTATCTGGCTTAGTATTCTCAGGTTCCAGTAAAATTTTTTCTCCCACACTAATCTTTAAATTTGTTGGTTTTTCTGTGATGTTTATATTACAGCCTGGGGGGGGAGGAGAATTTACAAGTTTACCATAAAGATAGCCTGCTACAAAGCAACTGACTGCTCCAATAATAAATATGATTAATGGTCGATAATTGTGATTTTTTATATTGTTTATAGGAGATGAACCCGGTGGATTTGCTACTTGTAAATCTGCAATTATAGTAGTTTTAATTAGCGCTATATCTTCATCTCTCAGTCCTAAAACTTGCTGAAGACGTTGTAAACCAGCGCAAGTGTTATCACTGAGAGGAAACTCACGTTCAATTTCGTTTTTGAAAGCTTGTCGATATTCCTGCAAATTTTTCTGATTGGTTTTGTAAGGTTCTAAAACCTCAGCTTCAATTGTATTAGCTTCTTCTGGTGTTAGTCCCAGTCGCTTCCTGAGCGCATCTAATGTTGTGCGACCAAGATTAGAAATCTCACCTTCACCATTTTTTACCCAATAATCAACTTCTTTACGATATATAAGCTTTGGATCGCCAATGGGTGCTTGAGCAAGCTGGATTTTATAGCCTTCTTTAATTGCATATATCTCTGGTTTCATTGCTGGAGCAGCTTCTTGAACCTTAGTTCGAGCATATTCATGCAATTCATCAACAGATATCAAACCATTTTCATCCTTATCTGCTGCACCAGTTTCCAACCCCTCAACTATATAGCGGGTATAAATTGAGATATCTGATCCTGGTTGTTCAAAAGAGTATTGGGTAGAAGTCGAAGAAGTGAGAATGGCTCGTCCTTCCCCACCCAATTGATTCTTGATATCCACAAAATCATCATTTTTTGCTTCCAAACCTTGAGCAAAAGCACCACTAAAACAACAGTCTAGAATCAATATCTGACGCCTGGAACGGCTATTGTTCATGATGTTATGGATAAAGCTAGCTTGTACTGCTCTTGAGGTCGAGATTTCTCCGTTATTTTTACAGGTGTC
>ERZ1740062.1082-NODE-1082-length-11701-cov-11.264297_pt1 | contig 11701 bp, 9 predicted proteins | sample MGYA00581741_ERZ1740062 | MGnify/ENA primary metagenome ERZ1740062 (study PRJEB43018, sample SAMN04849747) | marine metagenome | isolation source: floating plastic debris | place: Pacific Ocean | collected 2008-09-01 | study: EMG produced TPA metagenomics...
TGATGGAGAAAAAAATCATTTCTTGATTCAGTTTAAAGCCAGATAAAAACTTAACTATCCGTGAATCGTGCTTGTAGAAATCAGCGAGTGATGTGGGTAACTTTGATGTAGACTTTACTCGTGAGAACCCTCGCCTCACTGCACCCGACAAGGAGCTCATTAAAACCATGAATCAAAACCTCTTCGACGGCTTCAGCTTCACCAACATGGCGATGGTCAGGAATTAGATGGAGAGTAAAGTCCATCAACATGACTCAGTGTCTTTGTGACATCTCTAACTAGGTATGTGTGTGAATCAGCGGCCCTCTGCCATATCTGTTAATTATTGGTTTTCTTTTTAATATAATGGCTTTCTTCAACAATTCTGGATTGATGACAGAGGACTACGACTTTGTTTTGAAATCAAAAACTGATGCCGATGCTATCAGTATTTAGTTTGGGTTACTAAACAAACTGAGACTGGTAGACCTATTTAGGAATATATATTTGTGATATGGAAACAATTAATTTTTTTTAAAATCCAAAACTGATGCCACCACAATCAGTCTAATCATATTAATCCATATCATGAATATATTTTCAAACCCAGGCGTACCAGTTCAGTATCATTTTGGCTATCCAATCTGATGGTCAAAATAACTGAATTTGTCCCAATAATGTAGGGTAACTGGGTGACAGGATAGTGGAGCAAAACTGACCTAACTTAGTGAAAACTACGACACCCTGTTCATTTTGCAACAGTGGAACAAATGACTGAACTTTTCCTGCTCAGTGTGTATCCACACTTTTGAATCATTGTGGGGAAGCTGCATGTTTGAAATCCATGGCGCAATTGTATGATCAGCTGTTAGGAAAGCCCATGCTTATCATCAATGACCGTTTTTGTTGATATCACCCAACTCGTCCGGCCCTGCTTCATTGTTGTGTCACCATCGCCATTTCCACTAGCCTTACAACATCCTCTAACACAAAGCTATGACAGAGAGCTAAACAGTGACAGATGACTAACAAAAAAACCCTCACTATGGTAAATTGGAAATACATGCAGGTCTTACCTGTGGCCCATGATCCTCGTCAATTATCAGTTTGCTTATAAAAGTCAATCATACACCACAGATTATCGTGTAATTATAATGACAGATTTTGGGGGTTTTTAATCAATCATCAACCATTCTCAGGCAAACAATCATTTACTTATCAAGTCAGTAATTTGATGGCAACATCCATTCCGGTAAAATAATCAAACAGCTATCACATAAGATAAAACCTCAAACTTCAACCAGTTCCTTCTATTTTAATATGTATATCACGGCCACCAACTCATGGCTCTTATTGACTACAATTACCACATTCAGCTTCTCAACTCAATTGTTAATTACTTACCGGGTACTTATTAACAAAATTATCGCTGCCTCTCCGACTCAGAGCTTATTAACACTCCTCCATAATGGCTGTAACAATATCTCTACCAGCCCTTCCTGGCTCTCTCGCACGTACCTCTGCTTCGAACAGATTGCCGTTAACCAGGTGAGAGCTCAAACAACCAACTGCGGAGCCGATTGCTGCATCTAACCAAAGTCCTTAAATATAGTTTTTTGTTGGACTCAAGTTCACATTCTGGGCCTGTATCGATAGATGCTTATTAATTATCTCTATTAGACCTTGTGCACCAATTACTGTGCGCAATGTCAAGAGAGAGTTACACCTCATGTGGGCGTCTTGGCCCACAAGAGTATCTCCTTTGGATGCATGCTGAGCGTTCAGATTCCAAACCGGGTGTCCGAAGCTTGGAGGTTAATAACAAGTGCCAATTGCTCCGCTCTGTTTGGAGTTTGAGCTCTCAGCACCCCTGATACAAATTACGTTCTGTAAGTTGGAACTACTATTGGGCCCCTTCGGATCAAGGAGTTAGTCTCACTCCTTGTTTGGGTCCTCTGTTACTAAGTGTGAGATTGTTGTTATTGACCTCACGGGTGAGATTCATGCGTTGGGGATAAGCTGGAGACCGGAAAGCTAATCCCTCAGTCGGGTCAAATCCATGGGCTAAGAGAACTTACACTGTTTGGTTCCGCGAGTTAATAGAGATGTCCAATACCTGCATCCTAGTAGGACATGCTCCCAACTCTTATATTCCAGTACGCTTGTCACAAATTTACTACTTACCCTCAACACCATGCTCACAAGTTCTGTATGACACGTGTTCTTACCTTTCATGGCCAACTGCCTTTAGAAGGGCTGACCTCGCCCCTCAGGTAGGCATTTATTTTTTGAGAGCAAACCTTACTCATTTGTGAATCAATTTGTTTAATTTGTGGAGTGTCAAATTCTGACACCGCTCCATCGGAGATTGGAATGAGATCTTAAATCTTGTTTTTTTCGCAGGCAAACTGCGGTTGAAACAGACTATTAAATTATAAATCATTTGGATGCAAAATTGATGGCGATCCTGACGTCTACTCAAACGATGGAGCAACCAATAAAAGTATCTTTTTCTCTTACATATCTTACATCAAGTGGTTTCAAACGCAACTCATACTTTAATATCAACTTAACATGTCTGGACTGACCAATGCACCCTCTACACCGATGAGTATTTTTGTATTAGACCGAATATTCAAACACTGTTTATTTTCTTATAGACATATTTTGGCATGTTTTTAGTATTAATATATGCATATGTAACAAAACTTTTTACTCATGATAGGCAACATAGCTATCCTTATTGTCAATTTTTTCATCTTTACACGCTTATGAACATTTGTCTGTGTTTTTCTCCAGTTTTCTGTCATTTTTATTGGTAACATGATAACAGATCATTCCAATCTATCTTAAAATCAATGGGAAGTACATGTATAGGGCCATAGCCTCATATTTTTAACCACTCGATGTTTTACTTGTATACTAATTTTGCAAATTTCGATGTTTTAGTAATTTTATAGTTGAATATCATAGATAACTTTTTCTCCATATCTCGATGGCTAGGGAAATATTGAAACTAGTTCGATTTTATCATAAAACTCAGTCGTTGTTGCACAGCCAAATCAGATGGCTTGAGTATAGCATGGAGTCAACGCCTCCTAACACTGTATTAGCCATGAGATTATTGGAAGTTATATGTACCCAGGTATCTAATTGATACAAGACAACCCAAAGTATAAATGCAGATATCACTGTTATCTAAAATTGACTAGTCCCACATACCAGGCCCTGAGCCCTCTCTCACAACCTGATATACATGTAGCTAATAATGCATCACATAGTCACATAAGTATTTTCCATACATAGATACTAGATAGTTATATATTATAAGATTATAATCTTTTACTTGATATGAATATACACTTACAAACGATGTTATGTGTCACAAATTTACATGGTTATGATTAATCATTGTCTAATAAAACAAATTTATAAATTAATTTCTTTTGAGATTTCTGAATGGATAATTTTCTTTTTTTAAAGCAGAGTGTCCAAAGAAGCTTCAAAAACCAATGAACCATAATTGATTGATCAAGCATTGACAAAATGAAATTTGAAACCATGGTGAAACTGCAAAAAATGGCGGACTTCAAATATTTATTCCAAGACTTGAATTTCATCTTCAAGTGGTGCAGGCAAGTATCCATAAGAAGTAACAGCACTCAAGAGCTATGTTTGACGTTCCTGAACTGGTGTGAAACCATCTGCGAAGATTGCTTTTTAGTGCCAACGAACTGCTGAAAATTGGTTTATCATGATGTTGACGCCATAGGATTGTTATTCTTCAATCTTGGTCACTGCTACAGTGGAATGAGTTTTCATATCATTTAACTGGTACCAATGACTTTATAGGTTTACATAACATACTATACAGTCGGAGTCGGAGAGTCCCCTACAAGTACAGGTCTAGGTGACGCCCCAGACATCAAACTCTTCTAAGGTCTGCAACTGGCCAATAGTGGCATATTCTGATACGAGAACAAGTGGTTCACATCTTCACTTTGGTACGAATAATGTCAATTAAACACTGACGTTGCCAGTAAACTAAGAGCGAACATGCGCCACATGCACCATGTGGTTGATGCTGTATTGTAACCATTACAAAGATCGTGTTTGCTACAGCAGTACCAGCATTTTGATGGTGCTATCCCACAAAACCTCGGGTGGTTAATTGATTCCAGAGAATGACATTGTGCTTCGTCCATGCATCCCTACAAAACAGCAAAATCATTGATAGAAAACGTCTCTACTTTTTCTTTTCAAATAAATTTCAAGCTAGTAAATCAGGAGACAGACTTGGGAGGTAAAAAATGAAAGTATGCGTTTTCTGTCCAACTATTCAGTTCATGAGAGCATGGTGGCATAAGGTGCTTACATTATGCACCCTTAGTATTTGGAACCAGAACAGACGTCGCTTTGACCACTGGCATTGATGCAAAGGATGCAGATTGCACACTCACTATCTCCAAGCATTAAAGAAATTGAACCCAGGTTCACCATGCCCAGAGCTAGAATTCCAAGCTGTACTGTGGCATGTTGTTTTCATATAAAGTGCAAGGCAGTCTTTTTTCGAATCATATCGTGACAACAAGAGGTGAGCAGGTGTCACCGCCACCTCGAGATATTTTGACAGGATGCTGGCAATGCTGCAGGAAATGTTGGTATGCAAGCTCTGGTGTACAACAAGTCCGATTCCGTGAAATCAATATCTGACTTCCTGCAGTGTAGGTTTAAACTCTCTTGGGAAAATTCATATTCACACTGAACTTTGTATGAATTCGCAAGGATGAATTTTGATGAAGAGAGTGGAATTATTACTGGGAGTAGTCCGCTCACTGATTGACACACAGCACAACCAGTGCAACTGTACAATCGCACAGCTGGAGAATAACAGAGAGAACACAAATAACCTCTATGTAGCAGACATGCTTTTAGGCGTAGATCAGAATCGGACTGAATTGATACCTTTAAATTACAGTGCATGCCCACAGTATTTGGTACCAATAGACCACTGTCTAAACTGAAGTGGTCACTACGTCAAGATACAAAAAAATTCAACCAAGCCTCAGACCACAAACTTTGAGTGTGTTTTTTGATATTGATATCACCACAGCACGGCGGTATTGTGTTGCGCTTGAGATTGTTTTGGCTATAGACATACGGTACACCCAAGACGTATCATTACTGGTGTTCTTTCTACCATTAGTACTGCAATGTATATGGGTAATGAAACAAATTGATTGTGATCCTTGTCCTCGGAATTGGAGTTACATAACCATTAAGGGTGCATTGTGGCTGATTGTCATGTTTTTGATCTACCCATAATCTGGTTCTTGTGGTGTTTTATGTTCAGGGGAGAAAACCTACCTTGGTATATGACTTCTCGTTAAGATATGGTCTCTGCACCTCTGTATAACAGACATCCTGTTCGGCACAGACTGTGGTAATGTTTTGAAGGTTACACTGTCCATTTGACTTGGATTGTGTGCAATGGTGACATGTCAATCCTGAAATGGATAACAGAATAGATACGGATTCAGCGGGTTCTACCAATGCCTTCCATGGTGGGATTTCAGCCCTCCATAATAGGCGTCTGTAGCAGTATGTGGAATTGAATGAGGAGATTTTGAAGGTGATCAAGATCCGGTCAGATTTTCTCTTCAATTTTTTCATCTGTCAAATGACCTTCAGGATTTCTTTCAGGGTATTGCTTGTATTGCCCTCACTCTTTGACTGAACCTCTATTTTGTTCACGTACATACACGTTGTCCAAAGGGGGCAAAGATTCCCAATGCCAGTACTTTTACACTTTGAGCCTTTTCGGGACGTAGACCAGCCAGAATAGTTCTGATGATCCATAACTGAAATAAGCAGTAACTTGGTGTAGATAATATATACCTTCTTGGAAATATAGGGTATAGTCTGCAACAATTGATCAATATGATGGTGGCTGATGCTAAATTATTATATGGTTCTCGTGTGTTATTTTTTCATAAACTATTAAATTAATCTTCTAATAAATGTGATATAATCATTATAACATCCCTCTGGGTAAAGGTTAATGACTTGCATACTGTAAATCACTGCCTGATGGAGGTTTTACCCATAAATGTTTGAGGTAAGTTAATTACTATCTTGAGTGCAATTTGTCTGTTGTGGTCTGGCGGATTACTACTAGTATCATCGTTGTGGATGTGTCAGCCACTACATCACTTGTTAAAGCCTTCATTCTGGCAGTATTCTGCCATGGATTGCAGCTGGTGTATGCAAAAACCTCTCAGGGGCTTAAGTGGCTCTTGGCTTTATTTTGGAATTATATAATAATAAGCTATTATTTCGCAATTGTGATTCAGCCCAGATGTAGCCAAGTGCACAATAATGGTTTGCACCAATTAACTATAATCTCGGATTTCTCAAGTCGTTGTCATGCGCTTAGTGATATTTTGTACTCCAGACCAGATATTGCAGAAAGGATATTATAGAAAGGATCAACACAGATCAGCGGGTTGAGTGGAGACTCGCCCTGTACTTATTGTGCTGAGACTGAGAGAAGTGTACCACAATATAGTGTGCATAAATCTAATTGTCAACTTAATCGTGAATTGTAATAACAAAAATTATTTTCTGCAACCTGTGCCTCTCCATGGATTACCTGCTTCTAAATGGTTGGCCAAGCTGTTAACAGCATTGCTAGTGAGTTCAACCTGCAATCCTGATTGGTTGCGGTCATGTCACAGTCGCAACTATACGTCTGAACCAGGAAAGAGTGGGTGGTGCCAATCGCAAACCTTGCAGCACATATTATGCATGATGCTTTTCAACAAGTTCGGACAAGGACGATTATCATACATGAATCAGTTTACCTGTTGTGCTGTTGCAAAAGCGAGCAAAGATAATGGAGAAGACGACCACCTCATGTACAACCATATCCATATATATGCATGTAGCTCGTCGAAGCAGTTGTGTTAGTGGTAGATATCACAGTGACAGAAGACAGCTAGGTTGTGTCTTTTGCGGCACCTTTTATGACTGATAAGCTTATATCGTCTTTGCACAGTTTGTCTTTCTTATCTCTTACGTACGACAGCTATTACATTTCAAGGTGTTGTTATACATGTATGCTCAAGGTATATGAGTCTTATCTCAGTACGGGTACTTGGTATATTACATTAATTCCTCAGGCCTTGTAACATTTTATTTGAGGTACAAGAGGCATTTGATCAACAATATCAATTACTGTTTGTATTCCACTGTTGCCATCAAAGCATTTCATCAAACTTGGAAATTAAATTGAAATGTTAAAGTTTGTGTGCATATCTGACGTATTCTTTGAACTTTCCAAGTTATATTGGTCATTATCATTATTGGAGATAGGCAAAGTCAGTGGCTGGCATGCAACACAAATATATATTCCTTCAGTTTTATTTCTAGACAAATAATTAATCACAATTACAATAATATTTGAATTTTCCTTCTCGTGATGTAGGTTAAAGTACACTTGCTTTGCTGACTTGGCCAGCAGGTTTTTTACTGCTGACCAGACACCTGCCAGATTACCTGATATTCATTCAGCGGAAACTGTTGGTTATTTTATGGCCTGTTATTTTGTTGTTTGTTTCCTGGCTTCGCTCAATTCAGTGGCTTTTGTCGTGAAGATTTATGTTCGCCCCAGTTGTTGATTATAAGAATCATGAATGAAAGAGTCAGCTATTGAGAAAAATTGATCATGGAAATGGAGATAATTAATGATATTGTTTGGTATTGCTTTTACTTGTATTATAGCGTCATGTAATACCCAAAAAATCAATGATATTACATGCAGATACAAAAAGATGAATGGAGTCAGTGCTACAGTACTTAGCTGAAAGTCATTCACAACACTGCCAAGCTCCGCCTACTTCCTTATTTACATTATTACAAAAATTGCGGGAATGAAAATGATTGGCTAAACATTACTATTATCAGTCTGTTGCTTCCATTTATCAAGTTATTCCGGATCTAAGTTGTAGTAGTTTAGAAGCTAGCAGGTGCCCGCCAGGTACCCTCAACTAAGAATCCTCAATTCGCATGATATTTCAAATCGGTTGGAAGTGATGCCAACTATTGAATCTTTTTACAAAATGGAGGAGGTCAGCTCAGAATTTGTACTGAATGGGATTAAAGGGAACACAGTACTCATCCTGGACTGTCGATCTCAAGCGGACTATCAAAACGGACATATACGTGGTGCTATGCATGTGAATCTACCACCACTTCTGCTGCGAAGGCTGAAGAAAGGGAGTCTTTCTGTAGCTACAGCCGTCCAAGGAAATGACATGAAGGAGAAGTTTACTTCTGAATGCAATCACAGAGACATTATCCTGTATGAAAACGAGTGTTGTGACATAAATGCAAACTCAAACAACCTCCTACCTCTCATCCACCAAAAATTAGTGCAAGAAAACTGCAAAGTTAAGCTTTTATCAGGTAAGCCACTAATTGAGTGATAGGTCATGTCTTGAACTTTTTGGTATATTTACGAAACAGAATTATTTATATGAACCGTTGAGAAGCCCACTATGCAAACTTTAATGATAAGAAGGGAGAACGAATCTCCTCAGGAGCTAAGTTTCACTTTTAGGATCCAAATCACAATGTGTTCTAAAAGGCAAACCTGAACTAAAACAAAACCTTGATATATTTTAGCATCTTTATGATAATCCTTTTCTACACTAAACCTCAATAGGGTTTGACTCAAAATCAAGTGCCATATATCCTATCGGTGTAAATTATTATAATTGATAGCCATACAAGTTGACAGCTTGCTATTACCCACAGAATAATCATCCAACGGGCGGTATAATCTATGACCCATCATTTGGCGCTTTGTGGTTATTGCACACATTTCTGCGGGTAATAATGGTATGGTGGTCAATCAAATGTCAATCATTTGGCTCCATTCCCAACTGTTTGTTAACCAGTATAATATTACACAGTATAATATTGAGCATAACCATGACTGTTTTGTTTCGAATCGTTTTGTCCTCTGCAACCAAAGCAATGTCTGCCCAGGTGCTGTTGGCGCATGCTGGTGTTAGGAGTAAAACTAATTCCTCTGACCTTTAAAACAAACTGCTATAAGCTATTTTTAAGCGTGGGAAATTCACGTTAATGAGCTGAAAAGTAGGAATCCCTGTGTATGAAAGAATCCAGAATTTGCTGTCTGTTGTATACATTCATCATCTGCTTGCACTGAATAATTCATCAATTGTGGCAGCAAAGGAAATATGACTCAAATTGTAATCAGAACACATGTTTACTTGGCATTGTAAATATAGGAATCACACAGCAGCGGAAATCCTGCCGAAGCTGCAGCTGTCACTCTCTATTATAAGTTCTGAGACCATAAATAAGATACTAGTTGTTAAAATATATGTTTTATTTTTGCTTATCACAGGAGGATATAAGATGTTCAGCTGCTCTTATCCAGAGTATGTACAAAAAGAGGAGAGTGACAACTGCCCTGTAACTGCAGGACTCTCTAGCCTCAATCTCATTGAACCATCAACGCCTAAATCCAGCGAAGTTACTACCTCACCATCATTCCCAATCGAGGTGATCAGAAACCTGTATCTCGGCAATGCAAAATGCTCAATGGACAGCGATGCTCTATCCAAACATAATATCAGATATATACTGAATGTTACTCCCAACTTGCCAAACCACTTTGAGGGCAGCTCGGATGTGCACATAACTTATAAACAGATACCTATCAACGATCACTGGTCACAAAACCTATCTGTATACTTCCCGGAGGCAATAGCTTTTATAGGTAAGCAAGTTTGTGATACATCATCCATGCTGTGTGTGTGGCTGACACTAGCCTCTGAGTGTCAATTCACTTTCAAATCTCAGTTGGGTACCACCACTCACCTGGATTATCTGAGATTAGATGACAAGCTAAACATCCGTGTCAGTATTTAGGCAAAGATTGTATCTGGCGCTAGGCTCTTTTCAATTTGATGTTTGATTAGGTTTTCTGAAAAAAATGTAGGCTGGTTTCTATATTAGCCATTGGAATTTGAATAATTGAATCAAATTACAGTGAATAAGTGTTTGTAAAGGTTGAATTCAGTGAGGTGGCATGTCAAAATAAAATAGGCTCCACTCTTTAGATTGCCGAGAGCCATTGGCCCAGCGCCAAGTCGAATCAATTCACATCGCCTGCAATGAAGTGTTAAAGATAATGGCCTCTGTATAAAGGGTGCTCAGTAGAGCTAACGAAATTATTATTCACTGAATCTTGTTAGCATTGCTGATTATTTTCCGATTCAAGCAGCAACAATGCCCATACGTCAAGGTTTTGTCATTGACAAAACACTTGGCAAAAGGATTTCTATTATCTGCTAATTTGGCATACAAAACTGCCTATTCATCTTTTGAGTAGAAGAAAAAAAGAATATTTCTTTTCAAATCATGTCATGCGTAGTTCAAAGCCTTGTCAATGTTTGTGAAACCTCTCAGTGCTGGTTAAAACTCACCATGGAATAGGCCATTATGCTGGTCTCTGACGTTTCCTGTTCTAATCAATGGTTTATTGGTTTATTGCAGATGAAGGTAGATCTAAAGGTTATGGAGTTCTGGTCCATTGTCTGGCTGGCATCTCGAGATCAGTCACAATAACAGTGGCATATCTAATGAGCCAGGAAAGGCTATGTCTAAATGATGCATATGACTTTGTAAAACGGGCTAAACCTAACATATCGCCCAACTTCAACTTCATGGGACAATTGCTAGACTTTGAGCAGACCCTGAATCTCGATACAAAGAGTAGCCATTGCAGTCCCTGCAAGTGTACTGACTCAAAAGACTGCCAGTGTGCCACACGCACCAAACAGATGTTCTTCATGACACCTACTAAGTCTGCTCCCACCTATGAGCTGGAACCGCTAAATGTTCGGTAGCCGGAGAAGCCATGTTGTCTTGTTAATACATGTAGGTTTATTTATTTATGGCTCTTGGTTCGTTCTATAATCCATATTATGTCACAGCAAGCAAGTTCTGCATTATAATGTACCTAAAATGTTAGTGGTTACCATACACACAGATACACTATACTGTTGAAGCTACTGTCCAAACGCAATAATGGCTATAAATGCATTTTTCCTGAAGGATTTTAGACGTGTTGCTAAAAGTTTTTAAGTTGATATAAGAATCATTTTTAGTTTTGAATGCATGAAACTTTTAGTAGCGCCTTACGTTACATTTTAGACCAAACCATGCAAACATTCTCCCAGCTGAAGGAGGATCTAACAATTCCATCCAAGTTTCTATTTTTAATGGTGTATGCTAAAGTCAACTGGCCGACTCTGTTAATGGCCATCAACCTGTTTTACTCGTTCATCAGATGTCATAATATTACATATTTTTGTACTTGAATAAATCTCCAAATGTGCTAAACATAAATCTTTATGTTGCTTTCTTGTGTAAAAGTTGCGTCTTGGCATGGTTTCGAATATACATGACTAAAATGTGAGGCCAAAATGCTCATTATATTCCCCCTATTTACACAATCTGCATCAATGTGCTACTGTATGATGGTCACAGGTGTCAGCCATAATTCCGACAGCCGTTTGTAATGATCAAATTGGTCACAGAACTATGCAATGTGATACGATATGCAGCTACGTGTTTCATCCTCATCATTTGCTCCCATATCGGCCTACATGACCCAACAACACCA
>ERZ1740062.1083-NODE-1083-length-11700-cov-10.331215_pt1 | contig 11700 bp, 10 predicted proteins | sample MGYA00581741_ERZ1740062 | MGnify/ENA primary metagenome ERZ1740062 (study PRJEB43018, sample SAMN04849747) | marine metagenome | isolation source: floating plastic debris | place: Pacific Ocean | collected 2008-09-01 | study: EMG produced TPA metagenomics...
GGTGCGGTCGTATGCGGGCAGTGCTTGAGCACTGCTCCGCCTCGGAATCAAGTTTACAAATGCCATATTTGCAATATTTAGCAACACATTGCGCACAGTAACGAAGTTGGTTAGGGAAACTATGCTCTTTCTAAGCTTTGTGTTGCCAATAGTCATGTCACTATGGGGAATATTTGATTGATGATCACCATGATGATCTCCTATATCGTTGAATCAACATTTTCTTAATTTTCTTACAATTTTTTGTATGTATTTCGTTCTGTTGCAGGTATGATCTGACTTTTAATATGACAGGCTATGTCATGGTGTTTATTAGTGATATAGCAACTGCCATGAACGGCGTTTATACTATGAAAAAACTACAATCCAAGGTAATTATACTTCATATGCTGCGTTTTTTCCACATTTTTCCATTTAGCTTTCCCTCTTCGTCGTAAAAAATATTATCTTAATCAATGCTGTGATTAAGTGTAATGTTAGTTATCCTCTCAATGTCAGTGGGCAGATGACACATTTGGTAAGGGACAAATTTAAATACAGGAACAATGGAGTAAATTATTACTGATACATAGTACATCATAACAAGGAAGCGGGTTCATCAATCTCAATTCTTTTTCTAGTTTGAATTTTTTCTAGATGATAGTATTGAACAATTTATTCCAATATACCACCTAGGCATGGTATTATTGACCATTCAATCGTTCAACAAATCCCCTCGAACGATGTAATATCAATTAACACCAGAGAGTATGGAACTGCTGAATTCAGATTTTAATGTCCCGTCCGTCTAATCGATTCTTCAAACCATAAATACTATGTTGGCAAATAGCTGATGATCATCGTTTTTTTGTAGTCAGGTAACATTGCGGTTTTCTCTTTTGCAGTCACTTGGAAAGTATGGTATTTTATATTATAATGCTCTATTCATGATCCTGCCAACTGCACTATTTGTAGAATTCACTGGAGGCTTCGAGTCGGTAAGTTTAGATGCTAGTTGATTTCGACATCGATTAGTGTTGGTGATAGTTTTGTGATGTTCATTTATATATATCTAACTTTGCCTAAATTGAAGTTGTACCTCTGGCTCCTCTAATCAGTGGGAGAGTTTACTGAGATCACACCAGTTTCAGGCAAAGTGGAGCAGATTGATTTGAATGTTCTGAGCTGTGTGTTGCAAAGAAAGTGCTACAGATTTGTTTTCTAGAGCTAGGAATAGGAGTGTGTAATCATGGCATAGTGATTTAAGTGCTTAAATTGTCTCTGGTGAGGTATTAATGGCACCCTTTTTTGACCTCCCCAATGTTGATAGTGGACTCCAGTCCCCACTCTCAACTCGCACAAGACAGTTGAAGCACTTAAACTGCTGGCATAGGAAAGATCTCAATCCCCCAGCAGCTGGGGGATTACCAGATTTCACAGTCTGTACATGGAGGATAAGCAGTAATAAATTTTTTGTTGAAAGTTAACAGCACAATCAGCATCTGAACACATACAAAATAAATAGACTTTGAACCTGTGGATAACGTTGTTAAATCACAACTAACTGAGCCACTTGTTGGACGAAATGCACTGGTCCGTTTTTTATTATCGCTGGTCACAACAGACCAGGTGGCTCCGTGAATATACCTGCAAAACTATATAATATGGGTTCCTGTGACCACAACAAGCATATTCAATGTTTTAATACGTTTTCAGGCTCAGGAGGCCCCATGGACGGACCCACTATTTGTAGCACAGTTAACAGCAGCTTGTGTGATGGGCTTCATTCTCAATTACTCAGTCGTTCTATGTACACAACATAACTCAGCACTCACTACAACTATAGTCGGTGTCATGAAGGTAACAAGTAAAACTTTTTCGAAAATGGTGCTTGAACTGATAATAAGACATGCTGAAGGGTATTCGCTATGCATTGTTTTGGAATTCTCTAGCACAAATGATTTTGATTCTCGGAATTCTGGGAAGTCGGTCCATAACTGCATTTTCAGTATGTTGTTTATGTGTATCTTAAAAACCTGGGAAAATTTCATGTGGCGCAACAAGAGCTTTCTATATTAATGGATACTATCGGTTTTTGTCCCATACAAATACAACAAAATATCTCTGCTCCAAAATAAAAATGGAGTGTTAAGTGGTGTGAAAATAAGTGTGTTTACCCAAGGAGTTTTATCTATACTACCAATAAATCATTATGGCTCAAGTTTGCAGGCATTTTTTCAAATTGAGGTTCAGTTTTACGGAGTCTCATCTGTTTTGTTATTCATCTTTCGTCTTGCCCATGTGTTGAACAGCATTGGTAATCCACAATCATTAATTATTGTGCATGTATTTATGTTTACAGAATATACTGATCACATACATTGGTATGTTTATTGGTGGAGATTATATATTCAATATTATGAACTTCATAGGTTTGAATATTAGGTAAGCTAACTGCAGTATCTCTAAACCAAAATCAATTTCTTCTATGCATGGAATATGCTCTAGCTTGACTTTTTAACTCCATGCCTCAACCATGCCAAACAGTGTCTTGTTCCTGTACAAAGTAATTTTTTATGCGTTCGAAACGTACCCAGAGCTTGCAAAGTCATATTTTGGGAGGACCCAAGTGAACTAGTAAGCTATTGTCACCCTGTTGTCACTAAGAGTGTTTACGAGATCTGGTAGTTTTCTACCCTTTTGTATTGAGAAGACAATCCTGTTGCACAATGCAGGAACAGCGGTTCAATCTGTGTTTAGTGTGTAATCAACAATGTGTATTTTGTTTTCTGTTGCAGTGCGGTGGCTAGTGTTGCTTACACATATTTAGAATTCATGACAAAAAAACCTGCCAATCCAACACCGACCGAAATCACCGTCAAACCTTCACCTGCTCACGAAGAGATTAAATCTACCAGGCAATCAACAAACAACCCCTCTGTATAGTGTTGAATCTCACTTCCAATTTAGGCAATCATCCTGTAAAATAAATGATTGGTATGTTGTTTATTCTATCATGTGTTTTGTTGTAAATTCTTGTGAAATTTTCATGTTTGAGTGACTGTGTATAGTATAGGCTAATAATCAAAATGATTTGATACCTAAGTAGGAATGAATTCTGTGAAATTTTTGAGTTTACTTTTTAGCAATGCGTTGTAATGCAGTGGTTTTGCACCATGTGAGATGCTCACACATGAACTGTATAATATTTCTCTACACCTCTGCATGTATCTCTTCATTCTAAAACAGAATGTCAAATTCTGATGTGCTCCGTGCATATCTACATTAAATGTGCTGTGTCTGTTTTTGGGGCTTTTGTTTGTTTGGGTATTGTGAACACTATGCAAATAATATTTTTCATTCATTGTATTTTTTATATTTATTATGATGGCGTGGTGTCTTTGGCTGAACTGACTATATTGAACAATCTCTCTTCTTTTAAAACTGTACGATTTTGTGATGTATGGTAGTATTATGGTATCTTGGCATACTGAATTTTCAAAATGTATTCTCTGAAATAAATAATTTGAAAAACTCATTAGTTGTGACTAAACTCATCATGGATTCTTTTTTGAGGATCTAATACACGGTTGCTATAGTGTTATATGCAAAATATCCTTGCTCACAATTCTATGACAAAAGCTATGTAGGTGCTAGTCCAAGTACGTGAACTCCCATCTTGTTTCTTCGGAGAACAAATGCTTGGACTATGTAGGTGCTTGCTCAGGCTTTAGCTAGCTAGAGTATTCCATTGCTCGATATTTTAGGCGGTGTACTCTGAGAATTTTTTAAAGTTGACTCAGCAGTTAAAAATTTATGATATTCATCGATATACTACAGAATGTTTGATGTTCAGAAAATTAGCATTATCGGATATTTACCTTCATATTTACATAGTGAATGATTTAATCATTGTTATATAAAAAGTAATAACATCATTGAGTCATGTTTCAGCAGAATTGTCATGTAGGTTGAGTTGTCCTCAGCTCGGATATATAATGTGACTATGATTGCCCTTAATTTATGGGTACATCCGGCCATCTGAATATATATAAGTACAATGTAACAGCAATAATCAACTTTTTCTCATGAAAGCTGGCTGTTCGCGTGGCCAGCTGATGTCTGTAACCCCCTGCCGTAGATAGTAGATACATACTTTTTCATTTATTTCCCTATAAACACAAACATATATGGTGCATAGATAGGTTGCAATTGTCAAATGTTCGAAACACCATGTAGTTGAGTTGGCAAATCTCCATCAATTTTAGAACACAGTCAATTTCGAGTTGCAATAAAATAAAAACAACGTTTCTGGATCGAGTGATGAGAGCTTTTCCTGCTACAGCGTCTTTCATGTAATTTCTTGCCAAGAGGTTTGCTACCTAATTTGCATGTACAAATGTATGAAACGTTCAAATTCAAATGCATGGTATATCGACTGTAATTCAAGCAAAAATCAGATTGAAATGAAATTTTCACCAGGAATTTTTTACTAGAAATTCAATTGACCGGTTTGTACACGTGACAGCACTTTCAAGGTGACATCCTTAGTGCAATTTATGACGCTGTCAGGTGGTTCTGTGGAGTGTGTATGGGAACCCTTCACCAATATGCTGCACTCCTTGACCACTGATAACCTGCTGGTGCCGACAAGCAAACAAAGAAGTGTAAATTAGCCCATGATTCCTTACTGATAATGATTCATTACACAGTAATGGTACTATAAAACTTTAGGCATCAACTTTGCAGACACATTCGGCTTAACTGCTGTGACCTGTACAGTTCTTTCCCTTGATCAAAACTTGTGAAAATTTTGTTCAAAAATAATTTGGAATCATGGCAATGGAGTGCAGAAGCTTGATAAGCTGTTTACTGGGATTAATGTTATTTTGTGATAGCTTAGATGCTGCAAAGAACACGTAAGTTATGCAACTGATATACATGTAGCCAACCTTTGATTTAGGTTTTTTTCTTTTATCACAGACCGATGTGCCACTAAACTTGCCAGTTTGCACAGTTGTCGCGCAGCACGTTTGGTCTTTCAAAAAGGTTCCAAGACAATTTTGTGTCCCCTGGAACCACACCACTATGTAGGACCAATTAATATGTGTCTGAAATTGCAAACAACTATTTCTATCTGAGGGTTTTTAATTGTACCAGTATCATATTATTCAGAGCAGTGTAGCCTGAACCCTCCGACTGTTGTAATCCCATTACGGTATTGAGGGCAAGGTAATGGCAGGTAGTTTAATGTCAAATATAGCTAACAACTTCGCATTGGTAGTGGTGTCTAGTGTCTGCATGAAAGCTGCATTCTCATAGCCACCGAAACCGCCTAATTCATGGAAATACCAATTTGGTTATCTTTGTAGGGGCATAGTTTTGAACACTTCTCCAGACAACGCAGAGAATATCATAACAGTACCTCCAATTATCCATATAACGTAGCCACAGAGTACAATATCTCTAAGTGAGACAAGTCAAGAGAAATGAACGCTATAGCGCTTATTCCTGACTTCAATTGGAAAAATTCAAATTCCAAAGAATTTTTTTATGTAGGGTTATAGCGCAAAGACGATCCAGCAATTTTATATTTTGACAGGTGCGAGTGCAGACTTGGATTTAAAACGTATTACATACAGACATTTATGATAAGTCAGATACAATCTTACTCAAATGACTGGCAATGTGAACCTTTCATAGATGCTTGCACTGAATACTGCAATGATAAAGGTAAAGTACCCGTCATTTTTTGCCAGGCTTTAGGTTTTGGATTCAACGGAGATGTTATTCAACCGCTTAATCGCATAACTATTTTTTCAATTATCTACAGAGTAGCTCTTAGTTTGAAACAACTTCAAGCACCTGCTACAAACACAGGTCAATTTTCCTGTAACTACATCTGCCGCAATAGATAGATTTTCATTTTCGATGAACTATATTAATTATTTATATTTTTCATGTTTTAGGTACTGCTCTGATAACAAATGGTGCCCGTACTGAGCTATCACTTGCAGGGAGGACTCAAAAACTTGGTAGGTTCATTTGCCATTCTAGACCAATTCTGACCCTGATGCTGCATTTTAAGTATGCACGAGTGTTATCCTCACATGTGTCAGTGGAACACAACTCAGTGCAAAAACTAAGAATGGAAGACAGGTACACCCTCTCGTAGTACACCAAGGAGTTTTAGTAAGATATTGATATGGATTGATTGATACAATGCGTGTTGTTTCAATTTTTATAGGTGACTATTTGTGCAAGGTAGGGGCTCACGACACACCACTGAAGCCGTCAGGGACAGATTTGTCCATGTATATATCTGTGTGGAGTTGTGGAGTACCCAGGCGTCTCACTAAACAGCTGGACACAAACTTTTGCTGTCGTTACAACAAATATAGACAATGCTGAGTGTTTAAATATATTGCAACGATATTGCACGGTTTCCCAAAATGAATTTTAGAGTTGATAATGGAGGTATTGTAATTTTTTGCAACATCATGCCGGCTACAGTGATAGCTGCAATCAACATACAAACGGTAGTATCTAAGACAAGATAAGAAACTTCTATTGGAAAGTTGTACATAGCGATGTTGCCCTGCACCACCTGATGATGCAAATATATAATAGGCCGTTTTGTCACTTATATACCATTCACCGTTTTGCATATTATACATGTTTGGTATTTGAAATAAAATGATAAGCGTAGGCAACTGTTCTAACAACAAAATGTAGATAGTTAACAATTGGGTAAAAAAGCATATCTTACCCTGCAATTCCAGCAGAAAATCCATGTTTTGTGTATATGTAAATGTACATAGAACTTTGAGTAATAGAACTTTTCAGCTTATAAAACAATAATGATGAGGTACAGCTATACCCTGATAAATGATGATTGCTTGGTAAAGTCAAAGCCATTGAGGGTTTGGGTAAGCATGAGCGGCTGGCTTCGCCATTAATTCTTTATTAATACTATATTGCATGATTGGTAGGATGAGCCTGTGTCTGTAGCACGCACTGGTGTTAGTCTCTGATCTAGCCCTCCATCTTGTTGACTCTTTCTCTCAGTTTGTTCAGCTGATCTCTGATTCTTTGAGGCAAATCCTCATTGATTTGATCGTTGAAGTATTTCTCAATTTCACCCAGTTCATCAAGCCAAAATTGCTTACGAATTTCGAAAAGTCTCTCCATATCCACGGACTCTTCCTCTTTACCCAAATCCAGACAATCCAGCTTAGGAATAATGCTGTATGGTATGAAACAAAAAAAAAAGATATCTTTATCATAAATGAATTGCGAATTATACACGACATCAACGCCCATCAATCAGCCTATCATAAGGCGGACATTCATCATTTTTTAATTTCAAGAACCAGTTATAGGATCAGATGGGTGAGACAAGCTCTGCGGCGCATGTCAGTAGACAAGGAGAAGAGGTATGCCATTGGTCAGTCTTAATGCGACTGGGGTGACTGATGCCATAAAGGGACTGAGTGGACAGTCTTTGGGTCTTACTTAGTGGTGAATAGCGGCAACAAGTACATGTACTGATATGGATGCAATAACATGTACAATCATTTCATCTCATCAAGAATATTCCGCTCTCCCTCAGTGATTCAATAGAATTATCTGTAAAATGCTGTTTTTGGTAGTGAGAGTCCATTTTACTCCCCCTATGAAATGTTCCCAAATAATTTTCATACGTTTTTCTCTTTATTATCAAATGTTATTTTTTCAATATAAATTTGGCCCGCTCCCTTCACTGCTTTCATGAGGTCATGTATGTACATGTACATGCATTTCCCAAAAAATTTTACGCTGACATAATTATACATTAAGCTGAGAGACTTTTGGCATGGTTTTTTACAGAACATTTTCCCACAAACAATTCAGTTTTCTAATTTTAGCTCTTACCCGACAGGACACTCTCTAGCCACATCCTCTCCATCACATCTCTGCAGAATCCACTCAAGTACTCGGGAATTCTCACTGAAGCCAGGCCATAGGAACATGCCATTATCATCTGTTCTGAACCAGTTAACATTGAAGATTTTGGGTAGTTTGAGCTTTGGTTTATCAGCAAATGAGAGCCAGTGCTTCAAGTATTCTCCGGTGTTGTATCCAAAGAAAGGTCTCATCGCCATCGGATCATGCATTATTGCTTTGCCTACACGAGAATAAATGAAGCTTATACGGAACTATATAACAATCAATCTGAAAGGAAAAAGTGGAAATGAATAAGAAAATAGATAAACCCACTATTTTAGTTCTCCAATCAGTTAGGCAGAAGATGAAATAGTTTAATTAGCTTGTGCATGTGATGTAATGATGAGAAAATAAATGAATGTTTCAAAAAATGAAAGGAAAGATGTTCTATCCTTCAAGTAAGAAATCAGTGTCAGAAACGTTGAGGCAAATACATGTTATACCTTCATGTTCAGCTGCAGCAGTTGCCTCTGATCTTGCGGCAGCACCCATAAACACTCCATGATCCCAATCAAAACTCTCAATGACAAGAGGGATACCCTTCGGTCTTCTGCCACCAAACAGGATGGCTGAGATTGGCACACCTTTAGGGTCCTCCCAGAGTGGGTCAAGCATAGGGCACTGTTTAGCCGGTGTGCAAAATCTGAAATTAAAGTTCATACACAACTTACATGTACCTACTTGCAAATGTAAGCGGTGAAGTGTTTCATCTACATTTGATTGAACTTAGAAAAATTGTGTATAGGTTCAATCAAATAATTTTTGAAGTCATTTAAAACTGCAGTGACATTGGTTAATCAGACTAGAGAGAGCTTGCAGTTTAGAGCCAATAAGCACCCTGTTCATTAAACATTGCTCATAATGGTAGGAGTGGTGTGCACATACATCAAGAGAGGACAACCCAGTGAAAATCCTCTCTATAAAATCCCATTTCTTGGTCAGAGCTGTTTCATTTTCTCTAAGGCTCTAGTCTCCATTAGCTGCAGGTGCTTGCATGAGGGATTCAAATATATATCACGGTGAAAGCATTTCGCCAATTACGTTGTAAATCTGAGAGAGTAAGCGATGTAAAACTGCCTATAATAGTTACCTTGAGTTGGGGTGAGCAGCAGTGGGTGTTTTGCCTGTAGCCTTAGTCCAGTTTTCCTCACCCTGCCATGATGTGATGGACACACCTTCAGCGGGTGGTGGTAGACCCTCCCACCACACTCCTCCATCGCTTGTCTCAGCTACATTTGTAAATATGGTGTTCTCAAAGATTGTCTCCATAGCCACATGGTTTGTTTTATCAGAAGTTCCTATTAAGAGGATAGAACATTATTCTTGTTTCAAAACTATACACATATAATCTCTGATCATATCTAGCCTTCCGTGAAAAGTGCGCAATGTAATTATAACCACAATATATACATGTGCACGGTGTTCAGTTCAGTAGCTACAAATATATGTGTAGGGCTTATTTGACCCGCCCCGCACAGCTATGAGATAACCGATACAGACCAAATTCCAAACTTATTTCAAAATATATCACAGATTTTAGCCTTAACCCACCAGGACACACCCCAAAGAATCCGTATTCAGGGTTTACAGCTCTCAACTGTCCTTCATCATCAAAAAACATCCAGGCAATATCGTCTCCGACACACTCAGTCTTCCATCCAGGCATAGAAGGTGTTATCATGGCCAGGTTGGTTTTACCAGAGCATGAGGGGAAAGCTCCGGTGATATACTTCGTCTCTCCATGTGGGTTTGTTACCCCCAATATCTATTAAAAAGAATGAAATAGATAAGACATTTTCACCTGTATTTACAGGAAAATGTTGAAGTAGCAAGATGACTGTAGGGTTTGCCTTTTAATCACAACAGGCGCACACCTTCCACAAATCTTCCTAGGAACTATTAAGTATGTGGCTTAAATTTTCAGGGCAATACAAACAATTTGAGTCAAAATTGTGAATCGCTATCAAAGTTGTCTGCTTATGTTATAGCAGAAGACAATTTCAGAGTGAAAAAAGCTCTGTACACGGGCGGAAACATTCTGTCTACATGCACGTTCACAACATACCAGCATATGCTCTGCAAGCCATCCTTCCTCATGCCCTAGATTGGATCCTAGCCTCAGGGCAAAGCACTTCTTACCAAGTAGAGAGTTGCCACCATAACCGCTCCCAAATGAATATATCTCATATTTAGCAGGAATGTGGGCTATGATTGTTTTCTCTGGATTACAAGGCCAGTGCTGTTTGGGTTCATCTACAATCATGGCAAACAATTTATTGACTCGACGTAAAAACTTTAAAAGCCAGCACTGTGAGACACGAAGCGTTGAAGCTAGCAGACAGAAGACATTTTAGTGAGAAATTCCGTAATTTGGTGAAAAGCAGCAAAAATCACTGCTCTCTCTGTCAAAAAACTTTTAGTAAATTGTCATACTAGTGAAATGGACAAAGAGACTCCTGGCAATCCTACAGAGGATAATCTAGCTGCAAAGGAGTTCAAGATCTCTACAAAGAGAAAAGCTACTGACTCGGGAGATGAACCTCAGTTTGTAGACTTTCAATTCATGTAAAATTACATGAAGTCCATTGAGTCACAACTTTATGAAGTGGGACAAGAAAATAAACGCTTGCATGAGCGATGGGCGTACATGGAGAGCAACATGGCAAACAATGTTGCTAGGGTAGTAATAAATGAAATAGCTAACTGTTTCATTGCCGGTGAGCGCATCGACCTCAGATGAACTGGAGGAGGAGTCAACCACAACATCTGGTAAGCTGTATTCAGATGCAGCCCGTGAAGTTCGCCCGCCAACAAACCAATCACACAAACCTAACCCTACCAACAGTACATCTTCACCCACAAACGCCCCCTCAATCCTAAACGTAGCGTGGTTATCCACAACATTAAAGACAAGGAGTCGATTACCAAGGATAAGATAAGGTCGGCAATTAATAGAGTTCTAGGACCAACACTTATAGTCTCTATTAACTGATACGCATGGGACTCAAAACAGCCCAAGTATATGGTACATTTAAAAAAGGAAACTCATGCTCAACAACTGGTCTGACTGACAGCCTGACCATTTGATCAGGTCTCGAAAAATCATCTTCCAACTGATCACAGACACAGACATCCTAGAATTTACTTTCACAACATACAACACCCAGACAAGTTTGAAGAACTAAAGTTACTGTCCTCAAATTATGATTTCCTACTACTAACTGAGTCCTGGCTAACTAAAGCCAAAGAGAAGCTATACGAGATACATGTAGAAGATTTTGACATTCACTATACCCATGTAAAGTAAACAGAAAAGGAGGTGGAGTTGCCATATATGCCAGAAATGAGTTTTCCTGCAAAGTCCTTCAAAGATATACTAACCAACATGTATCGGCTTCATCTGTATTAAATCTCAACCCAGTGATTATTGGAGTTGTGTATCATCCTCCGAACCTATCCAAATGTATGAAAGAAGAAACAATATATAATTTGGTTTCAAGTATTGCCAAATTCCTGGCAGCACATAGATCAGTTTGTTTTATCATATGTGGTGATTTTAATGATCTTGACACTAGAAACATATCTGTCTTGATCCCTTTAAAACAAATAGTCTCCTGTCTTGACAGACTAGTACTATGACAATTTCACAAAACTTGCTCCAATAATCCCAAATGACCGCAGTGCAATCTCTCTTGATCCATTGGACTGCAAATACACTCCAAGGTATAATACCAT
>ERZ1740062.1084-NODE-1084-length-11688-cov-11.236912_pt1 | contig 11688 bp, 4 predicted proteins | sample MGYA00581741_ERZ1740062 | MGnify/ENA primary metagenome ERZ1740062 (study PRJEB43018, sample SAMN04849747) | marine metagenome | isolation source: floating plastic debris | place: Pacific Ocean | collected 2008-09-01 | study: EMG produced TPA metagenomics...
CGATGTTCATCCAGGGTAGTGGAAAACAGTGAAAGTGGAAGCATCTTATTACACTATTAATATACGGATGATCAGTCGAGTAGCGGCTGTCTCTATGAGAGAACGGATTTTATAGTGTTGTATTTGTTATATATGCTGTGTAGTATACCTGACAGTAGGAGATTCAGGGTATTGTATACATTGTAGATGTGTATGACTGCTTTAGCTGTGTTCTCTGCTCATCTCCAGTTGCTTGATATCGATCAGGGCCAGGCAGCAGCTTTCACTACTATACTCAATATCAGTCAGGTAAATACATGTACTTAATTCCCAACTGTCAACTGTAACAACTAATAACTTCTACCCTGACGATAACAATGCCTGTTATCGGTACTTCAGTGTGTGGCGTACTCATCCATTCTGATTTCAGCCTCAGTTTTCCCGATTTGGATTTTTTGATTCTGATGGGACGATTTTCCGATTCAAACATTTCGATATTTTCGATACAAGGGTTTGATATATGGTTTTTAGGAGCAAATTATCATTACAAGTTTGCTTTAGGTTTATTTTCGGTTTCGATGTAGTGCAGAAACCTAAAATACCTAGAATACCTAAGCCCTCATACCTAAAAACCTAAACCTAAAACGATTCCATCACAGAAAAATCTCGATATTCAAAATGTTCGATTTTGGTATTCTCGATATGAATTGAATTGACACAGCACTACTCCCGAGTTACGTGTCTTCTATGCCATTTGTATTCAGCACCCATGAACAAATTTGAGTACATGCTTGACTCATCTTTAAAAATCTGAGAATCTCATTGTTGTGATTCATGTAAAGTATTTCTGGTAAACTAGAAATTTTATACAAATTTAAAATTTGGTCAAACCACCCGACTTGATTATAATCCATTCACGACGCAGATTGAGCTGTTGAATATTGATAGCTTTTTATGAAAATGAGAAATTTCTGTGTTATTAGTTGCTCATCTAATCCTTAAAACGGGCCATTAATCACAGTCTTACCTAATGAGCTATGAATAGGGCATGATGATCATCATTTTCAGTTCCATCCCCCACCCTCCCTGATGCAAATTCCTTCCATGCATAATTATTTAGGATTTGAGGGCCGACCATGTACAGGACAATGTAAGTCATTAGTAAGTCAGTCACACCATTCGGTGGCTTGGGTGGTAATATAAGTTCCTAATTTGTGTTTGATTATTGACAGGTTAGCGACAGAGACTTCCTTCCCTATCAGGAGGAGATAAGACGATTTCTGAGTGATAACTACGCAGCTCCCAGCTCTCTACCCAAACTACAACTCAAGTGGACTATCTCTAACAGAACTATGTCGAGGCTGAGACCGGGTTACTACGGGGATACAGGACTACCTGTTATACCGGAGGCTCCTTACGAGACGTCAGACTTCAGGTATGCACTCTCCCTCTTCAGTATACTGTAGTATTGTTACTGTTCATACCATAGAGGAGGAAAGTATTAGCCACAGGAAATTTTAACGTCTTCAAACCCTAAAAAGTTATAGTAGATAAAATCAATGTAAAATGTGGAATTTTAATTTAGACACATTTCAAAATTGAAAGATTTTCTAGTGCCTAATTAAACTCCCAGGAAGATTGAATCCTCTAGGGTTTATGACAGGTGTTGAGATGACTTGGCCATCAAGGCAAGCACGCTTTTATTACGCAAATTGTATGTCAGAACCTTACCGCTTCGTTGTGCTTATTCTAGCAATCAAGAGTAAAAGCTGTGGCTTTTTGACCGGCCCATTATTATTTTCCCTTCCATTTTAGTGAAATATTGATCACGTTTGTGGTTGTGTGTTATGACAGCTATTGACAAAGTGCCATAATTTATAAAAACAAGATTTATTTTGATGACAAATAGCGTTTCCATGGAAAACCTCTCTGTTGGTTATAGTTATATTTTCCTCATTTGATTTTATTCTATCTTTTGATCAGCAGGTTATTTTTAGATTTGTTTTGCCTGTCATGGAAGACAAAGCAGAAAATTTTCCCTCCACGGACAATTGCACAGATCTTGGAAAGATAGTAGTCACTGTAGTTGCTTCCTCTTAGTACAGGTTGACAACGGGGAGATAACTCCCGTATAATGTCATATATATCTCACTAAGGGCTGTATGTTTTATATAAACTGATGGTATTACATTATAGGACTGACAGTATTGAGAGTTTATCAGAGATGGATATGGATGATGATGAGGCATGTCCGGGTACTCCAACACTCGACGACTTCAACCATCACTTCTCCTATCCTAACTCTCCCAGTGAGCCATCACCTCTCAGTAAAGGTCTGCCTCCCTGTCACCTCCTAACATACGCCGATGTAGTGTCCGGCAGACTCTATCATCACGACTAACCATCTACTGAGCTATCGCTGCCAAGGTATCGCTGCTTCCAGGCGCTGCTGCGATGTGTCAAACTGTGTGTTTTGTCTGTGAAGTGACAAGTTGAATTTTTTTCTGCTTTTAATTCAAATTTCTGGCCATTCAAAACATAGAGAAACCCTATTTTTTCAGTAGACATTTTTTGCCGCTTGTTATTATTGCAGTGGCCTATTTAATCCTTATTTATGTGTAGTTCACAAATAGTATTTTTGTTATTATTTTCCTGTTTTTTGATGTAGCACTGAGCGCTGCTTTCCCAACGAACAATGAATGCAGAGTTGATGTTTTCACTTTTTTTGCGAGTACATTTGAGGATCAGATGGTTCAAGTATCATATTATTTAGTTATAATTATCGCTAACCGTAAATATCATTTCTCTATAATCATCACTATGACAGTATCTTAGCTAAAGTATGTGTTGTTTTATTTTTGTTAGGACCTCGTATTTTGTTGTTATGTATTATAATATTGTCATCACCTAAGCTTGGGACAGGTTGTCCCTGCCCTGCATTCCGTTACAGAGTAAAATCTATTTTGACTGGTTGTAATTTCATTTTCTATTCTCCACGTACAATCATCACAGAATCGCTGGATAGCAACCTTGTAATATTTTGTGCAGCCATTTTTCTATCAGTTGGCTGCTGGTACAGTCTAAATAATATGATATCAATGGTAGAGATTATCCAATCAAATGATCTTTACCTGCGCCACCGCAACAGCAAACCTACGAAAGACCCTCGACGCCAATGCGCTAATATTACATAGATATATTTTAAAATTAATTTAATTATTAAATAATTATCTTATCAAATAATAATATAAGCTAAGTCAGAGAGAATTATAAAACAGCTCACAAGTTCTGTCATCTCTGGTATTATGATGAGAGAGTTTGTGTAAATTATCAGGTGCTGACAGCATTTGTCTCGTGTGGTGTACTACCTAGGGCCTGGTGTCCACCGTAGTGAGACAATTCTAACATCAGTGTCACAATATCTGTCCGATGTAGAAGTAACATTTTATTCTACTGAGATGAATTTTGTGGTAAAGGACGTTGACTTTTGCTATCAGATTTGTTTCGATGGAATATTATTGTGATGTTTTTGTGTTGTTTTTATGTAAAACGAGTAGTATTGTGGTACAGAGCAAGAGGAATGGTGCGTTCAATAAGTAATGGAATACTCAGGGGTTGCCATATTTTTGGTGATAACCTTAAAAATAAGTGCTGTAGTGTTAAAGCGCTCAGCAGTGTATATTCACACATCTGATTCAGCAAGACAGATAATTGTCACCTCAGCCGGGGAGGCAAAGAGTTAACAATAAGTCTGTGAAGCTGACACAGATGCATATGTGAATATACCATTCTAGTTTTTTGTTCCTTTTGGCATTTCATAACATCTTAGCTTATCGTTACAGCTATAGGTACAAGTCATTCAGGTCGAATACGATTGTAATGCACTTTGATCACACACAGGAGTAGTGCTGCTATTATTGTCACTGTGATTGTAATAATTTTGGGCTTCTTGGGTAACAGGAGCTCAGAACAAAAAAATACCAAAAATCTTTTTTTCTTCTTACAAAAAATAAAAACATTCGAAAACCCAATGAACTTGATATTGTTTGCATTAGATTGTGTACTTTATTTGTGTAAAATTGTAACGTACTGAGATAAAAACTTGACGTAATGAGATGCACGTGCATAGTTAGGTTGCCAGTATTTTTCATCAGAGTAGCAAAATAGAAGTCCGGCAACGTGGCATCACTAAAGCATAAGCCATGATCAGCGATGCTAAATTAGCATCCCAGCATGTATGTAGGCCACACCCATATATGCAATGGGATCAATAACTTTACACAAGAAACATCGGATCACCGAGTGAAATGTTGTGCAATATTGGAGTTGCTCCCTCGCTAGACAAGTTCAGACAACCTCTTACATGGTTGTGTCAATCTAAACTTACATTTGCTTCCTAGTTCTCTTACTCCTCACACCAATAAGATAAATATTAATCTCATTGGTTTATCAAAACAATTTGAGTCCTAACCGGTTGCGAAGTCAATAGAACTTGGTAAACTATGCTCTCTTGAATTTGTAGAATGCGAAACAGTCTTTTTCAAGGTTTACGTCAATCATTGTTTCACAGCCTGCAGATTTCGCCATCCTGTCTATCTTATTTGTAAACTCGATGTACTGTTCACGAGATAGCTCTGTGATGAACTTAGCAGTTTCCAGCATTATAAGGCTCTCATCCGAGAAAATATCAGCTATCGGTGGTATTAGGTGATGAACCATAGAGTTAGACAGATATACAATGTCGAATAGCTTGCTGTATTTTCTAAAATTCAAACAAAGTATAATATTTATAGGCTGTGAGGTAATATGCGCAAGGTATGTAGGAAGGAATTTTTCGTTTACAGTTTCATATCCTCATGATATCAATTAAGCTATTTTGAGAAATTAGTACATTTACATGTGATTCAACTTCCGAATACGTTACGATCATAGGCGCTTCTCGAAAATTAAGTGCATTAGCGGCAATATGGAAACTAGGAAACTTACATCAGTTTTACTTTTCACCCATGATTGGTCCCATAATCCCACAGCGATATTCACCTTATTACTGATTGGGACTAGGAGCTGGCAATCAGGTCACAAAGACATCAAGTAGGCCTGATCATACTCACGATTTCTTAGCCATATCAGGTAGTGAGTTCAGTGGTAGGAAGGTAATCTTTACCCCCTCACACTCTATATATTTACACTCCTGGTTTGTATCTGCTTCAGATGCAGCCTCAGCTAGCTCCTCCACTGTCTCATCTTCAGCTTCCTCTGAGATGACAGTCATTGTAGGACCTGATGTACTGTCACCACTCTCAGGTTTTACTTCAGGGGGAACATACCGCTGCCAACAATATACACGTATTAGGGGTGGAACGAGCAGAGAAAATCAATGTGGGGTCGGGTATCGGGTACAAATGCTGAAATCAAGAACCACTCCGGGTCGGGTTTCCCCGATGCAGATTAGTAATCAATTCAATATGCTTGTTAAAGGGAATACGTCAATTGTTAGCCAAGCGATGGATGGGCAGCACTTTTCAGATATTTCTCACCACAAACTCCTCGTATTCATAGAGTGAATGGCACAATTAATGTGGAATAATTAGCGATCCTTGGTATCAGGGCCTGTGCACTCAATCAAGTCCGGTATCTTGGGTCAGGTTTTGCATACCTATTACCTGACGTGTCCGGGTCGAGTGTTCGTTCCACCCCTAACATGTATATAGGTTACATATAGAGAAATGCTTATAAAGACAAAAAACTTACAGGTGACGCAATGAATATGGTATGTTACCTAGTATAACTTCAGGCTGGAAACACATCAGTCTCATTTTGCCTACCATTAGTGGCATCATACAGAGAATGATGTGATGGCTATATTTAATGCTGCAGCCCCTGTTTTTGCCTGAGCCTCCTCAGAACAATCAGAATATTACTAGAAGAAAAAGTATCCAACTCACCTGCCCAGTTTGAAGCTCATGAAGTATACTTGTCAGATTGAACTCAGTTACTTGCTCAGATGTGTATACATACTCTCTATTTGCCTTCTTGAAATAGCTCTCATCACTGCAGTCTATCCCATATGAGATATAAGGGCTGACTACAATGTCTCCCCAGTACCCTACAGATAAAACAGTCAACTAATATCAGGATAGGAACCGTATACTACCCATTGATATGTATTACAATGAATCAGAGCGGCTCGCAAATAGTGATGTTTCTAGAAGGTTTCACAAGTTTATGCTATTAGTTAGACATATGAAAAATTCTGTGTTTCAAAAGTGCGGGCTAGACGTGTATGCTAGACTTAGTTTTTCAAATGATGTTCATGGGACGTTCACCAAACTGCATTGATTAGTAAAGGTACATCAAACTATGAAACTCTGATGGCTCTGATTGGTTATTGTATAATAGCTAACCAATATACATGTGTGTATCAATACAGTAACGGTTCTGACCAGAAAGGATCTGCTCCTATTTTCAATCTACTTCAATGATACTTCCATATAAAAATTTGAGGTCGAATTCTTTCGCATGACATGTTTAGTTTTGAGTCTGGATAGAGAAAATACTTCTACACCTCTACTAGCAGTGCTGCCGACCTGAAAACAGATATACCAGTACATGAGATACATACCGCGCCTAGCTATCCTATCACCTTGTACATTGAAGACCATTCCAGATGCTAATGACTTATTAGGGGCATCATAAGTGCCCTCTCGGAGTTCGAAAGCTACACCCCGCTTTCTCCATCGCTGATAATTTCTACTGTTTATTATTTCAGCACCTCTGTCACAGAGCTTCATGCTATAATCCCAATCAAAAGCACCTTTGTATGCATCATATCTTGTTCCAAGATGTTGCCTCACTCTCAGGTCCCAGCACTGCTCCACATCAAACAGGTTGGTCTCAGGTTTTCTCCAGAGTTTGAATATTCCCTCCAGCATGTCTCTTTCCTTGTACTTGAGTAGCTCAAGATCAAATAGAGGAAGTTTCTGTTTCAGGTAGTCAAAGTCAGTGACCATCTTTACAAATTCATTAGCCATACTCTGCAAATGACTAGCTGCTTGAGATCTAAGGAGTGTATTGCCAAATATTTCTGCAAACAACTCAACCTTTTCTTGAAGACCAAATCTTTCTGTAGATTCAAGGGCAATGGACATCAACATCATGTCTCTGGCATACAGTTCCAGGTTGTTTTCAAGTACATAGAAATGATAATTCAAGCACTCACAACCCTTATCCCCAGAAGATTTGTTATTTACACCTCTTCTTCGCCTTTGAGCAACAGTTTTGAGTATATGCCTTATATCTCCACTCCCAACCAACAAAATGTTGATCTTCTTATCCTCCTCATCCTCCTTGAGCTGTGCTAATTTGTGGTACTCCATGAGATCAGTTGCAGGAGAGAAACCCCACCAAGTAATTGAGCCTAAACCCTTGTCCATCTTGATTGTTTTTCCTCAACTACAGAATGACAAGCATGGAAAATTGGTCCCACAGATATTCCTTGCACAAAGCTCAGCTCTTGCTGTAGTAGAGTAGTGAATGACTGGAAAGTAGAAAGCATCATTTAGAAGTGGATACCTGCGGATAGCAACATAATAATATCCTTTTGACCCTTGGATAACCTTGATAATTTTCTGCAGGTTAACATTTACCAGGCTCCCGCGACATATCACGGAGTTAGGCGGCTTTGGCCGCTGGGCTAACGTGCACATGTAATTGTGCTGAAGAGATTGAGGATAAGCCATCCAAGACAATGCCCAAGCCCAATGAGAGAACAGGAGTGGATACAGAGCTGTCACTTCAATAAGATAGACTGGTATGGTGCATTGTTTATGCTATGTTACAATATTGAAGCTTCTACACATGATTGAATCAAATAAATATTCTTTGCATTGTAGTGTTCAGTGTATCAAGGAGTGTATTAAATAAAAATTCAAGGTATTTAGAATTGTTGACACCCATCAGTCATAAAATTGCCATATGCTATCTTTAAACTGCATGATGTGCCATTGGAAGATAGACATGGACATTCTAAGACTGTCAACAGTGTCTGCTAGAGATTCAAGCATACTATAGGGAAATGGCCCATAAGTCTCTGGTCAGACCAAGGAGTAACTCCTTGGTCAGACCTCTGGTGGAATATGCTTGTGCTGTTTGGTCCCGAACATTATCCAAGTAGAAATGACCCAATGCAAAGCTTAGCACTTTTTCACTTTAACTACCACCGCAGAGCTAGATTTACGCAAATGCTTTGGTGGGGGGATTAACCAGGAAGTATGATTAACTGAGAAGACGGCTCCTGGTGATGCCTCCCCCATGCTCAGCAGCTGAACTGGGAAACCCTCCGTCACCCGCCGATAAGCTTCAACCCTTAGGCGTTTCACGAAAGGAGAGACTCGACCTTATAAGTCAGAAGGGTCAACTCGTAGAAACTCCTCTAAGCATGTCTAGCCACTTCGATACCATCGAACATACAAATACATTCTGACCTATGGCATCCGGCATTCAAATACATTCTGATCTTTGGCATCCAACTATGGAAACCATCAAGCGTAACCAGCAAATTTCATCAATGCACATGTACAACTGATGGTTTGCTGCGGTATACGGAAAGAAAAGAACAAAACGAAGGATAGTTTAGCAAGGATATCCATTTTTATAGTATCATGTGTTTTAGCTAGGTATGCAGATGTTTGCAAAGACCTATTCCTGCAAAGACTGATAGAAATCCCTGCTGGATGTATGGGTATAGTCATGCATTGTCAGGAGAAGGTGCAATTGAGTTATTCTATGAATGGTTTAGAAATAAAGCATGATCATACCGTCTTTCGATTGGTAATGCCATCTGGTGAGTTGTGGTGACCAAGAAGTTGCAGGACGAATACTCTTTGCTGTGACAAGTGTAGATCAGCATCTAGGCTGTAGAAAGGAAATGACATGCCATTGCAGTTAACAAGCTGATACCTGCTGTTAAATGCAGAGTCAGAATAGCTCTTGAGCCAGTGCTGGTGTAACATTAGGTCAGTATAATTACTGACAGGACACATAGATCAAGACATCTCGACAACAATTATCCTTATAATAAGTAAATACATCAATTTGCTTGGCAGGCTGTCATTTTTCCGACCAATGGTCAAGGAATAACGTAGGCCTCTGTCTGGGTGTACTTTCTCTTTATTATTGATGACCGGATGAGCTAATCACACATTATGACAAGAGGATAGGATAAGGCCAAAGGTCCGGAAGGCCAGCCAGAACACGTCCAACTGTCCGTAATTGTCATGTGAATTTGAACCGAAGGTCTTTGTACCTATCCTAGCCACTCAGCTCCCGCACATGGAGTAAATAATCTGAATGGAGCCTGATTGTAAGAACCTAACTCAGGTGATGCGCTTGCATTTAAAGTTTGAGTTCAGCTTATACAGAAAATCACTACACAATAAGTTGATTTCACTTGCCAAATTGAAGTGATACAATACATGATTCTCTCTGGAATTTTAAGGGTTTGGTGTTTTTGACTAAGATCTTACAAGGAGCAATGAACTTGAAGTTCATTGTTATGAGTTAGCCAAAAAATCAAACCCAAAGATCTTACAAGGTGTCAGCCACAAACACCAAACCCTGTCATCAAACACATTTAAAGAATTATCTTTGGTGCGAATCACATTGTTTTAATGATAAACTGTAAGGAGCACATGAATTTTGTCACATTTTGGTGGGGTCTCTAAAGGATTTCAATTGTGGGGACCTCAAGATGGGGAGAAGTTTGATGCAATAGTATAAACAATGTTCATATTACTCAGGCCTAAATGATGCTCCAGTGACTAAAGCTTGGGCTATGTTAGATTGTCATAGCTGTGTATGGGGTATGAAAATTATGGTATGGAAATCTATCTAAAGCGTGAAATCCTTGTCATCAGTGTTCTGGAATTGCCTTGCATTATAGGGATCAGTAATGAACAAAATATGCATCAGCCACCTCAGATTAATCTAAATTGATATTAGGCACATGTCCCCCTGCAATGTGACATTAAAATCTATGCGTGACTATGGCTGAAGGGACAGTCAATTACAGATGAGCCTCGAAAGTTTAATATCAATATGTCATATAGAAGTTGTTGAGAAGCAGAAAACCCGCTTTATGAATAACAGGTTAGTGTTGATCCTCAGCACACCCGGCTCCGAAGAGATGCATTTCCGTACAGAGTGTAATCTTCCCACGCGCCAGAGATCTACTTATGAGCCAGAAAAGTGATGCAACATGCCTCAATAGCTCAGTGCCAGAGACACTTGGCTGCAAATCCTGAGGTTGTGGACTCTAATCTCAGGGGAAGGATGTTCATCACTGTTTTTGAGCTGTTATCAGACCAGGGAACCATGATGGACTGTATATCTCTACCTCCATTCTATTCGAAATTCCAATTAATGGTTTCTTCTATTAAGGTAGCCCCAGAATAACAACGGTAGTAGTAAAAATTCATTATCAAGAGGACAAAGCACACCAATATTCATAAACACATCTGGCACCAATGAGGACATTGTGGAGAACTGCGGGGATTGTCTTGTATTTCGATGTAGAGAGAGTTATCCGCTCTAGAGTACATCTGAAGCAGTAATACTGAAGCTGCACCCTATACCAATGCCCACCGGAATTAACTACTCTCCTCGAACAGGCAGTAGGGGACCTCTTGTTTGCGTGTGGGGTGTAAAAACGCACAGTCGACCCCTGGTATTTTAAGTACAGTTCTGTAAGGACCTGGCTAGGATGAATTGAACACTGCAATGAAAGCGGAATTGACTGCCAGCGCTGGGAATACAACCTCGGATCTCCCAATCCTAAAACTAAACCCTTTATCATTGCACCTTTCCAATTACTGGCATAAGAAATACATGTAGTATTTGTCGATGACGCATTTCAGATTAAGATTGATGCCTCAACTTGATGGAGCCATCGCAAACCGGCAAACATTAATAGATTGTTACTAAAACAGCATTGCAAGGAATTAATGAGTAAATTCGTAATTAGTGTGTATGTATGTGCAATCCACCAGTCACACACCCAAAACCCCTACCCCCAGAACTGAAAGAGTGACAGTAAATTAAAATATATTGTAGACATCTCAATGTGAAATCTTGTGTTGTTTGCCCCTGAGACTGGGACATAGTTGTATTACTTACTTGCAGTTAGCATACAACCTGTTGTATGATAGGCTGCTGTAGTAGTTGCTGGGATAGTAGATACCACTAGCAAATGGTGTGAAGACGCAAACATACCAATGCATAACCACTCAGATTTGTATACCTGAACACTGAGCTGCAATCTTATTCAACTCGGCTTAGTGGTTAGCGTGTCTGCCACTGGACCAGCCAGTTGTGGATTGACTCCCAACCGGGTTCCAAAGTTGTTGTGGCTTGTGACTAATGCCCAGTCCAATCTGACCCCAACTTCGAAGCAAGGTTTTCTTGATGATTTTTGGACATCTTGCCACAATGATCTCTGATTAGTTCAACTCAAATAAAGGCTACGACCATCATCATAAACTCAGATTAGATGCTATACAAATGGTGTGACCACTACATACAGTTGTAAGCCATAGAGGAGTTTAAAGGATCGGGGAAACTGGTCCACTGGAGTGAAATGGACCATACTAATAAATTCCCCATGTCTTTTTACCTCACAGGTCCAAATTTGAAGTCTTTGTGACCACCCTGTCA
>ERZ1740062.1085-NODE-1085-length-11687-cov-5.185609_pt1 | contig 11687 bp, 8 predicted proteins | sample MGYA00581741_ERZ1740062 | MGnify/ENA primary metagenome ERZ1740062 (study PRJEB43018, sample SAMN04849747) | marine metagenome | isolation source: floating plastic debris | place: Pacific Ocean | collected 2008-09-01 | study: EMG produced TPA metagenomics...
AAATTTTGTACAATTTCTTAACCGAGTAGTATTGGGGTAAGCGTAGATATAGCTGCTCGAATATAAAAGATTAATTGCTATCCAACTTTGCGGGATTTTGACCCAGAATGCCGAATTAACAAACGTGGCAGCATTTTACCTCCAATATCATTTATTAAGCAGAAATTAGTATATATAATGCCGTTCATATTTCAGTTCTAATTTGAATAGACTGCAATGATTTTGAATAGCTTGCTTATTTATCGCTGCGTAACTCCTTAATTGTAGAGATTTATAATTCTTGTTAACAAGTTTTGCAATGATTTCCGGAAAGTAGCAAAAAGGTAATGTATTTATACTAATACTATTGTCATTTTTTATAGCTCACATTGAAAACCAGACAATTTTTCAAGATTTATTCTAATTACCCTGAGAATCAGATGAATATTGATATATCGCAGTAATGCCTGATTTTAGTAATGATAAATATCAAGTGAATTTATGATTTTTCGACTACTATTACCTAATATAGGATTTTAATTATCGGTCTTATAGTTTTATCTTATTAATTGATATCTAATCAAGGCATAAGAAAAGTTTAGCCATACTTTAATCATGTTACTTTTTTATATATGCGAAATAAATTATTTCAAGTGACACAGAATAATAGTTGTAGATTTTCTAGTAATTTATTCTGCAAAAGCTAATTAAATAAGCAGATACAAACCATATATTTAATTTATGTTATACTTAATATAATAGGGCTTTATAACTATAAAAGCTAAGTGCTAATCAGGTAAAAGGAACAATTGAATTATGCGACTTAAAAGATGGGAGTCTCCCCGAAAGCAAGGAAGAAATGATAAAGGAAAGGGTGGTACGGCAAGAAAGCGACAACTTAAGAAACGACAGCAAATGCTACGAAAAAGATTAAAAGACAATAGACGAAATAACGATAGTATTAATAGACAGGGAGAAGAAAAACAATCTTCTCCCTATTTTTTTACTAATTTTTATACGATTACAAATAAAATACATAATGGCGATGGCTTAGTTAAATACAATATAAATTACTTAAATTTAAAAATATATATTATAGAGAAAATGTCAATCTGCTACATTTTATACAAGTATCAAAACATTCTTAAAAAATATACCTATATAGGTAGATTAAATACTTTTAATACTTTTTCATAAATTATTAATTTCCAAAAGCAATAATCCGATTACCTAATCAATTATTCTAGCTCGTTGCCACTAATTATTAAAATTTTGCTTAGTATTTATAAGGATAATTTGCTGCTATTATAATGATAATATGAACCTATCTTCTCAACTTTGTAAATTTAGCATAAAGTTTACTTAAAATAACTGAAAGTGCTGTTTTTTACGAGTAAATTAATATACTGTAAGATTGAATGAATCAATAATTACCAGGGAAGCTAAAGTTAACACTAAGAGCCACTGCATCAACCCGTGTCAAGTGCCGACCATTCAGCAAGTTTTAAGTAAGTAAGGCTGGGTTAAACATAACTTTTTCTGTATCAGTAGTTTGGTCGAATATTCTTAGCTATTTTAGGTGTTATAAGAGGAGTGACCTATGGTGAAGGCAGTTGCTCTGCCGACTCGGAAAGTGCTAGATTTTCCGATTACTGCTTTGCGTTTGAATCAGCAGATACAAACTATTCTTCAGTGGGCAAGCGAACATAAGAGTAAGACAGTATGTGTAGCAAATGTACATATGTTGATGGAAGCTCACTGGAACCCAGAGTTCGCCGGTGTATTAAAAAATTCCGATATAGTGACTCCAGATGGTATGCCTTTAGTTTGGATGATGAAAAAATTAGGGGCTACTTCTCAAGATAGAGTTGCAGGGCTAGATATTTTAGCTTCTATATGTACATCTGCACCAAAGCAAAATATTAGTGTATTTTTTCTGGGTTCTCAAAAACAAATTCTTTCCGGAATGAGGAGTAGCTTAGAGGAAGAATATCCTGAGTTGCATATTGCTGCGATGGAACCACTGCCATTTCGCCCGCTTACCGAAAGTGAAGATGAAGCATTAATTCAAAAAATTAATCAAAGTGGTGCAGGTATTGTATTTGTATCTTTAGGCTGTCCAAAACAAGAAAAGTGGATGGCTCAACATAAAGATAAAATTCAGGCTGTAATGATTGGCTTAGGTGGAGCTTTCCCTGTTTATGCAGGACTTCAAAAGAGGGCACCTCGTATAGTTAGGGAGTCTGGATTTGAATGGTTATATCGATGGTTGCAAGAACCTCGTCGGCTTGCAGGTAGATATACAAAGACTATTCCACCATTTATGTGGTTGGCGATGAAGCAGTTGATTAGTACTAATTATTCAGTTTCTAATTCTGTAAGTAATTTGGAATAAATAATTCTTGATTGTATTGCCAAGCACTTGTTGGTTTACACTTAATTTAGTTGAATAGCAGCGGAACTTGGCAATTTCATTGATGAGTGGCTTTTAATTTATTAGAAAAATAATTATTGATTTACGTGATGTATACTCAGGAAAAATTAAAATATAAACTACCAACTGTTTTTATTGTAAGTTCTGGTAGATCTGGTACAAGTCTATTATCATCAATACTCAACTATAGTCAAAAAATATATATTCCTTACGAAAGTGATTTTATTGCTAGAGCATATCCTTTTTTTGGGGATAAAAATCATTTAAATAAGCAAGATTATCAGCAAATTGCAAAATTTTTTATCCAAACTTCTATTCCTGAAGGTTGGGGTATGTCAGAGGAATATTTGCTTTCATTTTTGGAGAAAAAATGCCCTCAAACATTTGCTGAAGTCAACTCAGTGATTTGTGAAGCTTTTCATAACTTAGAAGGAACAGATAACCTTCTCTGGGGAATCAAAGCACCTGTTTTGATTGCTAGTCTTGAATGCATCATAAAAGTAAATAAGGATGCAAAAATTGTTCATATTATCAGAGATGGCAGAGATGTTTATTTATCTTATAAGAGTGTTCATGAAAAAAGCAAAATAAAATTTGGACCAAAAGGGTTAGTTGCAAATGCTTTATATTGGGTTGATGGTTTAAGGCGCATTGAAGAAATTCAAGCGAATACACTCAATATTCATGAATTACGTTATGAAGATATGCTGACAGATGCTGAAAATGAGTTAAAAAAGCTATGTGATTTCTTAGCGATTGAATATACTCCTGAAATGCATACTAACTTTCACGAACAAAAACAATTTATTCCTGACAAATTTAGAAATACTATTCACGTAAAATCAAAAGGTGGACTTGACCCGAGTAACATATATAAATATCTTAATGTTATGCCAAAAATGAAATTATTTGTTTTTGAAACATTAGCATACCCATATTTAACAAAATATCAATATGAAACGCATTTTCATCCTATATTCTTAATCTTAGGAACACCATTAAGATGGATTACATACTTTTTGGCAAGACAATTGAATAACTTGCGTTATAGCAAGCGCGACTATAAGGTTTATAAAAAAGTTTGCAATCAACTCTAAAAGAGTATTGGAATGTTTTTGGGACAATAATGTATAAGACGGGAGCAAAATCAAATAACCCTATATCTGTAAGTAAATCTTTTATATTTCTGATGCAGCCTTTACTGTATGGCTTATATTGATGAAAAAAGTTAAGCAAGTTTAGCCTTCAGATAAATTCAACTTTGTCTTAGCACGAAAGTTTCTAAAACAAGCTATTTTTTAATGTTATCCCCAACAGTAAACTATTAATCTATCTAACAAGATGAGTTTAAAACAAAAGGCAATTAAAGGTGTAATTTGGTCTGCGATTGAAAGTTGGGGCAATCGAGTTATTTCAGTATCTATCTTTTTCTTACTTGCTCGCCTTCTGGATCCAGAATCTTTCGGTTTAGCTGCTTTAGCAGGTGTTTTCATCGATTTTGTTCAGATTTTCATAGATCAAGGATTTTCCCAAGCAATTATCCAGCGTGAAAATTTAGAAGCAGAACATTTGAATAGCGCCTTCTGGATTAATATTGGAATAGGTATAACACTGACAATATTAACACTTACGTTTGCTGATTTAATTGCTAATGGATTTAGTCAACCAGCTCTAACACCAATAATCCGTTGGTTATCTTTAGGATTTTTATTAAGTAGTTTTAGTAAAGTTCAAGAAGCAATCCTTCAGCGCAAACTAAATTTTAAGGCTCTTGCTTCGCGTTCTTTATTTGCCTCTGTGATTAGTGGTTTAGTGGGTGTCACGATGGCATTCATGGGGTGGGGAGTATGGAGTTTAGTAACTAAAATACTTGTATTTGGAACGATAAAAACTATATTAGTTTGGTGGGTTAGTGAGTGGCGACCAACATTCAAGGTTTCTTTTGCTCACTTCAAAGATATATTTTCTTTTGGTATCAATATATTAGGATGGAGAATATTTAACTTTTCAACTCGACGTTCTGATGATTTTTTGATTGGATATTTTTTGGGAACAACTGCGCTAGGTTACTACAACGTTGCTTATCGTTTATTGTTAATGATTACAGAGCTACTGATGCGGGTTAGTCAGAAAGTTGCTATACCCACTTTTTCAAGATTGCAAACAGAACCTGAAAAACTACGTAATGCATTTTATCAAGTTACACAATTAACAAGTCTAGTTTCCTTTCCTGTCTTTCTTGGTATGGCTGCGTTAGCACCTCAACTGATTCTATTAACTCTTGGGGAGGGTTGGAACCAAAGTATTCCAATTATGCAGATTCTGGCATTTGTCGGTATTCTCCATTCAGTTGCTAACTTTAATGACTCTGTTCTTTTTGCAATGGGAAAACCTTCGTGGAGTCTTAGGCTTAAAATCGTAAGCGCTATAGTAATTTGTACTGGTTTCTTTATAGCCGTCCGTTACGGAATTGTGGCTATTGCTGCTGCCTATGTAATTTCAAATTATTTACTCTATCCTATTTCGATGTTGTTAGTTCATAAAGTGATTAAACTTGATTTTATAAAATATTTATATCGGTTTAAAGCTTCATTCTTTGCAACAGTATTTATGGTGTTATCAATACTAGGCTTTCAATATATTATTGGTGATTCAATAAGTTTATTACTATCATTTACTCTTAGTATTCTATTTGCTATGTTGATATATTTATCAAGTATATATTTAATTCAACCATCTTTAATTCGTCATGTTTGGAAACTAGCTCACAAATCTTAAAAGCGGTATTTGAGAATATTCACATTAATTCCTAGTCTGAAATTTAACAATGTTAAGTCAAACAATAAATAAGTTCAAGTTACTTCCTTTGGTAGAACCATCTACTTTTTTACGAAGGATTAAGGTCAAATTAGTCAATGATTGGGATAGAGAAGATGGGATGAAGAAAAAACTAATAGTCAATCATGACTACCGTTTTCTTTATTGTCCTATTCATAAAAATGCGTCGAGTAGCTTAATTAACGCAGTACTTGCTGCAAGTAATTCGAGACGAAAAGAAGAAGTATTACAATTGTCTAGAAACACTATTCGTCTTTATGTCGATCTTAATTATACATTAGCAAATTATACTTATGTAGAAACCAAGCAAATAATTAATAGCAATTATTTTAAGTTTGCAATAGTTAGAAATCCTTGGGCACGATTAGCATCAACTTACTTAAATTTATTCGTCCGCTTATTTGAAAAAAAACGAATCACAGAACTAGCACAAGATTCTGCAAGATATATATATGGAGAAGATGAGTTTAAAAAATATGAAGATTCTATAACTTTTTCACAGTTTGTACAGTACGTTTGCAATACAGACGATAAGTATATAGATCCACACTGTAAATCGCAACACTGTTTTCTAGGAGATATTAAATACGACTTTATTGGTCGTATGGAAAATTTATCACATGATTTGGAATATATCAAAAATAGCCTGAATTTGTCTTTTGAAATTCCGAAGGTAAATAAAACTGAATATTCATCTTCAGATGCAACAATTGAGAACTACTGGAATATTTCATCATCTCAATTAAGAAGTATTAAAACTGGACTTCCCAGCTATCAGTATTTTTATACACCTGAATTGATTGATTTAGTTGGTCAAAGATACATCAAAGATATAGAAACTTTTGGATATGACTTTACTTAATCCATATATCAAAAAAAGGAGTCAATATTACATTCTAGATTAGAATAAGTACATAATGATAAATAGTTTTTTTGATTTATTTAACTTATCTAACAATTTATATATCACCAGGATATAAAAATACTCGAAACGCGGATTTACTGATGAATTAATAATATAAAAGTACTTTGAAATCTTTTTTAATACTACTTTTAGTCTAGCTAATCAGTATCTTGCTCAACTATATATTACTTGTAGAGTGCATCGGTAATTATCACAAAAAATAATTTTATTTATGGTTAATCAATTAGAAAGAAGAATCCAGCAATTTTCTGTAGTAGAACCATCTACATTGTTCCGAAAAATTTTGTCAAAACTAAAAAATGATTGGAATAAAATTGAAACAGTCGATAATTGGGATGCGATAACTTGGGCACAAAAAAGATTAATTGTTGACCATAAGTATCGCTTTATTTATTGTGCAATTCCTAAAAATGCATCTAGTAGCTTAATGAAAGCTATAGTTGGTGTAAGTAATTCAATAAGAAAAAAACAACTTTTGAATTCTTCAAGAGACACTGTTCGTAATTATGTAGAGCTTAATTATAGTTTATCCACCTATACTTATGCAGAAGCGAGAAAAATAATCAATAGTAATTACTTCAAGTTTGTCATAGTTCGGAATCCTTGGGCACGATTAGTATCCAGTTACATTAACTTATTTGTTCGCTTTCACGAGCATGGACGACCTACTGATTTAGTTATAGATTCAGTAAAATATATATATGGAGAAGAGATAAAAGACACAAATTCAATTAAAATTACTTTTGAAGAATTGATTAAATATTTATGTGCTACAGAAGATAGATATCTCGATCAACATTGTATACCTCAATATTTATTTTTAGGCGATATTAAATACGATTTTGTCGCTCGTATGGAGAATTTATCTAAAGATTTAGAGTTCATACAGAACAAATTAAATTTATCTTTAGAGTTACCGAAACTGAATAAAACAAAATATTCATCATCACTAAATAAAGAGCAAAACTTATCGAAGCTTTCTGCATCTGAATTTAGGAATTGGAAAACCGTTTTACCTGATTATAAACAATTCTATACACCAGAACTAATTGATTTAGTTGGAAAAAGATACGCAAAAGATATAGAACTGTTTGGGTATGATTTTGCTGGATATGATAGATATACCTCAGACTATTTAAATATAGGAAATAGTAAATGAATTATGATTTGAAGCCACTAGTCAGTATTATCGTTAATAACTATAATTACGAGCGCTTTTTACCAGAAGCAATTGACAGCGCCATAAATCAAACTTATCCTCATACCGAAGTTATAGTTGTTGATGACTGTTCTACCGATAACTCTCGTAATGTCATAGCATCTTACGGTGACAAAATTATTCCCGTTTATCATCAAGAAAACGGCAAACAAGCCGCAGCTTTTAACAGCGGATTTGCGATTAGTAAAGGTGAAATAATCATTTTTCTAGATGCTGATGACTATCTTTTCGAGAATGCGGTAGAAAGCATTATTTCAGTTTGGAAACCAAATCTTGCTAAAGTACATTACCGTTTGGCGGTAGTAGATAGCAACAGAGAATCTTTAGGATTTTCTTATCCCCAGGGTGGAAAACCTTTATCTAGCGGTGAAGTTTGGCGAATAATTTTGGAATTTGGCGGTTATCAAAGTGTTGCTACCAGTGGTAATGCTATTAACCGCAAAGCATTAGAAGGAGTCTTTCCTATTTCCGACGAGTACAAGCTGACTGCTGACGATTATCTTTCAATGCTGATTCCTTTTTATGGGGAAGTTGTTGCTATTAATCAACCCCTCGCAGCTTACCGTATTCATACCAGCAATCAGTGGGCTTTAGCTACAGTAACGGGCGACCGCTTTCATAGATTCGTGCGCCATGATTTGCAAAATTACCAGTTATTAGTACAAAAAGCAAATGAATTAGGCTATGAAATACCAAAAGACTTGGAACAACGCTCTATGGGACGTTTGTGGGCTAGGATGGCATCTTTTCGCTTAGATCCTCAAAATCGTCCCAGACCTTCAGATAAGGCTCTACCTCTAATTTACATGGGTATCCGTTCGGTATGGAAATACACGGAGCATATTTGGTATAAGAAAATTATATTTAGTCTGTGGTGTCTTTGGGTAGGGCTGCTACCTTTACCGCTAGCAAAAATTGGAATTACTTGGTTATATGTTCCCCATCAACGTCCAAAACCGATAGATTGGGTTCGCCACATTCTTCAAAACAAAGAGAGATCCAAAGAAGTAAATGCTAAAAGTTCAGCTTTGCGGGTACTTTTCGTCAGCCACACTTATGTAGTTGGCGTTAATCAAGGAAAAGTCAATGCAGTTGCAGCAGCAGGTGCACAAGTCGGCTTGTTAGTTCCTAGGCAATGGAATGCACCCCAGTGGAACAAGTTCCATAAACTCGAACAACCATACGAGCAGATTAATTATTATCCGGCTCAAATGTATTTTACCGGGCGAACTGGTGCTTGTATCTATTCTCCTTTGGCAGTATTAAAAGCAATTATCGATTTTCGTCCCGATATTATCCAAGTTGAGCATGAAGTATTTTCTCTTGCGGCTTTAGAGCTTACATTTTGTGCCAGACTATTTAATAAAGCACTGGTTTTCTTCGGTTGGGAAAACATGGATCGTCAGCTATCAACCTATCGTAACTGGATACGAAAATATGTTTTTGATACAGCCAAGTTAATTATTGCTGGTAATTGTGAAGGTGCAGAGTTAGTGAAAAAATGGGGTTATCCCGGAAAAGTTGAGGTAATGCCTCAAATGGGAGTTGATACCAAATTTTTTACTCCTCCGGAAAATAAACAAGCAAACTCGGAATTTTGTATCGGTTTTGTGGGACGCTTATCTTATCACAAAGGCATTGATACCCTCATCGCTGCTGCTAAAATATTGCGCGAACAAAATCTCAACTTCCGAATAATTTTATGTGGTAGTGGTTCCGACGAGCCAAAATTCCGGGAAGAAGCACAGAAATTAGGTGTAGATGAACTTATTTCTTGGCGGGGTGCAGTCTCTCATCAAGAAGTTCCTCGGGAAATGCAAAAGTTGGACGTATTGGTTTTACCTTCGCGTACCATAGAAACCTGGAAAGAACAATTTGGTCATGTAATTATTGAAGCGATGGCGACAGGAATACCAGTAGTTGGCTCTACCTGCGGTGAGATTCCTAACGTTGTTGGTCGTTCCGATTTAGTATTTACCGAAAGTAATCCTCAAGAACTTGCAGCTATTTTATCGCGCTTAATTTCCGATAATGCTTGGTACTCGGAAGCCGCACAATACAGCCTAGATAGAGTACACCAAAACTACAGCCACGAACGTATAGCTCAAAGGTTAATTGACTTGTGGCGCGATATCCTTGACAAACGACAAGACAAATCATCTAGCCTAGATTCCGAGGCATCCCATGCTCAGACTGCTTTGTTACATTCAAGCCAAGTAACGCATTGCGAATAGGAGAAAATAATGCGTATAGCAATTGTCCGCAGAGCGCCGTTAGCTTCCTATAGCATGGATGTTTATGCCGATGGCTTGGTAAGCGGTTTGAAAACTGTTCGTCCAGACTGGGAATTTATTCAAATAGTACCCGAACAGCAGCAAGAAGCAAATTCTTTCTTAAGTGGATTGAATAAATATTACCAACGCTACTGGAATTATCCCCAATATGTGAAAAAGCAAGATGTAGATATCTTTCACGTTATCGATCACAGCGATGGTCATCTTGCCTACTTCTTAAAAGATACTGGCAAACCTGTTGTGGTAACTTGCCACGATTTGGTTAATTTTGTCCAGCCAGAAAATGCTCGCACTCAAGCACGTATTGCTAATGTCAGCATGGCAGTTTGGAAATGGGCTGTGAAAGGGCTGTGCAAAGCCGACCATATTATCAGTGTTTCTAATTATACGGCGAAAGATGTCAAGCAAATACTGAATATTAAATCAGAACGTATAACCATCGTGCCCAATGCTGTTGAACCAAGATTTCATAAGCTTTCAGCCCTAGAAATAGCAGCTTTTCGACAACAGCATAAAATTTCACCAGAAAAAATCTGCTTACTCAACGTTGGCTCTAATCAGCCACGCAAAAACGTTATTACTGTCTTGAAAGTCTTAAAAGTATTAAAAGATAAAGGATTGCCAATACAGCTTTTGAGAACAGGTCCAGATTTCTCTGAGGAATTTAAAACATTTATCCAGACTCATAATCTTTCTGATTACATAACTGATTTTGGCAGACCCGATAATAATACTTTAACTAAAATATACAACGCGGCCGATATTTTGGTATCACCTTCACTTTACGAAGGTTTTGGCATGACTCTTTTAGAGGCAATGGCTTGCGGAACACCTGTAATTACTTCAAATGTTACATCTTTACCAGAAGTAGCTGGAGATGCAGGAATTGTAGTTAATCCTACTGATGTAGAAGGGATTGTCGAGGCAGTATCTTGTTTGCAAAATGACGATGAATACCGAAAATTACTTATAGAAAAAGGGCTTAAAAGAGTAAAACTATTTACTTGGGAAAACACAGCCGAACAAGTTGCTCAAGGTTATGAAAAATTATTACAACAAGCTCACAGTTAACTGTTACTAATTATCCGAAGGAAACTCAATACTGAATCTTTAAATTAATAATTATCGAGGAAATATATAGATGAGTATTGAACAAATACACGACCGTGTAAAAAATTCTAAAATTCTAATCTCCGCCTATGCTTGCCGACCAGACAAAGGCTCTGAGCCGGGAGTAGGCTGGAACATGGCTGTGGAACTGGTTAAGCACGCTAAAGAGGTATGGGTGATCACTCGGACTGAAAATAGTTCTAGTATTGAGGCAGAAATTGCCCAAAATCCAATTCCCGGACTTAATTTTATCTATTATGACCTACCTGCTTGGGCTAGATGGTGGAAAAAAGGAGAAAGAGGATTACATTTACACTACTATCTTTGGCAGATTGGAACTTATTCACTAGCCCAAAAACTCCACAAACAAGTTGGTTTCAACTTGACGCATCATGTCACTTACGGCAGATACTGCGCTCCGAGTTCCCTTTCACTGATGTCAGTTCCTTTTGTTTGGGGGCCAGTTGGTGGTGGAGAAGTTGCACCCAGCAGCTTCAGAAGTGGCTTCAGTTTTAATGGTAAGGTTTACGAGATTTTACGAGATGTCAGTCGCTGGATAGGGGAGCATGACCCCTTCGTTTACGTTACTGCTAAAAGAAGCGCTGTAGTAATAGTAGCAACACCTGAAACAAAAGCTTGTGTTCAGGGATTGGGAACTAAACGCGTTGAAACTATATCTGGACAAACAGGGATAAACCAAGAACAAATAGAGCAATTTGAAAAATTAGCTACTTCATCATCAGTAGAAACTCCTGTCAGATTTATTAGTATGGGTCGTCTCCTCCACTGGAAAGGATTTCATTTGGGTGTAGAGGCTTTTGAAGCAGCTAATTTACCAGGAAGCGAATACTGGATTCTCGGTGACGGACCGGAACGAAGCCGGTTAGA
>ERZ1740062.1086-NODE-1086-length-11684-cov-3.667039_pt1 | contig 11684 bp, 10 predicted proteins | sample MGYA00581741_ERZ1740062 | MGnify/ENA primary metagenome ERZ1740062 (study PRJEB43018, sample SAMN04849747) | marine metagenome | isolation source: floating plastic debris | place: Pacific Ocean | collected 2008-09-01 | study: EMG produced TPA metagenomics...
CGCCGTCAGCCCTGTCTCTTTACAAACGCGACCCGGTACAAAGGCTACTTTCGACGCTACAGAACACACCGACACGGCTATGCGTCAGCTTTTATTGACAGACCGTGACGGGATTTTGGCGCAATCGCGGCATTCTGTCAGAAAGTTCTGACAGGTCCTAAGCCATCGCCCGGCGCGCGCCGGGATAAAGGGCGCGGTACCGGTCCAGACGCTCCTGATGATATGCGGCATGGGCTGGATCGGGGGTGACGGTCGCGTCAATCGGCGCGGGGCTGCAATACTCACGCGGATCGGCGCCCTCAGCCGCGCAATAGCCAAGCCGGGCCGCGCCGAAGGCGGCGCCGAAATCGCCGGCGGGCGGGTGGTGGAGCGGGACGCCCGTCGCATCGGCGATGATCTGCACCCATGCGTCCGAGCGCGCGCCGCCACCGACAGCATAGACCCGGTCAAGCGCGGTTCCGGCAGAGCGCAGCGCGTCATAGCAATCGGCAAAGGCATAGGCGACGCCTTCCAGAACGGCGCGGGTCAGATCCGCGACCTCGGTCGATTGCGCGATGCCGACAAAGGCGCCGCGCGCGCCGGCGTCGTTGTGGGGCGTCCGCTCTCCCGAGAGATAGGGCAGGAAGGTCAGCGGGGCCGTGGCCGGGGTGCCGGGATCCACCGCCGCGGTCAGCGCCGCGGGCGCCTGGCCGGTCATCCTCGCCAGCCAGTTCAGGCTGTCGGTGGCGGAAAGGATAACGCCCATCTGGTGCCAGACATCCGGTACGGCATGACAGAAAGCATGGATCGCGTCGGTCGTGTTCGGGGCAAACCCATCGGTGGAGACAAAAAGAACGCCCGATGTTCCCAGCGACACGAACCCGGTCCCGGGCCGGACAGCGCCAACCCCCGCGGCCGAGGCCGCGTTGTCGCCGCCTCCGCCTGCGAGCACCGGCGCCGTCTTCATCCCCCAGCGCGCGGCCAGTTCAGGGCGCAGCCGCCCGGCGGGCGATGAGCCTTCGACAAGGCCCGGCATCGCGGCCTCGGTCAGCCCGCCGGCGGCAAGCAGCGTATCGGACCAGGTGCGCGCCGCCACATCCATCCAAAGCGTGCCGGCACTGTCGGACATGTCTGACAACGCCTCGCCCGTCAGGCACAGCCTAAGATAGTCCTTCGGCAGCAACACGCGGGCGGTCAGATCGAAAACATCGGGCTCATTGCGGCGGACCCATTCAAGCTTGGGCGCTGTGGTCCCCGGCATCAGAACGTTGCCGCAGATCCCGCGAAAATCGGCGCGAGTGTCCAGGATCTCGCATTCCTCTGAGGCGCGGCCATCGTTCCAAAGGATACAGGGTCTGAGCGGCCGGTCATTGGCGCCAAGAAGCGTGGCGCCGTGCTGTTGGCCCGAAAGCCCGATACCCCGCACCGCCGCCATGCGCGCAGGCTCGGTCTTGGCGAGCGCGTCAAGCGTCTCTTGCGCAGCGGTCCACCAATGGTCTGGCTCCTGCTCAGACCAACCGGGATGGGGGCGCGACACGGTCAGCGCGGCGCCGGCGCTGGCGACCACGGTCTGATCGGCGTCCATCATCACGGTTTTGACGCCGGAGGTTCCCAGATCGATCCCAAGCCAAATACCGCTGTCGCCCATAGCCGGATCCTTAAAGCCGTGCGCCGCCGGCGCCATAAATCCCGCCCCGTTGGCGGCGTATAATCTTGCGCCACAGGCCCAGTATAGTCTCGCGCCCTGGGCGCAGTATGGTCTTGCGCCCTAGGCGCAGTATCGCCTTGCGCCCTAGGCGCAGTATGGTCTTGCGCCCTAGGCGCAGTATAGTTTCGCGCCGCTGGCGCAGTATGGTTTTGCGCCGCTGGCACAGTATGGTTTTTCGCCCCGGGTGCATCACAGTCTTGCGCCGCTGGCGCTGTCGAATAGGTGGATCTTCTGCGGGGGGATGTCGGCCTGCACCGTTTCATCGGGGCGCACGCTGACGTCCCGGGGCGCTGTTACGACAAAATCGGCGCCGCCGATGTCGAGGTGGACGTTCTGCTCCACCCCCGTTTTCTCGGCCAGCACCACCCGCCCGGTGATCGACCCCGCCGCACCGAGCGTCATGTCAGAGGGGCGCAGCCCCGCGGTCACTCGCTGCCCCGCAGTGGCGGCGGTGCCGGGGGGCAAGGGCAGATGGATCCCCGCGCTTTTGAAGGCGCCGTCGACCACCGCGCCCTCTATCAGGTTGATCGCCGGCGTGCCGATGAAATCGGCAGCGTAGAGGCTGGCGGGCGCGTCAAACAGGTCATCGGGCGTGCCCACCTGCTCAATCCGTCCGCCCTTCATCAAGACAATCTTATCGGCCATCGTCATCGCCTCGATCTGGTCATGGGTGACGTAGATCGTGGTCGTCTCCAACCTGTCGTGAAGCTGTCGGATCTCCATGCGCATTTGCGCACGCAGCTTGGCGTCGAGGTTGGACAGCGGTTCGTCGAAGAGAAACACCTTCGCCTCGCGGACCATCGCGCGGCCCATCGCGACCCGCTGACGCTGCCCGCCCGAAAGCTCCCTCGGGTAGCGGTCCAGATAATCGGTCAGGTTCAGGACGGCTGCGGCCGCTTCGACCTTTTTGCGGATCTCGGCTTTCGGCAGTTTGCGCACCTCCAGCGAAAACCCGATGTTTTCCCACACCGGCATCGTGGGGTAGAGCGCATAGTTTTGGAACACCATCGCGATGTCGCGGTCGCGGGGATGGACCTCGTTCATGCGCGCGCCGTCGATCAAAAGATCGCCGCCCGTCACTGTTTCCAGCCCCGCGGTCATCCGCAAAAGCGTGGTCTTGCCGCAGCCCGACGGGCCAAGCAGCACCGCAAACTCCCCATCGGCGATGTCGAGCGACAGATCTTCCATCACCCGAACGGCGCCGTAACTTTTTACGATGTTGCGATACGCGACCGTCGCCATGCCTGTCTCACCTCAAAATGGGACGGGGGCGCCCCGCCGCCCCGGTCCTGTTTTGGGCGCCCCCGTAGGGGCACCCGGCAGCGCCGGCGGTTTCGGCCCCCGGCGCCGGGCCTTCATTACCCGCTGACGATTTTGTCGGCGGCCTGGGCAATGTCGTCCATCGCCTCTTTGTTGGAGCTGTACTCGCCTGCGAAGTATTTGCCGAGCCGCACCGGGATGGTGTCGTTGGCAAGCTCTGCCCATTCCGGCAGATCCGGCTCCGATCCCATGTCGTTGGCGATGGTCTCGCGCACGACGCCGAGATGGCGTGTGGTGCCCGGGCCCACGCGGTTGTTGGCGATGATACGCGGGTCGTCATAGACGGCCGTGCGCGTCGGGCCGGTGCCGCCACCCAGCGCCGTGATCAGCACCTGGGTGTCGTAGGATGTCGCCCATTGCATGAAGATCCAGGCGGGATCGGGGTTTTTGGAGTTGCGGCTGACCGCAAGGCTAGAGCCGCCCTGGTGGCCGACGCCGGGGATCTCGCCAAAGCCGGTTTCGTCGACGGTGCGCAGCGCGTGTTTTGGCGCGGGGCAGCGCACGGCCTCCATCAGGCCCGAGACCTTGGTGGCCGAGGGGTCGTCGAAATAGGGGAAGAACTCTCCCCAGCTCATCATCGTCGCGGCGACCCCTTGGGCGATGGACTGGCCCTGGCCGTCCCAGGTCCAACCGGTGACGCCGGGGGGCATCGTGCCGTAAAGCCGGCGCCAGTATTCCATCGCTTCAAGCCCGCGCTCGTCATTGCCGGCGAATTTGCCATCGGCATCGAAGATCGAGCCGCCATGCCCCCAAAGCCACGCTGTCCAGTCACACTCCAGGCTGTAGTGGCCCGATTTCATCTGACCGGTGGCGCCGTACATGTCGGGGCCCATCTCATCCGTGATCGCCTTGGCCTGTTCGTAATATTCCTCAAGGCTGGTCGGCGCCGAAAAGCCCATCTGCTCATAGATGTCTTTGCGGTACATGAAGATGAAGATCGGGATGTCATAGGGGACGCCGACAAGGCTGTCCTCGTAGCGCGCGATGCCGTCGACAAGCGCGGGCAGGAAATCCTCAACCGCCCAGCCGGGCATGGCGAGGTCGGGATTGGCGGCGAGCTGTTCGCGCGGGTCGAAGACATCGCGGGCGGTGAAGGCGGCCCAGGATTGGTCGATATAGTAAAGGTCATAGGTGCCAAGCTGGCTGGCGATGTCGAGCGTCAGCTTTTGAAGCACCTGCTCCAACGGCAGCACCTCGATTTCCACCGTCATGCCGGAGGCTTCTTCGAAATATTGCTTGAGTTGGCTGTTGATCGCGTTCGACGGCGGTGTCGATTCGGTCGCGAGCTTCAGCGTCGTGCCGCGGAAGGGCGCCGAGACGTCACGGACCCAGGCCAGAACCTCATCGGAGGGTTTCAGCGCCGCATGGGCGTCGGCATGGGCCTTCGGCGTCCAGAACGGACGGGCGCCAAGCCCGGTGCCAAGCGCTGTGGCGCCCAGCCCAAGCTGCCCCGCCGTGCGCAGGAACTGCCGCCGGTCCATCCGGCCCTTGACGAACCGGTCAACGGCCCGCGCCGCGTATTGCTTTCGGTCACTGTCACGCATGCATTTTCTCCCAAGTGGTGAAGCCCGGCCGCCCTATTGTTTGAGCGATCCGAGGGTGAGCCCGCGGACCAGTTGCTTCTGGACCAGCAGGATAAAGAGGAAGGCGGGCACCATCGCGGCAACACCAAGGGCAGCCATGTTGCCCCAGGCCGTGCCTGTCGAGGTGACGAAGGAGGAAGAGACGACAGGCACGGTTTTCAGCCCCGTCTGTGTCAGCGTCAGGACAAAGATGAACTCTGTCCAGGAGAAGATAAAACACAAGACCGCGGTTGCCGCGATGCCGCCCTTGGCCATCGGCAGGATCACCCGGCGGAACACCAGAAAGCGCGAGGCCCCGTCGATCAGCGCGCTTTCATCGATCTCCTTCGGGATGTCGTCGAAGAAGGATTTCAGCAGCAGCACGCCAAGCGGCAGGTTGATCAGCGTGTGCATCAGGATAATGCCGAGATAGCTGTCCATAAGGCCGATGTCTTTGTAGATAAAGAACATCGGGATCGCGACGGCGACGGGCGGCATCATGCGGGTGGAGAGGACCCAGCCGACAAAGGCATGGCGGCCGCGAAAATCCATTCGGCTGAGCGCATAGGCCGCAAGCACCGAAATCGCAATGGCCAGTGCTGTGGAGCCGAGTGCGACAACAATCGAATCCCAAAGCCGCGGCGCCATGTAGAAATTGCCACCCCCCGGCAGCACCTCCTGCTGGCGCAAAAAGCCAAGCGAGATGCCAAACACCTCCTCGAAATTCTTCAGCGTCGGATCGAAGGTCCAGACATTGGGCGGGATGTTGAAGATCTCGCGCGCGTCTTTGAAGGCGGTCGTCGTCCAGTAGTAAAGTGGAAAGACGAACAGCGCCACGACCGCCACGGCAAGGACGGTGCGGACGCGGCGGCGGCTGGCGCTTTCGACGATCACCAGCGCACCTTTGCGATCCAAATAAAGAGATTGGCGATGACCAGGATCAGCACCAGGCTGACCAGGCTGATCGTCGCGCCATAGCCCCATTTGATGAAGCTGAACGTCTGCTGCCAGGCATAAAGGCTCAGCGTGTAGGTGGCCGTGCCCGGCCCGCCGCTGGTCATGACGAAGACATAGTCGAACATGCGAAACAGATCGATGCCGCGCAACAGCACGGCGATGGCGATCACCTTGGAAAGCTGCGGCAGCGTGATGCGGCGGAAGATCTGCCACCCGCTGGCGCCGTCGAGCATCGCCGCCTCATAGGGCTCCCCCGGCAGACCGCGCAGCCCGGCGAGGAAAATCAGCACCATAAACGGCGTCCATTGCCAGATGTCGGCAAGCATCACGCCAAGAAGGGCGGTCGAGGGGGTCGACAAGATCGGCGCGGTGCCGTCAAGCACGCCCACTTGTTCCAGCACCCAGGTCAGGACGCCGAATTCCGCATCTTGTATCAGAAGAAACATCATGCCCGTGATCGCCGGCGGGATCACCAGCGTCAGCGTCAAAAGCCCGCGCATCACCCCGAACCCGGCAAGATCGGCGTCGAGCAGAAGCGCGATCGCCATGCCGAGCACAAGCTCAATGATCAGCACAACGACGAAATATGTCAGCGTGACCGAGAGAGAGCCCCAGAACCGCTCATCATTCCAAAGCGCCACCCAATTGTCGGTTCCGACATACTCAAGCTCGCGCCGGAAGGGGGCGTATTCGTGAAAGCTCAGCCAGATGTTGTAGATCAACGGGTAGATCGTGAAGACCACCAGCATCGCGATCAGCGGAAACAACCACGGCAGTGGGTGGTCCGAACTGAACACAGCTTTTGCGGACGTCACCGCCGGCATCCGATTTCCCCCCCGCCGGTCCCTTGCTGGGCCGATCTTTGGTTTCAGAAGCACTCTGCCTCAGGCTGACAGAAAACCCGCGACTGAAAAATATTTCAAGAGTTTGTTTGGCCCCGTCTGCCGTGATGAGGATCTACGCTGTCTCGGCAAAGCGGTCGAGCAGACCCGCGTCGCAGGCGAGATCGGCGAAGGAATAGCGGTTGCGCATCTCATGCCCGTGCCGAACAGCCTCGCGCCACAGCGGTTTGGCCACCCCAAGATCGTCCGATGTTACCGGCGCGCCGGCGGCCCGAAGCAGGGCCGCGATCCGGTCCGTCGGGACGGCGAAGGCCGCACTCTCGCGCCGCCGGTCCGGCCAGATTTCGGCCAAGCGGTCGTTCAGGCGCGCGGTCTCTTCCACCCCATGGGCCTTTTCGCGGCAGGCTTCGGCGCATTGGGCGCCGATCTCACGCCCCATGCGGCGCGCCATATCGGCGGCATCGACCCGCGTCGGCTGCAGCACTGGCGGATCCTCCTCGGCCAAAATGCTTTCGTGCAGACGCGCCATCGTCAAGGTGGCGACCCCCACCTGCTCGCCATGCAGCGTGCCTGGATGCCGGTCGCCGGCAAAGCAATCGATATAGTGAGAGACCTGGTGCTCGGACTGGCTGCCATGGGCGGAGGTGCCGGTAAAGGCGACGCCAAGCCCCGACAGGACGAGCGCGCGCTGAAGATAGCCCACCGCGTCGCGGCTTAGCGCGGCAAGGGCCGGTGCTGTGTCCATCACAATCGCCTCGTCCCCCGCGGCCATGACGTAAGGGGTCGCGTGATAATCGGTGCCGAGAAGGCGGTGCGACAGCCACCAATCGGTCTGACAGACCGAGCGGCAGATCGTGTCGCCGAACCCGGCGGCGGACAGTCTGGCCGGCGCGGCCGCGGCGACAGAGAGATCGAGGTAGACGCCCGCCGCGGCCTGCGCGGGCAGCGAGGTTTTCAGACCCGACGCGCGCGTGATCGAGGCCGTGGTCGACGTATACCCATCCATCGAGGCCGCGGTGCCGAAGACGCAATAGCGCCGGCCATCGGCGGCGGTCACGTATTTGCAAAGATCGTTGACCGTCCCGCCGCCCACCGCGACAACATGCGTAAAACCGCGCAGCTTTTCGGACAGCGTGGCGACCATGGGCTCATCGGCATGGGCGTCGCCCGCGATCACGACATTGGGCAGATCGCCAAGGTTCCGCGTCACCCGGCGTCCCATTGCCTCCCACGTGTTTTCGTCGGCCACCACCACAGTATCGCGGTCAAAGCCCAGTGCTGCGACCAGCTCCGCCTCGGCGCCATCGAGGTCGTCTTCGATGCGGATGGTCTCGAACGGCGCGGCAGGGGCTGCGGTGCCGGTGAGGGGGCTGATCCAGCGGCCCTCTCGAATGTCATCGATCAGCGTTGTCCAGCCGCCCTCCGGCGCGCCCGGGGGGTGTGCTTTTTGTGCTGTCATCGTCGGTCTCCCTTCCCGGCGCCGGTCTCTTTGCCGTGCTGAGGGTATTGACCTGCCCCACCCCCCGGCTGTCAACTCAGCCACAAAAGAATAGAGGGGGGAGGGGACGACCGCGATGGACCGGGATCTGGTGGTCGGGATCGACAGTTCGACACAATCGACAAAGGCGGTCGCCTGGGACCGAAGCGGCCAGGCGGTGGCCGAGGGGCGGGCACCGCTCCCGCTGTCCGCGCCCCGCGCGGGGTGGGTCGAGCAGGATCCGGCGGATTGGTGGCGGTCGACGGTCACAGCGCTTCGCGCCGTGGCGGGCGCGGTCGATCCTCAGCGGATCGCGGCCATCGCCGTGTCGAACCAGCGGGAAACCGTGGCGTTTTTCGGCGCAGATGGGGCGCCGCTTTGCCCTGCGATCGTTTGGCTCGACACCCGTGCAGAGACCGTGTTGCAGCGCTTTGCCACCGACATGGGCGCTGAGCGGCTGCATCAGATCACCGGCAAGCCCGTCGACATCACACCGGTAGTCTATCGCTTGGCCTGGATGCGCCACCATGAGCCGGCGTTGCTGGACCGGACGGCGGCGATCCTGGATGTCCACGGCACGCTGGTCCGGCACCTGACGGGGCGGGCGGTGGCCAGTTGGACCAGCGCCGATCCGTTCGGGGTGCTGGACAGCCGGGCGCGGGACTGGTCGGGCGAGATTTTGGCGGCGCTATCCTTGCGCGCCGCGCAATTCGCGCCGGTGGCGGCGCCCGGAACCGCGCTTGGCGGTGTGACGGAAGGCGCGGCTGCGGTGACGGGGTTGCGGGCGGGGACGCCGGTGATCGCCGCCGGGGGCGATGGGCAGTGCGCGGGGCTTGGCGTCGATGCAGCACGCCCGGGTGTGGTGTACCTCAACCTCGGCACGGCGCAGATCACCGGGGCCTACAGCCCAGGGCCTGCGATCTCTCGCAACTGGCGGACGATGACGGCGCCAACGGGGGAGGGGTATTTTCTGGAAGGCTGCCAGCGCGCGGGCACATATTTTATCGACTGGGTGGTAAAGACCTTGTCGGGCGGCGATGCGCTGGAGGCGTCGTTTGAGCGGCTGGGCAAGGCGGCGGCGGCATTGCCGGTCGGGTCCGAGGGCGTTGATGTTCTGCCCTATCTTTCGGGTTGCATGGACCCGCATTGGGCGCCCAAGGCGCGGGCCGCGTTCCTGGGCCTCGCGCCCGCACATGGCCAGGCGCATATTTTTCGCGCAAGCCTTGAAGCCCTGGTGCTGGAGATCGCGCGCTGTGTCCGCGCGATGGATGCTGGCGGGTTGGCGCCAGAGCGGATCGTCGCGGTGGGCGGGGGCGCGCAAAACCCGCTTTGGACCGGGATGGTGGCCGATGCGACGGGCTTGCCGGTGGATCTGTCGGCAAGTGTCGAGGCCTCGGCACTCGGTGCCGGGATCACGGCGGCTTATGCCGCGGGCTGGTTCCCGGATCTGGCAACGGCCGCAGCGGCGATGAGCGGGGTGCGCGCGCGCATCGTGCCGGACCCCGCCGCGGCGCCGGCCTGGGCTGCGCTGGCCGAACGCCATGACCGCGCCTGGCGGGCGCCTTAGAGCATTTTCCGTTCAAAGTGGGTCAGTCATCATCAGAAAACGCTTTCAAGATCAGCATCCACCAAGAAAGAGGAGACTTTTGTGACAGGGGACCAAGGGGGGGCTGCGGCGGCGGCGGCGCCGACGCTCGACAGCGCAGCCGCGTTCCGGCGCTATGAAGACATCCGCGCCCGGCTGCCCGAAGCCGCGTTTCCGCCCGAGGCCGAGACGGCGGCGAACCTGGCGGCGGTGGCAGAGCGTTTTGCGGGTTTTGTGTTCGACGCCTTTGGCGTTCTGAATGTGGGCGACACGCCGATCCCAGGCGCCGCCGAGCGGGTGCGCGATCTGCGCGCAGCGGGCAAAAGCGTGGCGGTTCTGACCAATGCGGCAAGCTACACCAAGCGCGAAGCGGAGGCGAAGTATCGCCGGCTTGGTTTCGATTTTGAGGCGGCGGAAATCGTCTCAAGCCGGGATGTCGCGGCGCAGCATTTGGCGGGGATCGCTGCGGGTGCGGTTTGGGCGGGGAGCGCCGCTTTGGGCGACGACTTTTCCGACATTCCCGCCGATGTCGGCGACGTCTTGGAGAACGAGGCCTTGTGGCAGCGCGCGGATGGGTTTTTGTTCTTGTCGACGGCGCGGTGGACCCCCGCGCTTCAGGCGCGGCTCTCTGCGGCGGTGATGGCCCGGCCGCGGCCCGTCGTGATCGCCAACCCCGATCTTGTGGCCCCGCGTGAGGGCGGGCTTTCGATTGAGCCGGGCTTTTGGGGGCATGCGTTGGAGGATGAGACAGGGCAGCGGCCGCATTTTTTTGGCAAGCCTTACGGCGCGGCCTTCGCCGCGCTGCCGCCCGCCCCAGGCCCCCGCGCCATGGTGGGCGATACGCTGCACACGGATATCCTGGGCGGGCGGGCGGCGGGTCTATCGGCCATTTTGGTCGCCGATCACGGGCTTTTCCAGGGCCAAGACCTGTCCCAGCCGATCCGCCAATCCGGGATCGTGCCCGATATCATCGTGCGGACGACCTGACGCCCCGCTTACCCGGCGTGCACGGTGATGGTTTCGCCGGCTTCGGTCAGGATCTGGCGGAGCGTGTCGTAGTCGGGATGGCGGATGCGCAGCCAAGCGTTCGCCATATAGCCCGCCTCGATCCCTTGGGTCGGGGTCCCGGGTTCGGGGAAATACTGCCCCACAACACCGTCGCCGTGCTTGGCAAAAAAAGCCTCTGCGCCGGATTAGCCGGTGATCCGTCCGTCGCGCTCGGGCCGCAGCGCCACGATCCCGCAGGCGTAGCGGCGGGAGGGGGCCACCGAAACGCTGTGATGGCAGACGGCGGTGGCCCATGCGCGGTAGATGTCGAATTCTCCCGCCGCGGCATAGCTGTCCCATTGCCCGACACCGGGCGGTCGGCAGCCGATTTCCGAGAATTTGAGGCCTTTGGGCCCGAAAAACCACTCCATATGCGTGGCGGCCGTGGTGATGCCGAGGGCCTCGATCACCCGCTGTCCCATCTTGCGCACCTCATCATAACCCGGTGCGTTCATCCGGTTGGTGGCAATGATCTGGGGTGAGATCCAGCGGGTGCGCATCGCCTCTAGCACGTTGGGATAGTAGTGGCTGACAAAGTCATGGGCGACCGTGCCGCCGACGGTAAGCGTGTCGTAAAAGCCTTCGTGGCCCTCGACAAATTCCTCAATCGCGGTCGGGGCGCCATCGGCCAGACCTGCGGCCTTGGCCGCATGGAGAAGTGCGGGCGCGTCGTCGGCGCGGTAGGTGCCGGCCGCGCCGGCCGCGTCGCGGGGCTTTAGGATCAGGGGATAGCCGTGTTCGGCCGCGAACGCTTCCGCCTCGGCAAGGCTTGAGACGCCGGCGGCGGCGGCCGTCGGCACGCCGGCCGCGCGAAGGGCGTCTTTCATCGCGATTTTGTCGCGGCAAAGATAGGCCGTGCGGGCGGTGATCCCGGGGATGCCGGTTTTCTCTCGGACATGGGCTGCGGGCAGGATATGGGCTTCGACCGTGGCTTCAAGCCGGTCGATCCAGCGGTGCTTTTGCGCCTCGCGCACGGCCCATTCGAGCGCGGGTTCGTTGGTGACGCTTTCGATTTGCTGGTAGCCGGTAAGCCAGGATTTGACCTCATCATCGAGCCCGTCATAGGGACGTTCGCCGATGCCGAGGACGGTGGCGCCGATGCTGGCGAGAGCGCGGACGAACTGGCGTTGGTTGGCGGGGAAGGCGGGTTCGAGAAAGAGGATGTTCAAGGCTGGTCCTTTCGGGTCGGGCGCCGCGCGCTTTGGCT
>ERZ1740062.1087-NODE-1087-length-11683-cov-4.379171_pt1 | contig 11683 bp, 10 predicted proteins | sample MGYA00581741_ERZ1740062 | MGnify/ENA primary metagenome ERZ1740062 (study PRJEB43018, sample SAMN04849747) | marine metagenome | isolation source: floating plastic debris | place: Pacific Ocean | collected 2008-09-01 | study: EMG produced TPA metagenomics...
AGGCCACCACGTCATCACCTGCGACTATCTCCCGGACAATCCGGGACATAAGTTCGCGGACGAGTTTTATAATGTCAGCACAACAGATTTCGATGCGGTGCTGGCCCTCGCTAAGCAATGCAACATCGATGGTATCGTCGCTTATGCATCAGACCCGGCAGCGCCCACACAAGCGTATGTCGGTAATGCCCTCGGCCTGCCCTCCAACCCGTTCGAGGCCGTCGAAATTCTGGCTCGGAAAGATCTCTTTCGTGAGTTCCTGACAAAGCACGATTTTCTGACTCCGAAGTCCAATGCGTTCTACCAGCTCGAAGATGCCACGCTTTGGTTGGAGACGCTGTCCAAACCTGTCATCGTCAAACCGGTCGACTCGTCGGGTAGCAAAGGCGTTTCAAAAATCAATGATGCATCCGAACTACCCACGGCATTTGACGACGCACTGAGTTTCTCCCGTGAGAAAAAGGTCGTGGTCGAAGAGTTTTTCGAACGAGTGGGTTATCAGGTGGCCGGCGACGGTTTCGTCGTCGATGGAGAGCTCAAATTTTGGTGCTGGGCTAACGAGCACTTCGATGGCAAGCTGAAAAACCTCGTGCCGATCGGTGAGAGCTTCCCGTCCATCATCAGCAAAGAAACCGCGCAACAAGCCTTCGAAGAGACCCAGAGGTTGCTAACGCTGCTTGGCATGCGTCATGGTGCGCTGAACTTCGATTTTCATTACAACAAGGACGGCGACTTCTCATTCCTGGAGCTCGGTCCTCGTAATGGCGGCAATCTGATTCCTGAAGTCGTCAAATACGCGACCGGCGTCGATTTGGTCAAGTACACCGTCGACTCCGCCCTCGGACTCGACTGCAGCGACCTGGTGATGACCCCAACCAACGGGTTCTACTCTTCCTACATGTTGCACGCACTCGAAGACGGTGTCGTCGATCACATCTGGTACAGCGACGATATTCGCAACAACATCATCGAGGAGTCCCTGTTTATCAAACCGGGCGATGAAGTGAAGGCCTTCAGCGGCTCTAACCATACACTGGGGACGATGATCATGCGCTTCGACTCATCTGAGGAAATGCTTCGCAAAATGGACAACATGGAAGACTATCTGCGCGTGGTCGTTCGTTGACGCGAGATAGTTGACGACGCGGCGGCAGTGACTGAATAGCGACATGTACTGGTACTCGTTAGAGCCCATTCAGTCGATTGCACAACAACAAGAAGAACAACAATGACGAGTGTTTCAGTCGGTCGGGCCCGAATCTTTCACATCTTTCCAGACTATCCGCACCATTCGGTCCGGATGATCCGGTTTCTCGCCAGAGTAGACAAATCGCTCGGCAACTCAACCTTTTTCGTATCGGCTCGTGATCATGCAACAGAGCAGAAGTATGCTGACATCGAAAACGCCGAAATTGTTTTTCATAGCTCCACGAGGGAGCAGCTTAAGCTTCTGGCACGCGACCCAACCGCGGTATTCGTCTTTCATAGTTTGTTCGACCTTGAGCAATGGCAGCAACTCCACGAATTACGCATTGTCGAGCGATCAGTCTGGGTATCGTGGGGCGCGGACACCTACAAACATGTCGGCGATGTGCCAGCCGACGAAACGCTGAAGCAAAAGATCAAACGCCATTGGTTGTTGTGGCTGAAACGTCGAACCCTGAAAAAACTTCGCGCTGCGGTCGCACTGAATCAGGGTGATGCAGACGTTATGTCGGACATATTCTGGGCGCGCGGACATGTACGAGTGATGCGATATCCGTTAGACGACTCGACTTTCGGGTACGCGGACAAGGTCCGACCGTTTCGTGCCACCGATGATCGTCTTTGCAAGGTCTTTTGTGGAAACTCGGCAGACCCAACGAATCACCATATTGCAATGCTCGACGCACTCGCCCATCTCGCCGACTCGACCGAGGTGACTATGCCGCTAAACTACGGTGGCGGCAGGGACTACGTCGAACAGGTGCTTGATCACGGCCGCCGTTTATTCGGAGATCATTTCAAGCCCATCACCGACTTTATGCAGAAAGAGGATTACGATCGATTGCTTGCCGAGATGGATGTTGGCGTGTTCTTCCATGATCGACAACAAGGGCTGTATGTCGCATTCACGATCTTGCTGCATGGGAAACCGATGTACCTACGCAGCCATGTATCCAGCTACCAGGAGTTTCAACAACTCGGTATGCAGGTAGGTAACTCAGACCGTATCGCCACGATGGATATCCAGTCGTTTGCCGAATTACCAACCCGCATTGCGACAAAAAATGCTGAGATCGCACGACAGACATTCACCGAAGAGCCCGTTATGGCGCTTTGGGTCGATTTTCTGTCCGAACTGTCATCGACGAGCTAGGCGTACACCGCGTTCGTACATAAAAAAACGCCCCACATACCTTGCGATATGCGGGGCGCCCTCTCCAAACCTGAGTTGTACAGCGACATTGGCGGATGCCGCACAACAATCAGACTCAGATATTGAGGCCTAGGTCTTTGATCACTTCCATGGAAATGTAGTTGCTGCCAGCCGGCAGGTTTTTCGCAACCGCATAGCCTCGCGCAGCAGACAATGTCTGCGGCCCGATGATGCCGTCGACCGGACCCTTGTAATAGCCGGCACGCTTCAGAGCATTCTGGAGCGCAGTGACGTTTGCACGAGTCATATTGACCTCGCACATCACCTGGTTCCATTCCATGCGTTCATCTGTTGTTTTAACCGATCGGGTTACCGTGTCATAAGTCGCAGGAATAGCGATGCGCTTCTCTGACGCTGGCGTGACCAATTTGGTGACTTTAACGGAATCATATTCTGCCGGAATAGTCACTTCACGCGTGGTCGCTGGCGTCTTGACCACACGACGGCTCACGGTGTCGAACTCGGCAGGAATCACCCGCTTCTCGGTACGCGCAGCTGCCACCAGAACGCGTTTGGAAATCGTCTTGTAAGACGCCGGTACTTCTACCAGACACATGATTTCGCCGGTATCGTTGGTGGCCTGCGACAAGACCGTACCATTCTGGCCGGTCGCCGGACCTTTCTTCCAAACGGTGTGCGCCGCTTTATCGAGCACACGTTCAGTTTGCATCTCATAGCGTGCGGGCACTTCAACCAGCTCCGTACGTTCTGGCTTCACCATGACGCGCTCTGTGACCGTCTCATAAACCGCGGGCACAATTTCAAGTCGCGTTGACGCTTGCTTAACAACAACGCGCTCATCGGCGGTCGTGTAAGTCGCAGGTACGATCTCAATGCGCTCAGACGCGTCGCGCGTCAAAACAGTCTCGCTCTCGGTGCGGTACTCCGCCGGGATCAGGACACGTGCGTAGCACTCGCCAGCCTTCGGGTTAGGCGGAAACAGGCTCAGGTCAGTCGACGTCGTTAGCGTAGCACAAGAGTTGACTGCCATAGTGCTGCTTCGCGCCAGCGCTTCTACTTTCGCAGCCAGTTGCGACTCGAGCTCGTTGACACGACGTTGCGTTGCTTCGTATTGCGTTTTCGATACGACTTCTGCGGTCGTTGTCGACTCTTTGCTGGCATCGACGCCAGCGCAACCCACTGCCAGTGCTGCGCTAACAGCCAATGACAGCGATGTAAGTCTTTGTAGTTTCATCCCCACTCTCCTCTACGTTTGGACTTTAAAGACCGGAGAAGTATAGGAGGCGAATTGATATTTACGTCGCAGTGACACAAAGCGTCACAATGTTGCAATGCTGCAGTGACAGGGTAATTTGACTGCAAGAGCTTGGCCACAGCAGACGGGCCCGCACGGGGTGACGCCCAACCGATTGTCTAAAGCAAGCCGCCTGTGATTTATGCGGGATGCAGCAGCTTCTTGATCTCTTTCAACAAGACCGGCATTTGGATTGGTTTGCGCAAATACGCGGTAAAGGACGCCTGGTCAAAATAGCGTGCACTCGATGCCGTCAGCGCGACGATCGGGTTCGTGAATCCCGATTGCCGAAGCCGATTGGTCGCATCAACACCGTTCAACCGTGGCGTATTGATATCCATCAGAATCAGATCCGGCTCGTACGCCAGGGCCTTCTCAACCGCCTCGAGTCCGTCGCGCGCGAGCAGTAGCCCATAGCCCGCCTGATGCATGTAGAACTCTGCCAGCGCCAGCATATCCTCATCGTCATCGCACAATAAGACGATGGACGGTTCATCTGCAGCGTGTTCGCTGGGCATTTGTGGCAGAGAAATCGTCTCGCCTGGTTCGCCCTGCGCCTCAACCGCGGCGATCTCTAGAATAAGACGGCAGCCTTGATCATATTTTTCGTCGATCGTCACTCCGCCATCCATCCGTTTGGCGAGTCGCTGACTGATTGCGAGACCCAGCCCGGTGCCGGGCACGCTCCCCGTATCAGCAGAACCGCGTTCGAACGCCTCAAACATACGTTGTCGACTGGCCATTGGGATACCTGGGCCGGTATCGGACACAACCGCGCGCAACCTGTCGTCCTGCCAGTCGACATCGAGCGTAACGCTGCCGTGCTCTGTGAATTTCACGGCATTACCGAGTAGGTTGATCAAGATCTGCCGCATGCTGGTATCGTCTGCATAAAAATGCGTTGGCATGTTCTCCGACACGCTCGCAGAAAAGGCCAACCCCTTCTCTGCGGCAAGCGGCGCCATGATCGCCGCCAGATCCTCAATTAACGCGGTAATCGCAAAGTCCCGCTGCTGACTGGTCGCCTTGCCCGCCTCCAACTTTGTGTCATCTAGTATGGTCTCGACGAGCGTCTTCAAGTGGCGTGACGCCCTGGCGATCGCCTCGTTACTGCGATGGACTGTCGCCTGGTCCGCTGCGTCATCCAGCGCCAGGTCTGCATAGTTGATGATAGACGCCAAAGGCGTCCGAAACTCATGCGACATCATCGCGATGAAGCGACTCTGTGATGCCGCGTTTTTTTCCGCTTCGCGACGACGATGATCGAGTTCCGCGCGCGCCTCAACCAACTCGCCGATCATGTCGCGCATACGCCGAATCAGTCGGTTCTGATTAGCGTGCATCAGGCGCGCTTCGTTGGTCATTTGCTGGCGTTGTTGCAGCAGATCATGCTCACGCGATGCATCCAGCAACACCACGAACCGAGAGTCTGCGCTGGCGATCAGATGCACGTCCACGACACGGTCCGGCAAACCAACCAACGGGAGCAACAGCGAATCTGTCAGATCCTGGCCCGTCAGGGGCGGCAGAACCGCGGCAATCCCCATCCCAACGTCTGCGCTCGACAGCAATGCGTGCGCGTCGGGTGCCCACACGCCGCGGATAATGCCCGCCGCATCGATACTCGCGCACTCAGGTCGTCGACGCTCGAACAAGCGGTCCCTCAGAAACGCATCGACCGCTGCAGGGAGGGTCACGTAGCGGCGCTCGTATACGCTTGTTGAATAATCTGACGGGCCAGCGTCTCAATAGCACCGTCCACGTTCTCGCCCGTCTTGGCACTGGTTTCGAATACGGGCGTACCCGATTCCGCAACTGCCGCCAGCGCACTGTGTTTGATCTCCCACTGCGTAGCCAGATCTCGTTTGTTCGCCAACACCACCTGCGGGACCTGCCCAAACCGGGCGCGCGCCTGCTCAGCGAGACCCAGTGCGGCGCCCAATGTGTCGCCGCGGGTACCATCGCACACCAACACGTAACCGGACGCGCCTTTCAGGTAGGACATTTCTACTGTCTTGAGTTTGTCGGTGCCGGCGACATCCCACACCACAAACTTGATAGCGGTCTGGTCGATGCAGAGCTCACGGGTATCAATTTTGACGCCGATCGTCGTGAGGTATTTATCAGAGAACTGATCATGTACGAAGCGCGCCACGGTACTCGTCTTGCCGACCGCGAAGTCTCCCAATACACAGATTTTCGCGGTCAGCTGGCTCACAACCGCTCACTTGACAGCGCGACAACGACACGTCGGCGACGCGCGTCGACCGATTGTTCCGCGATATCGGCAGCAGCGATTTCCCAACGCAGTCGCGGATGTTGTACGCGCGACTGCAAACTGGCAACGACAAGATCGGCACGGGCCTGCGCAAGCAGCTCGTTGTCCGACACCGTCCCGAGTGCGTCAGTGCCACCGACAACCGTAACCACAACATGCTGCGATGACGCTTCGGCCAGTGGCACCGCTTCACGTAGCACGACGGCGACAGCATCCAGCGATTGCTCGTCGACCAGCTCGGTGCCACCACTGAACAAGATCTCGAACCGTTCATGCTGCTCCAGCAACGCATCGAGCGCCGATTGCTCTACCAATGACACACGGCTGACATCGACGGGCACATCAAAGAGTCCACTCGCCTGCCAATCAACAACACGTTGTCGCCAACGTTGTGGCGCACTACCACTGAGCGTGATCCGACCATCCTTCGCATCAACCGATATGCTGTCCGGCGGGTTGATCACCGCCAATGTGCGTTGTGTGGCAATCGATGGGTCCAGCGAACGGTAAGGCTGCAATGCTGATTCCCAGCGGACGGTCTGCAGCCCTGTTTGGGCAATGATGCTGCCAGGCTCCGCGGCTAGTGGATCGCGAAGTCCGTAGATGATGTACGTGTCGTCACGACGCTCAATTCGATCAAGATAAATGCCCGGCGTCTCGGCAAAGGCAGCTCGCAGCGACGACTGCGCAGTATGGTTTTGCCAACCACGAAAACCCCACCAAAACACGGCCGCCAATAACACTAGAATCAGCCAGAATACCGGCTTGCGCAGCCACGAACGGCTTGCCTCTTTTTCTGTTAGCGCCTGCCACGTCAGGCACTCGGCGAGCTCATACTCAATATCGTCCTCGGCCTCGGTACGCCCCATGAAGTGACTGAGCTCATACTCAAAGTTGGCATGCAGGCGCTCGAGCAAACCTGAGAGCGAAGCGTGCAGACTATTCGGGGCCACGCCACGAATGACGCACACAAGAACGGCATGTGGGCCATGTGCAGCCCACAGTGCGTACTCTCCCATATCGGCGACTTGCAGGCGCCCAGCGTGATTGTCCGAAAATGAGTCTTTAACGAAGTCCTGAATAGCCGTAAACATGGCCGAAACGGCATCGTTATCCTTGAGCTGCGTTGCATCCTGGTGCACATGCGCGATCAACATGCCACTGTCGCGACTAATCAAATACCCTTGCTCAACGCGGTACTGCAGCGTCTTTTGCAACACATACTGTGCGAATGGCACACCCGCACGCGACGCTTCCATCCGCCAGCGCAGATACTTGAGTGACAAGCTCTGCTCCATCGACTGGTTAATTTGCTGCGTGTAAGCTTTGAAAGTCTCAGAGATAGAACGACGAATCGCGGGGCCCATCACCGGATACAACGCGTCCGCATACTCTTGAGGAGACTCTCTTAGACTCGTACGAATGCACTGCTCTACGGGCGGCTTGAGCCGGCGCACCAGTTGTGGACCCGCCTCATGGCTGTCTTTCAACGCCGTCGGCAATACCGACGCGACATCGTCGGCTCGCAACTCCGGTATGCTGACTCGGCGATCGAGCTTTGCGAGCTTTTCTTGCTCGTCACCGAACAGCAGGCCGCGAATCTCTTCGAGGTTGTTCATTGGCTACAACCCGCTCACCCTGGCGACGCTAGGCGTCGCGCCCGCCGCTGAGCTTGCCAGCCAGCGCTGCAAACAGCTCGCCGAGTTCGCTGTGGAGTTTGGACTGATCGTTTGCCTGCAGTTCGACCGTCTCGAACAAGGAATCAAGACGCTTTTCCGCATCGCCGATACGTGTAGCCAGCTCGCCTTCCAGATTTGCGATTTCGTTGCGAATGGTCTCGGCCATCGCCGCTTGCGCTTCGCTGACGGCCGCCTGCGACTCCTGCAATGTGTTTTGCAACTCGCCGATTTGTGCCGATAACGCGGTTGCCTGCTCATCGTTGGCACTGCCCAACTCGCTGAGCGCTTGCTGCTGTTGCTGATCAACCGACTGGATGGCGGCTTCAAGGGCATCGATTTGTTTTTCGGTCTGCTTCGCCTGACGCTTCAGCAAATCGCCAATACGTTTGTCGAGACCACTGAGCTGCTGCTCGTAGTCACGCATCTGGCCACCGAACAGAATCTGGCGAATCTTGTCGATGCTGGCTTCACTATCGTCGTTGGCGGCCGCCAGTAACTCCGCGTCTTTTTTAGCACTCACTGTTGTTCTCCCCCGTTAGCTGCCGGATGCAGCGTCTGGCGACTCCAGCCGATATCCATGTTGGTAAATGGCAGACAATGCCCATCCTGTTTCATCACCGAAACGCAATTTGCGTCGTAGCCGGCTAACGTGTGTGTCCACTGTCCGCGTTGTGACGGCGTCGTTGTCGATGCCCCAGATTGTTGTCAGTATATGAGAACGGGACAATGCCTGATCGCGGTGCCGAAAAAAGAACAACGCCAGTTCGTATTCCCGGTCTGTCAGCGTGAGCGGCTCACCGAACAAAGCAATACGCGACCGCTCGATATCGATTTCAAAAGGCGCGGCGTCTGCGACGACCTCAGCAATGCGACCACCCGGTGCACGCCGACGAACGGCGTTCAGGCGCGCCATCAACTCGCCTTGCCGCAACGGTTTGGCCAGATAGTCGTCGGCTCCCGCATCGAGCGCCTGAACGATATGACGCTCTTCTCGTTTCACGGTCACCACCAGCGTCGGCGTGAAGTCACGCAACTCAGTACGGAGTTGTTTGACCACGTCTACGCCACTAATGTCTGGTAACAACCAGTCGACCAGATACACATCAAAGCTGTCGCGGCGCAGTGACTTTAGAAACGCCTCGCCTTCAGCGAAAGTGGTGACCTGATGGTCAGCCTGTTCCAGCCACAGACGCACGAGTGCCGCCTGGTCAGGGTCATCTTCAAGCAGTGCTATTCGCAACCCAGTTCCTCCCCGAACGATCGTAACGACGCGCGTATCAGCGCCGTCGATCATTTGTTGTATATCGACAGAATAGCCTAAATTGCCGTTGCGGCGAAGCGCTAGCTAATGGTTAGCTCACGCAGATAAGCTTCGAGGGCATCAATGTGCGCTGCGACTGTCGTGCCATCGCGCTGTTCTGCCGCCGCTTCAATGTCGCGACCAATCTCGGAGATTCGTTTGAGACCATAAGCTTCGCCGGAGCCAAACATGTTGTGCCCGGTCACCCGGATCGCATCGAATTCGCCGGCGCCGAGAGCGTCTCGCAATGCCTCGACGTCGCTCGCACGTCGACCGAGATAATGTGCGATCAGGCGTTTTGCGAAAGGATCGGTCGTTTCCATACGTTGCACCATGCTCTGTTTGCTCTCGACCGAAGATGAATCGAGTGTATGCGGGTCTCAAGACACCAACAAGGCGGGAATTGTGACAGGTTGTGACAGTCTCCCGGTGTCGATGGTGCTGTCAGTGCGTATCAGTCTGCTACCCTCGTGTCATGCACGTATTACTGCCACTGGCAATGCTGGTCACCGGTCTATGGCTGGTTTATCGGCGCATTCGCCCAAAGCCCGCTGCTCCGCGCGCCCAGCGCTTTGCCTGGCAAGTCACACTGTTCGGCGTATTCCTGATGCTATGGGTCAGCGGCGCCGTCGGTATTATCGGCAGCGAGGATAATCCCGCCAACCTGATGTTTGCCGCGCTGTTGGCGACGGGTGTTTGTGGCTCGGCCATCAGCCGCCTGAGACCAAAAGGCCTGCGAATCACACTCGCGTTGATGGCCGTCGCCCAAATCATCATTGCGCTCGTCGACTGGCAATGGCGACTGGGTGCCGCTGGCCCGGCGTGGCCCAGAGACGTTTGGACCGCCACGACGATTTTCACCATCATTTGGTTGGTAGCGGCGGTTTTGTTCGATCGCGCTCATCGGCAAACAGCTCGCTAGTCTCCAGACGTCCAATCTAAGTGGTCTGCAACGCGATCTCGCGGTTGTAGAGTCGCAGCGCGATCGGGATGCAGAGCAGAATCGGTATGCCGAATAGTGCCGGCACTGCTGCTACGGCCTTGTAGAGATTTTCGTTCCCCCACTGATCGGACAGCCACCCGACCATCGTCGGCCCGATGAACAGCCCCGACATGCTGATCGTCAAATAATATAGCGCCGATACCTGACCGCGAATTTCACTCGGCGTGATGTTCAGCAGTCCTGTCAGACCGGTCGCAGACGCGAGTGCGATACCAATGGTATTGATCGCGATCACTACAAACGCGATCTCCGCACTGGGCATCAACGGCGTAGCGATACCTGTTGGCACCAGAATCAGCGCACCGATCACGACGATCAGCAACGGCGCATCGCGCCGGCCACGCGCATAAAATTTATCGTTCAGGTAACCGGCAATGTTAACGCTGAGCGGACCAACCGCCAGCAGGATAATGCCGTTAACAAAGGCGTAGGTCGTCGTCTCCATACCCCACGTGCGCAGGAACATGGAGGCATACCAGCCTTGTGAGTAGGCGACGATCGTCATCAGGCAAGGAAAAATCAGACACACGACGTATACCCAGAATCGGTCGCCCACATGACTCAGCAACTTACCAAACGTCGACGATCCGTCGTTTTGCGTGCTGCTGGTCTGGCGTGTCGGCTCGCGCATGAACAGAAACACGAACGCCAGGGCGATGCCGGGCAGCCCAACAATAAAGAATGTGAGCTGCCATGGCGCGACATCGCCGATCAGCGGTAGAGAAATCGTCTCCACGGTTTTCGCCCACGTCAGCACACTGGCGCCAACCAGCGACGCAATACCCGCACCCAATGACAGCGCCGCCGTGTAAAACGCGATGGGTTGACCCCGCCGCTCGCGCGGAAAGCTGTCGGCGATCATCGACATCGCACAGGGGCCCAACGTCGCTTCGCCAGCGCCGACACTTAAACGAGCGGCGAACATATGACCGAACTTGCTCGCGAAACCTGAGGCGACGGTCGCGACCGACCAAACCAGAACACCCGTCGCCAGAATCCAGGTGCGTTTCATGCGATCGGCCGCGTAGCCTAGTGGTAGACCCATGGTCGCGTAGAAAATCGCAAATGCTGTGCCCATCAGCAATCCAATCTGTGTGTCGCTCAGATCGAGATCCGCCTTGATTGGCTCGATGAGTAAGCCCAGGATGTAGCGATCAACGAACGAGAACACGTAAGCGACGGTTAGTAGGATTACCATCGACCACGCACGGCGTGACGACGGATATTGGTGTGTTGTGTTATCGATGCGACTTCCCCATGGTGCGCCTGAACCGGTTGGCGCTTATGATGGCATAATAGTATACGAATATAACATTTGATTGGCGTCATCTATGCTGACTCTTCTACCACGCCGTTGCGTGCTCTCTCTGTCGTTACTACTCACGTCCATGGCACCGCAACAACTGCACGCAGACGCGTGGCTGAGCGCGGGCTATCAGGAAGCGATCTTCAGTGTGTCGTCGCTGACGGGGTATCAGTCGTTTCTTGAGTCGACGGCCGGCTGGCGTGTTATCGCAGAAGGCGAGCTGCACCCGACCATGCTACGGGCCTGGGGACTACCCGAGCAGGCGACGGCGCGCTTTGCGGTCATGGCTAACCCCGGAACGCTGCGCGGGTTTGTCAGGCTGATACAGTTTGACGATGTCAGTCAGGAACACATTCGCTCCAACGCGCAATCCTGGGATACCGGTGGCTGGTTCGATGTGAACACCCGGGTGGTCGATATGGCCACCAAATTCGCCCAACTGC